>Ga0187894_10001532_pt1 | contig 29481 bp, 25 predicted proteins | sample GBC1701081metaG_FD_136650 | JGI IMG/M metagenome (GOLD analysis project Ga0187894, IMG submission 136650) | White microbial mat communities from a lava cave in the Kipuka Kanohina Cave System on the Island of Hawaii, USA - GBC170108-1 metaG ...
GGACCGGGGCGCGTGCTCGTGGTCGGTGCATTCCTGCTGGCCGCCGGATGCGCGCTCGCACCGTTCGTGTCCCGCGAGTGGCAGCTGACCGCGACGCTCGGGTTTCTGATGGCCGCGGGCGCCGGCGCTGGCAGCTTCTCGACGCTGATCGGCGCGAGCGCCCAGCGCATGCCGCCGGAGCGGCAGGCTTTCGCCGCCGGGTTCATCAACGCGGGCGGCAGCGCCGGCCAGTTCGTGTTCGCTCCGCTCAATCAGTTGATCATCGCTACCGCCGGCTGGGCGGCGGCGATGTACACGATGGCCGTCGCGGCTCTCGCGACGATCCCTCTCTCGCTGCCGCTGGTTCGCGGCCGCGGCACGACAGCCACCGTCGCGACATCGGTCGCCGCGCCGCCCGCCCTCTCGATGCGCGATCAGCTGCACGTCGCCGCGCGCGACCGCAGCTACTGGTTCCTGCACGCCGGCTTCTTCACCTGCGGCTTTCACATTGCGTTCCTGGTGACGCACCTGCCTGGCGAAGTGAACCTGTGCAGCCTGCCGGCCCAGGTCGCCGCCACGTCGCTCGCGATCATCGGCCTGTCCAACATCGCCGGCAGCCTCACCGCCGGCTGGCTCGGCAACGTGTTTCGCATGAAGTGGCTGCTTTTCTGGGTCTACTTCGCGCGCGCCGTGGCGATCGCCGTCTATCTCGCGGCGCCCAAGACGCCGCTGACGTTCTACCTGTTCGCCGCCGCGCTCGGTTTCAGCTGGCTCGCCACCGTGCCGCCGACCGCCGGACTGGTCGGCAAGCTCTTCGGCGTGCGCTACCTCGCCACGCTGTTCGGCCTGACGTTGCTCTCGCATCAGATCGGCGGCTTCTTCGGCGCCTGGCTCGGCGGTATCGCGCTGGTGAAGTTCGGCGACTTCGGCTGGATGTGGTACGCCGACATGGCGCTGGCGCTCGCGGCCGCGGCGATCAACCTGCCGATCCGCGAAGCGCGCCTGGTGCGCGTGCAGTCCGCGCCGGCCTAGGGAATCCCGCCGAAGGGAATTTCTGCAACGAGGGCGCCTTCGCGCCGGCGCCTTGCCGCCCCGTACGCAGCGGCCGAGAATGGCCGCGAACGACGTGCGGGAGCGTGAGCAATGAAAGTCGGAATGATCGGCCTCGGCCGCATGGGCGGCAACATGGCGCGCCGCCTCGCGCGCCACGGCATCGCAGTCGAGGGATTCAGCCTGGACGCCCGGGCGCAGGCAGCTGCGGATGCAGGCATCGTCGTGCGTCGCAGCCTGCAAGCCATGATCGCGGCCCTGCCTGCCCCCCGTGTCGTCTGGCTGATGGTGCCCGCTGGCGCACCCACGGAAGAGAACGTGCAGGCGCTCGCGACGCAACTCGCGCGAGGCGACGTGGTGGTCGACGGAGGCAACGCGCACTATCGCGATTCGCAGCGCCGGGGGCAGTTGCTGGCCGAGCGCGGCATCGGTTTCGTCGACGCCGGCGTCTCCGGCGGCGTCTGGGGCTTCGAGCAGGGCTACGGCCTGATGCTCGGCGGCGCGCGCGAGCACGTCGATGCGATTCTCCCTCTCGTGCGCGCGCTCGCACCTGCGCCCGATCGTGGGTGGGTGAACTGCGGCCCCTCTGGCGCAGGGCATTTCGCGAAGATGATCCACAACGGCATCGAGTACGGCCTGATGCAGTCGTACGCGGAAGGCTTCGCGCTCCTCGCGGCGAAACAGGAGTTCGCCATGCCGCTCGGCGACATCGCGCAGGCCTGGCGTCACGGAACCGTGATCCGCTCCTGGCTGCTCGACCTCACTGCCGACGTCTTGAAGGATCGCGGCGCGCTGGATCACGTCGCGGCCGCCGTCGCCGATTCGGGCGAAGGGCGCTGGACAGCGCAGGAAGCGATCGACCTGGGCGTGCCCGCGCCCGCGATCACTGCTTCGCTGATGGCTCGCTTCGCTTCCCGCGGCGGAGCCGACTTCGGCGGGCGCCTGCTGGCCGCGCTGCGCAACGCCTTCGGCGGTCACGCACTGCCGAAAAAATAGGCGCTCTGACGCCTTTACGCTTCGGGTGCCGCTGCGGCGTCCGTGAAGCACGTGGCGCGCTCGCGGCTCACGCGGCTGGCGGGAATCGCCGGATCGCGCGCAAAGAGCCGGCCGGCGATCTCACGGCGCCCGGCGCCGACGACGAACCATACGATGTCGCGCGCAGCGTTGACTGCCGGGAATGTGAGCGAGACGCGCCGGTACCCCGCGTGCGAGGCCGCGACTCCGACCAGGTCGCGCGCCTGCGCGAGCAAGGGGTCACCGGGAAACAGCGAAGCAGTGTGGCCGTCGGCGCCGATGCCGAGATGGACGACGTCGAGCACCGCCGGGTCTCCCGCGCTGGCGACGAGAGTTTGCGAGTAGCGCACGGCTGCGAGTTCGGGATCGGGGAGCTCTACCGGCATGGGGTGCCGGTTTGCGGATGGCACCTGCCTGCTCAGCTCGCTTGCCACGAACCGCGTCCAGTTGCGATCGGCGTGCCCTGCAGGCGCGATGCGCTCGTCCACCTGGAACACGTGCACGCGCTTCCAGTCGAGCGGCTGTCCGGCAAGACGGTCGAACATGCCCCAGGGCGACTCTCCGCCGCTGATTGCGAGCGTGGCACGACCGCGCGCGTCGATCGCCTGCACCAGTCGGTCCGCGATGAATTGCGCAGCCGCCGTTTCCGCACTGGCGAGATCTTCGCTGGTGATCCATTCCATGGGGCGCGTCCAGTCAGGCTTGCTATCCAGTCAGGCTTGCTATCCAGTCAGGCTTGCTATCCAGTCAGGCTTGCTCTAACAGCCGTGCGCCGGATCGTGCCAGCCACCCACGTCGGCGGCCAGTTCGTCCGCCGCGGCAGGACCCCAACTGCCGCGCTCGTAGGCGAGAGGCGCCGCGACACGGTCCGCCGCCGGCTGCGGCCGACGCCCGGCGGCAGCGACCGTCGGTTCGGCGATGACGCGCACGAGCGGGTCGACGATGCGCCACGCGGCTTCGATCGAGTCCTGGCGCGCGAACAACGCGGCGTCCCCGCGCAGGGCGTCGCCGATCAGTCTCTCGTACGGGCCGACGCGCACCGTGTCGGTCTCGCACATCAGCAGCTCACTCTCGCGCCCGCTCATTTCCTCGCCGGCGAGCTTGGTGCGCACGCCGAGGCCGATCGACACGTGGTCGGGACCGAGGCGGAAACGCACGTGGTTCGCAGCGCCGCTGGCCGCGTCGAACAGGCGCAATGCGGGCGAGCGCAGGCGCACCATCACCTCGGTCGCCGTCAGCGCGAGGCCTTTGCCGGCACGGATCAGGAACGGCACGCCGGACCAGCGGTCGGAATCGATCCCGAGGCGCAGCGCCGCGAAAGTCTCGACACGCGAATCGCGCGCCACGTCCGGTTCGCCGCGATAGCCGGCGTACTGCCCGAGCACGACGTCGCGCGGCTCGAGCGGCTTGATCGCACCCAGCACTCTCACCTTCTCGTCGCGCAACGCGTTGCTCGTGTACGCGGCTGGAGGTTCCATCGCGAGCAGGCTCACGACCTGAAGCAGGTGGTTCTGCACAACGTCGCGGATGGCGCCCAGCTCTTCGTAGAGTTTCCCCCGACCCTCGATGCCGAAGGCCTCCGCCATGGTGAGCTGCACGCTGGCGATCGTCTGCGTGTTCCACAGCGGCTCGAGAAAGGCGTTGGCAAAGCGAAAGTACAACAGGTTCTGCACCGGTTCCTTGCCCAGGAAGTGATCGATGCGAAAGATCTGCGACTCGTCGAACACCTGCGCCAGACAGCGGTTCAGCGCCTGCGCCGACGCCAGGTCGCGGCCGAGCGGCTTCTCGACGACGACCCGCGCACCAGCGACGCAGCCGGACGCTCCCAGGTGCACGACGACCTCGGCGAACAGGCTGGGCGGAATCGCGAGGTAGTGAAGCGGACGCTGTGCCTCGCCGAGCACGTCGCGCAGGCGGCGGAACGTCGCCTGATCGCGATAGTCGCCGGAGACATAGCGCATGCGCGCAGCGAGCTGGGCGATGGAATTCTGGTCGGCGTCGCCCCCGTGCTCGCGCAGGCTGGCCGCTATCCGTTCCTTGAGGCGTTCCAGGCTCCAGTCCGGCCGGGCCACCCCGACGACCGGTCCCTGCAGGCGGCCGCGGCGCACCAGGTTGTGGATCGCGGGAACGATCTTCTTGTACGCGAGGTCTCCCGTGATGCCAAAAACCACGAGTGCGTCGGATTCGTCGGGGTGCATGCGATTCAGAATATACTCCCGTCGTGACCGGCCCTTTTCGAGAGACCGCGACCGTGCCGCAGAAGTTGCCCCGCCCCCTCGCCATGCCCGTCCTGTCCGCTGCTCTGGGCCTGGCGCTGGCCTTGCCGATGCTCAGCGGGTGCAGCACCGCGCCCGGCCAGCCGGGCGTCCACGAGAAGCGGGACCGCGATTCGATGTCCCGGACGACGGGCACGCGTATTCACAACGTGGATCGCAAGGGCGACGTGCGCTCCAGCAGCATGGTGCTGGTGGTGGAAGGTCCCTCCGCGCGCTGCGTGCTCGATCCCGACCGCTGCTGAAGGGAAAGGACCGGGCGCCTCTTCGCAGCCACCGTTCGCAGCAGCGTTGCACGACCACGATCCCGCAGATCTCGAGTTCACTCCCGCGCAGATGCAGGCGATGGGCGAGGAAGCCCTGCGCCGCGTCGTCGACTTCATCGCGACGCTCGGCGAGCAGCCGACGCGTGGCGACGTCGATGCCGCGGCCCTGTGCCGCGCCATGCGCGAAGCGGCACCCGAGCGCGGTTGCGAGCTGCAGCCGCTGCTCGATGCGCTCTTCGAGGATTGGATCCCCCGTTCCTTCAACGCCGCGAGCCCCGGCTACCTGGCCTTCATTCCTGGCGGCGGCGTATTTCCAGCCACGCTCGCGGACCTGATCGCCAACGGCGTGAACCGCTACACCGGCGTCTGGCTCGCCGCGCCGGCGCTGGTGCAACTCGAGGCGAACGCGCTCGACTGGCTGCGCGACTGGATGCAGTTTCCCGCGGCAGCGCGCGGCCTGTTCACCACCGGCGGCTCGATGGCGAACTTCACCGGCATCGTGTGCGGGCGCGAACGACGACTCGGCCCGGACATCAGGCCCGGCGTGCTGTACGCGTCGGACCAGGTCCACCACTCCGTCCTCAAGTCCGCGCGCCTGGCGGGCGTGATGCCGGATCGCATCCGTGCGATTCCCGTCGACGCCGATTTCCGGATGCGGCCGGATGCGCTCGCAGATGCGATTGCGCGCGACCGCCGCGCCGGGCTCGTGCCGTTCCTCGTGGTGTCGTCTGCGGGCACGACCAACACCGGCGCGGTCGATCCGCTCGCCGACGTCACCGCCATCTGCCGGGCGCACGAGCTCTGGCACCACGTGGACGGCGCCTACGGCGCGTTCTTCCACATGTGCTCCGAGCTTCGGCCGCTGCTCGCCGGCCTGCCCGACGTCGACTCGCTGACGCTCGATCCACACAAGGGCATGTTCCTTCCCTATGGCACCGGCGCCCTGCTGGTCGCTGACGGCGAGGTACTCCGGCAGGCGCACTCCGTCACTGCCAGCTACATGCCGCCGAGCCGCGACGAGGCCGACCTTTACGACCCGCACCAGTACGGGCCAGACCTGTCGCGCGGTTTCCCGGGCCTGCGCGTCTGGCTCGCGGTGAAGCTGTTCGGCGCCGCGCGTTATCGGGCCGCCGTGGCCGAGAAGCGCGCACTCGCAGTCGATTGCGCGGCGCGCATCGCCGCCCTGCCCCACATGGTCCTCGACGGGCCGCCGCAGCTCTCGCTGTTCGCCTTCCATCTCGCGCCGCCGCGCTCGACACTCGCCGAGCAGAACGCCCTGACGCGCGAGCTCATCGAGCGCGTGACGCGGCGCAGGCGCGTGATGCTCACGGGTTGCGAGGTCGGCGGCCGGTTCCTCGGCCGCGTCTGTGTGCTCAGTTTCCGCACGCGCCAGGAACGGATCGACGCCTGCGTCGAGGACATCGCGGCCGAAGCGCGCGCGCTCACGGGCTAGCGGGCCTGAGTTCGACTAGCGGCTCAGCGCACGGCGATAAGCGCGCGGGCTCACTCCGAAAGAGCGCGCGAAGCTCGCGTTGAAGTTCGACAGATCTCCGAAGCCGACCGCAGCCGCGATATCCACCACGCGCTCGCGCGTGGCGCGCAGGCGCAGGGCCGCCTGACGCAGGCGCGTCGCCAGCACGTATCGGTGCGGCGTCTGTCCGAGCACGCGCCGGAACGTGCGCAGGAAATGAAACCGGCTCATGCCCGCCTCGGCGGCGAGCTCTGCGAGCGTGCAGGCGCGATCGAAGCGCGCCTGGACGAAGCGGGCGGTCGTCATGACCCTGCTTTCGTCACGCAGCGACGGGCGCCGGCCGCCTTGTTCGCCCAGGTCGTGCGTCGCCGTCAGCGCAGCCGCGGCGACCTCGAACGCCGCTTCGTGCAGACGGAGCGTGTCGCCTTCGGCCGTGGTTCCTTCAGCGATTGCTTCGGCCACGGCGGTGAGTGCCACGGAACCGGGCGACGGTGCGACCAGCACGCCCCGAAAGCGCTCGCCGCGAGCTCGCGGGCCGAGTGCGCGGCGCACCTCCTCGAGAAACCCGGCCTCGTAGTCGAAGTTGATGCAGCGATCGCCCGCGGCGTCGTGACGACACACGTAGCAATCGCAGGCGTTGCCGAGCAACAGGGATCCCGCCGCGGCTACGCCGCTGCCCAGCGTCGAACGGATGCCGAACGAGCCGGCGACGACGGCGGCGACGCGAAACGCGGGAAAAGCGTTTTCGCGCACGGGATCGCGCGGCCCGATCCAGCAGCGCATGTCGACGACGCGGTAGCCTGGGGCACGCGCGAGCTCGACGTTGACGCCGGTGGCGTGGCGTTTGGCAATTTTCCCCAAGTCGCGAATCTCCGGCGCGGGCAGACTGCGCGCATTGTACAGGCGCGCCGGCAGATCGGCCGGCGTGCCCACGCCGGAGAGACATGAATCGCCGCGAGCTCGCGATCGCCCTGGCCGCGCTGCTGCGAACGAATATCGCCGTCAGGAGCGCCAGCAGTAACGCCAGCAGTCTCGCCGTCGGGAATGCAACGAGGAGCACCATGCAGCACCGTCCCGTGAATCCGAGCGACAACTCGTACGCGCAGGCACACGAGGTTACGGACCTTGCGCGCCTGCTGTTCGTCAGTGGCCAGGTGCCGGCCGACGACGAGGGCAAGGTGCCGGCTGACTTCGCGGCCCAATGCCGTCTGACGTGGGCGAACGTCGAGCGTCAGCTGCACGCCGGCGGCATGACGCTGGACAACATCGTGAAGGTGACGACGTTCCTCTCGGACCGTCGCTACCGGCGCGAGAACTACGAAGTGCGCAAGGCCGTCCTCGGACCGCGCCAGCCGGCGATCACGATCCTGATCGCAGGGATCTACGACGAGGCCTGGTTGCTCGAGATCGAGGTCGTCGCCGCGGCCTGAGCGCCTGTGTTATGCGCAGCGCCTGTGCCATGCGCAGCGCCTGTGCCGGGCGCGGCGCTTTGAGCCGGGCCCTGGCCGCCCCCCGCCGCCGGACCGCGCGAAGAGGCAATGCCGCCGAACAGGCTCTGCGTCATCGCCGTCACGCACTCCGCCCCCTCGAGCGTCAGCAGCTTCTGCTTGATGTCGAGGCCGCCACCGAATCCCGTGAGCGAGCCGTCGCCGCCGATCACTCGATGACACGGAACGACGATCGGCAGCGGGTTCGAGCCGTTGGCGAGACCGACGGCGCGCGCAGCACGACGATCGCGACCGATGCGACCCGCGAGCTGGCCGTAGGAAATCGTCACGCCGTAAGGAATCGTCAGCAGCGCGCGCCACACGGTGAGCTGGAACTCGGTCCCCTCCGGTGCGAGCGGCAGGTCGAACTCGCGCCGGCTTCCCTGGAAATACTCCTGCAGCTGCGCGATCGCGCCCGCGAACGGCGCCGCGTCGGCGCGCCACGAGGCCTCGGGCCGGCGCGGGTTCGGTCCGGCCTGGAAGTGAATCAGCTTCAGGCCCGCGACGTCGCCGGCGAGCAGCAAGGGACCGATCGGAGAGTCGATTTCGTGCCAGTACATGGTCGTTCCTCGAATATCGCAGAGAGGTGGTGGCCTCAGTTCGTGGACTTGCGCGCGGGAGCGGCCGAGCGCCACAGGTGAAAGACCGCATAGCCGCGCCACGGTCGCCAGCGCTCGGCGCGTTCGGTGAGCGCGCGCACCTTGAGCGGTGCGCCGTTCGGTGCGGCCACGCGCCGCAGCACCAAATCGGCGGCCGGGAACGCGTCGGGCTCACCGAGCGCGCGCAGCGCGACATATTGCGCAGTCCATTCGCCGAAACCTGCGAGCTGCGCCAGCGCTGCGGCGACGTCGTCGACCGATGCGCTGAAGTCGAGCTGTCCCTCGAGCACGGCGCGCGCGAGCCCGTGCAGCGCGCCGATGCGCGCCCCGGTGATGCCGAGCCCGCTGAGGTCCGCTGCCGCGAGAGCGGCGGGTGAAGGGAACAGGTGCGTGAGACCCGCTTCCGTGACCTCGATCGGCTTGCCCACTCGCGCCACGACGCGTGCTGCGAGCGTGCGCGCGGCGGCCACGCTCACCTGCTGCCCGAGAACCGCTCGCACGGCGCATTCGAACGGGTCCCATGCGCCGGGGATTCGCAGGCCGGGACGCGCCTTCACCAGCGGCCCGAGCAGCGGGTCGGCGCGCAGCGCGGAAGAAATGACCGCCGGATCGGCGGAAAGGTCGAACGCGCGCCGCGCATTCGACGAGATCTGGAACAACGCATTCGGCGGCGCACCCTCGACGCGCAGCTCGAGCGCGTTCTCGTCCTCGAGCCGGCTGACGCGCACCGTCGCATGGCCGTCGTCGCACGCGACCGTGCGCACGTACCCCTGCTCGTCGACGCGTTCCACGCCGGGCATCGCGCGCATCGCGAGGAACTGACACACGTGGTCCCAGTCGTACGGCGGCCGGAACGAGAGGCGCAGCACGACCTCGTTGCCCCCGTCGCCGTTCATGCCGCCGCGACGGCGCTTGCGCAGCTCGCGCGGCGATCGCTTGTAGGTGTGCTGGAACGCGTCGTTGAAGCGGCGCAGGCTGCCGAACCCGGACGCCATTGCGATCTGCGTGACCGGCAGATCGGTCTCGTCGAGCAGGCGCTTCGCGAAATGCAGGCGGCGCGTCTGCGCCACGGCGAGCGGCGAGGCGCCGACGTGTCGCAGGAACAGGCGATGCAGATGCCGCGCGCCGACGCCGACGCGCGTCGCCAGCTCCTCGACCGACGTATCGTCGAGCGCACCCTCCTGGATGAGGCGCAGTGCCCGGCGTACGACCGCGGAAGTACCGAGCCACGCCGGCGTGCCCGGAGCGGCCTCGGGACGACAGCGCAGGCACGGCCGGAACCCGGCCTCCGCCGCGGCCGCAGCGGTCGCGTAGTAGCGCACGTTGGACTGCTTCGCGCTCGGCACGGGGCAGACCGGCCGGCAATAGATGCGCGTGGTGGTCACCGCGATGAAGAACTTCCCGTCGAAGCGGGAATCGCGGCTGATGCGCGCGCGGTCGAGGACGCGCCGGTCGACACCCAGAATGTTTTCCATCGCACAGGGACGATACGCGGCCGGCGGGCCGCGGACTAGCCGTTTTCGGACGTCGTTTCCCCGGCCGCCGCGGGCGCAATTTTCCCCAAGACGGCGGCAGCCGTGCCGGGTAGTTTGCGCGGCGCGGCACACCGGTCAACGACTTGTGTCGGGCGGCCACCGGCGGTGTGGAACGGCAGCCCGTCGGGACGGACGGAGGCGGAAGCGATGCGCCCGAACGCGCTTGTTGTTCATCTGCTCGCGAACCTGCTCGGGTCTGCATGTGCATTTCTCGTGAGCGCACACGCTGCGGACGACGCGCGCGGCGCGAACGGCGCGGACGAACCCAGCCACTGGACGCCGCCGGCGATCGCGACCGACCGCTACGAATCCTCCCCCGCGTTCACACCGGACGGGCGCGAGCTCTACTTCATGTCGAGCTCGCCGAGTTTCGAGAACTATCGCCTGCTCTGGACACGCTGCGAGGACGGCCGCTGGGCAAAGCCCGAACCCGTCCCGTTCGCGGCGCCTGAGCCGGCGATCGAAGCAGACCCGTTCGTGACGCAGGACGGCAAGCGTCTCTATTTCATCTCGGCACGCCACGACCCGAAGAACGAGGACTTCGACATCTGGTTCGTGGAACGCGACGCCCAGGGCCGTTGGGGTGCGGCACACCGCCTGCCGGCGCCGGTGAACTCGCCGGGCGCGGAACTGTGGCCGCGCGTCGACGCGAGCGGAACGATCGTGTTCGGCTCGAGCCGCGACGGCGGTTTCGGCGGCGGCGACATCTATCGCGCGATCCCCGGGCGCGACGGCCGCTGGCGCGTGGAAAATTTCGGACCGCCCGTCAGCACCGCGGCCTGGGAATACGAAGCGGAGATCTCACGCGACGGACGCGTGCTGGTGGTGGTCGCCGATCGCGGCGACCGCTCGCATCTGTACGTTTACGATCGTGCCGACAGCGCGCGCAGGAAAAGCGACGCGCATGGAGATCGCGACGCGCGCGCAGATGGCGATGCGCACGGGTATGACGCTGCGCACGCCCGACGCTGGGTCGAGCGCGTGCGCGTTCCCGCCAGACGTGAGGTGTTCCAGGTGGGCCCGTTGCTGTCGCCGCGCGCCGACCGCCTGCTGTTCGCGCAAGCCGACGGCACGCGTTCGGGCGAGTTGTTCCTGTTCGATCTCGCGCCGCGACCCGACCGCACGTGGCCGCCGGGTTGCGCACGCTGATCGTCCGACCTAGTCCGTCTGGTCGAGCGAAGCGTTCAGCGCATTCGCCATCGCGGCCTGGCCGCTCACCAGATCCTTCCAGGCCAGCTCCTGTCCCTTGCGCTTGCCCTTCTCAGTGAGTTTCAGTCCTTCGGGCGAGATCGCGATCGTGTACGGCTTGCCGTCGATGTCGATCTCGCGCTTCAGCGTCTTCTCGAGTTTTGTCGTCATTGGACCTCGCAACTGCCAGCGGGGCTTGGAACGCGGGCCCCTCCTAGAAACGCGAACAAAATCATTGCCGGCGCAGAATGTCAACAACCCGGGGCAAAAATGCCGTCCACGAATGAAACTGTTGCCATTTTCATTTTTTCCAAAGCGAAATCCGGCCCCTCGGGCTCAGATGACGTCGAACGGATACACGCCGCGGGCCAGCACGCCGGCGGCGACTTTCTCGATGTCCGCGTCCTCCTCGCCGCCGATGCTGCGCACGCTGCGGTTCATGCGCCTGCGCGCCTGGCGCGTGAACGCCGTGGCAATCGCCACCACCTCGCCCGCCGCGGCGCGATCCGCGGACGCCTGCGAGCGCACCAGGCTGTCGGCGCGCGACAACACGCACAGGCCGACGAACAGGTCGATCATCAAGTCGGCGATGCGCTTCTGCACGTGCTGCTGGTCGGCGATCGCCTTGCCGTACCGGCGCAGCGCCTCGTCGGCCACGCGCGCCAGCTCGCTCACGTACTTCTCGTAGCTCGCGGCGAGCGGACGCAGCGGCTCGGCGAGCCTGCTCAGGATGCGGTCGGCACCGATGCCGGTGGCCTGCGAGAAACGCCGCTCGGCGTAGCCGGCGAGCAGGCCGAAGCCCTTGATCGTGTCGTTGAAGATGGAATTGACGGCGAGCTTCAGCTCGGCGAGCGACGCGCCCACGCCCTTCAGGCCTGAGAGCGCGACGTACAGCCGCAGGATCTCGTTCGTGCCTTCGAAGATCGGCAGGATGCGCGCGTCGCGCGCGATCTGCTCGTAGGGAAACTCGCGCATGAAACCGTTGCCGGCGGCGATCTGCAGCGCTTCGTACGCGGCGCGCTGCATCGCCTCGCTCGCGAACACCTTGCTCATCGCAGCCTCGACCGAATAGTCCTCGCAGCCGGAGTCGATATAGTGCGCGACCATCCACACCGCGCTCTCCGCCGCGAAGCAGTCGATCGTCATCTGCGCGATCTTCTCGCGCACCAGGCCGTAGTCGGCGATCGGCCGGCCGAACTGCTTGCGCTCCTGCGCCTGGCGAGTGGCAAGACGAATCAGCGACTTCATGCCGCCGACCGCGCCGCCGCCGAGACCGGTGCGGCCGTTGTTGAGGATTCCCATCGCGATCTTGAAACCCTTGCCGACGTCGCCGAGCACGTTCGCGGCCGGCACGCGCACCTCGTCGAACGCGACGGTGGTCGTCGAGGACGCGCGAATGCCCATCTTGTCCTCGTGCGGCCCGTGGCTGACGCCCGGCCAGCCTGCCTCGACGATGAACGCCGAGATCTTGCCTTCCGGCGTGTCCGTGCGCGCGAACACCGTGTAGAGCTGCGCGATGCCGCCGTTCGTGATCCAGATTTTCTCGCCGCTCAGCTTCCAGCTGCCGTCGGCATTGCGCTTCGCCGCCGTGCGAATCGAAGCGGCATCCGAGCCTGCTCCCGCCTCAGTGAGGCAGAACGCCGCGATCATCTCCCCGCTCGCGAGCCGCGGCAGGTAGCGCGCCTTCTGCTCGGCGTTGCCGTACAGCAGGATGCCCTTCATGCCGATCGAGCTGTGCGCGCCGATGGTGAGCGACACGGAACTGTCGTGGCTGCTGGTTTGCGACAGCACGCGCGCGTACGCGGCGTTCGAGAGCTCGAGGCCGCCGTGCTCCTCGGGGATGATGAGGCCGAACAAACCCATGTCGCGCAGGCCCTGGATGAAGTCCTCGGGCTGGTGCGCCTCGAGGTCCCACTCGCGAAAGCTCTCGCGCTTGTCCTCGAGGAAGCGATCGATGGATTCGACGATCGCGCCCAGCATCTCGCGATCGCGCTCGCGGATGTGCGGATAGGGGAACAGGTTCTCCTCGGCGATCTCGCCGAACAGCAGGCTCTTGGCGACGCTGACGTCGCGGCGCAGGCCCGAGCTGCCGCCCTCGCTTGCCGCGCTGCTGGAAGCTGCCGTCACGTTCGCCGGGTCCGGTGTACGGGTGGTGGTATTCATTTTCTTGACTCCGAAACGTGGCGTCGCCTGGAGGGCGGCGCAGCCGCTTCAGTGTTTGTGCGTGCTGTGGTCGTGCTCGGGTGGCCCGGCTTTGGCCGGCGCTCCAGGTGCAAGCTCGGGCTCGGGCTTGCGCGTCAACGCTGCGTAGTCCCCGGCAGACATGTCGGGCAGTTTTTCCAGGAACGCGACGATGCCCCAGAGGCTCGCATCGTCGTGCGTCGTGCCCCAGGCGGGCATGCCGGTGAGTTTCAGGCCGTGCTTGAGAATCCAGAACGAGCGTTGCGGGCTGCTGCCCGCCCGGCGCTTCGTCAGATCCGGAGGCTGCGGATACAGGCCGCGCCGCAGTTCGGTGTCGGACAAGCCGGGAGCGAGGTGGCAGCCGGTACACATCGCGGCGTAGTGCCCGGCACCCTCGGCGACCTGAGCCGCGTCGTCGAGGCGCGGCACCTCGAGGTCGCGAATGCGCCGGGCGATCGAACGCTCGCGAGCATATTCGACGATAGCGCTGGTCCTGGCGTCATGCGGCGCGTCGGCGGCGAAGTTGTACGTGCCCGTCGCAAGCAGCGCCAGGCCGGCCAGCACCAGCACCACGATCACGACCAGCAGCGCGATGAGGATCCTCATGGAACGACATGCTAACCCCGCGCGGGGCCGCCTGCGCAAGCGCCGGAGCGTCACGCAATGGCGGTTGCCTCAGCCGGTGGGACCGACCGGCAGCGACGATCAGCGCATATTGCGCGAGACCGCGAGCTCGCCGACCTTGCGGCCCATGTCCGAGCCGACTTCCGTGGAATAGCGATAGTGCACGCCGTCGTAGATACGACCGTTGGAAACTTCCTGCACGAACGCATCGACGCTGTTCCACTTGCGCACCACGCCTGGCGCGGTCGGGCTGGTCGTGCTCAGAACCGGGACGGGGTCTTTGCCCAGGTCCGCCTTGAGGACCGCACCGACCGCACCCGCCAGCACGCAATGCGCGCAGGGATACTCAGGGTGCATGGGAGTTTCGATGAAAGGCACCCACGAAGCGTCGCGCTGCGTAGCGTCGTTGCCGTCGAGATCGCCGTTACGGATCGCGGTCACCGGCCGCCAGAACTCGTACGTGTACTTGGCATCGAAGATCGTCATCAGGGCGTCGTCCATCGCCTGCGTGACGGTCGAATACAGGCGCGCGTTGCGGGTCGGGTCGCGTCCCGCCTGGCTGGATACGGACTTCACGACCTGGAAATAGATGATCGGCGCGGTGGTCTGCCACACGCGCGCGATCTCCGTCTGTTCCGCGGTGCGTCCCGAGTTGTCGCGCGCTCCCAGCGACCTGATTTCCTCGTAGTCGCGCGCCCACCTGGCGCTGTCGAGCGCAGCGGGCGGGCCCGGCCGGAACTGATCGGCGCGCTCGATGACCCAACCGGTGCGTTGCGGCCAGTGCGACATCACCGGTGCGGCGGTCGGGATGTACTTTCCGGGGGTCGTGCGCGAGCGATAGCTCTCCTTCGCGTTCCAGTTGTCCTGCGCACGCGATTCCATCACCTTCTGCGCTGCCAGCTCGCCCACCGCGATGCCCCGCTGCTTCGCCTCGCCGTCGGCAACGGCAGCGAGTGCCGTGCGGTACTCCTCCTCGATCCGCGCACTCTGCGAAGCGGGCGCGAACTTCGTGAGCACCACGCGGCTCGCGGCGGCAACCGCGGCGTCGACCGACGCGTCGCGCGCCGCACCGAGATCTAATCGGGCGCCTGGATACTTGCGCGTGATCCCATTCACCGCCTCGTAGACTGCGACCTGCGCGAGCGCGGCCGTCATCACCGCTCGCGGCGTCATGGCCTCGGCGCTGGCGATCTGGGCCGTCTTCTCGCTCCAATCCGTGATCGTGTCGGCCCGCGTCGCGGGCGCATCGAGACCTGCCAGCGCGATCAAGGCGACGGGCGCGAGCGTGTGGCGCAGCTGCAGCATGGAAGTACCCCCTGTTGTTCTCGAAGGTCCGGGCCCGTTCACGACTGGAGCCTGTCCAGACTCGGACTCACGGGACCTGGCCTCGTGGCGTCCGATTATACGAACGAGGGCGACGGCCGGCGTACGGACGAAAGTCGGGGCTGCGATGCGGCCAAGGTCAGAAAGAGGAGCTCAGGAAGAAAATGGACAGTCCCCGCGTGGGGAGCCGAGAACTGTCCGGAGCGGGGCACGGCGCCGCCGGGGTTGCGGCGCTCGGGCCCCTTCGAGAAGTGAGTCTGTCAGCGAATAGGTCCGAACCCTCTTGTCAGGCGGCGACCGGCGCGGGATGGCGCTCGGCCTCCTCCGCCTCGCTCGTGCGATGCTCGCCTGCGATCAGCACGTAGAACGCCGGCACCACGAACAGCGTGAAGATCGTGCCGACGACCATGCCGGCAACCAGCACGATGCCGATGCTGTTACGCGCTTCGGCACCCGGGCCGGACACCAGCACCAGCGGCAGGTGGCCGAAGACGGTCGCCGCCGAGGTCATCAGCACTGGGCGCAAGCGGGTGAGCGAAGCCTCGCGGATCGCCGCCAGCTTCTCGACGCCGCTGGCGCGCAGCTTGTTCGCGAACTCCACGATCAGGATGCCGTTCTTCGCGATCAGGCCGACCAGCGTGATCAGACCCACCTGCGAATAGATGTTGATCGTGGTGAGGTCCATGAACGTGAACGCGAGCGCCCCCGAGATGGCGAGCGGCACCGAGCCGAGCAGCACGATCAGCGGATCGCGGAAGCTCTGGAACTGCGCGGCCAGCACCAGGTAGATCAGCACGAGTGCGAAGCCCAGCGTCGCGGTGAGTGCGGCGCCTTCCTGGCGGATCTGCCGCGACTCGCCGGCATAGTCCACGGTCACACCCGGACCGCCGGCCGCCCTGGCCGCGCCCTCCAGCACCTGCAGGCCTTCGGCCTTGGTAACGCCCGGCTGCACGCCGCCGTAGATGCGCACGGAGTTGCGCTGCTGAAAGCGATTCAGGGCGCGTGGCGCGGTGCTGGTCTCGATGCGGGTGAAGCTCGAGACCGGAACCAGCTCGCCGGAAGGCGTCTTGATCTTGAGATCGAGCAGCGGCGCCAGGCTGGCGCGGTCCTCGTCGCCGATCTGCGGAATCACCTTGTAGCTGCGATCGAAATAGTTGAAGCGGTTGACGTAGGCGCCGCCGAGCAGCGTGCCGAGCTCGCGCCCGACGCCCGCCAGGTCGAGACCCAGGTCCGCGATGCGCTCGCGGTCGAGCACGACGCGCGCCTGCGGCAGATCCATCTTCAGATCGCTGTCGACGTACAGGAACTTGCCGCTCTGCCAGCCGGCACCGAGCACCGCGCCCGTGGTCTCCAGGAGCTGTTCGACCGAGGCGTCGCTCTGCACGATCAGCTCGACGTCGAACTGGCCGGGCGTCGGCAGTGGCGGATCGAGGCGCGGGAACACGCGCAGCCCGGGGATCTGCGACACGGCGCCGTACACCTGGCCATACATTTCTTCGGTCGAGCGCTCGCGCTCGGTCCAGTTCTTCGCCACCAGGCCGCCGAAGCCGCCCCAGTTCGCCGTCAGCGACCAGGTGAACTCGGTCTCCGGGAACGAACGGATCGCCTCGACCACCTGCAGGTGATCGCGATTGGTGGCGGCCAGCGTCGAATCCGGCGCCGCCTCAAAGAACAGGCTGATGTGACTCTGGTCCTCGACGGGTGCCAGTTCCTGGCGCGACATCAGGTAGAGCGGCCAGGCAGCGAGCGTGACGAGCAGCGCAGCGGCGACGATCGTCCAACGCATCTCGAGCGCGCCGTCCAGCACGCGCGCGTACCCGTTGCGCACGAAGTCGAATGCACGATTGACCAGTGCGGTCAGCCGGCCTTCCTTGCCGTGCTTGTGCACGAAGCGCGAGCTCATCACCGGCGAGAGCGTGAGCGCCACCAGCCCCGAGACCACGACCGCGGCGGCCAGCGTGATCGCGAATTCGAGGAACAGGGAGCCCGTGAGGCCGCCCTGGAACGCGATCGGCGTGTAGACGGTCGCCAGCGTGATGGTCATGGCGATGATCGGGCCGCGCAGCTCGCGCGCGCCGACGAGCGCCGCCTGGAAGCGCGATTTGCCCTCGCGCACGTGCCGCTCGACGTTCTCCACCACCACGATCGCGTCGTCGACCACGAGGCCGACCGACAGCACGATGGCGAGGATGGTGAGCAGGTTGAGACTGAAGCCGAAGGCGTACATGACGATTGCCGCGCCCACGAGCGACACCGGCATCGCGACCAGCGGCACCAGCGCGGTGCGCACCGAGCCCATGAACAGGAACACCACGACCGCGACGATGAGGATGGTCTCGGTGAGCGTCTTGGTGATCTCGGTCAGGGCGTCGCGCATGAACATGGTGCCGTCCCACACCAGGCGCATGTCGATGTCCTTCGGCAGCGTCGGGCGGATGCGCTCCATCTCGGCGCGCAGCGCCGCGGCGACCTCGATCTCGTTGGAGCCGGGCAGCGGCCACACGCCGAGGTAGACCGCCTGCTTGTCGTTGTACTTCGCGACCATCGCCGCCTCTTCGGCGCCGAGCTCGACGCGCGCGACGTCATTCAGGCGCACGATGGCGCCGTCGCGGTCCGCGACGATCAGGTTCTGGAATTCCTCGGCGGCGCGCAGGTCGGTGTTCGCCAGCAGGTTCACCTGCACGAGGTTGCCCTTGGTCTGCCCCACCGCCGCCAGATAGTTGTTGCGCTGGAGTGCGGCGTGTACGTCGCCGGGCGCGAGGTTGCGCGCTGCCAGGCGATCAGGGTCGATCCACACGCGCATGGCGAGCGCACGGCTGCCTTCGAAGCTCACGCGCTGCACGCCTTCGAGCGTGGAAAATTGCGGCTGCAGCGTACGCGACAGCCAGTCCGTCACGGCCGGCACGTCGCGCTCGGTGGAAGTGAAGCCGAGATAGAAAGTGGCATATGGCCGATCGGCGCGCTGTACCTCGACCGCGGGCGGCTCGGCCTCGTCAGGCAGTTCCGAGCGCACCTGCTGCAGGCGCGCCGTGACCTCGGCGAGCGCCGCGGTGCTGTCGTGATTGAGCTTGAGGCGGATCGTGATCGTGCTGACGCCGGCACGGCTCGTCGACTCGATGTGGTCGACGCCGCTGATCGCCGACACCGCGCGCTCGATCGGTGTGGTCAGGAAGCCGCGCACGGTTTCGGCGCTCGCTCCCGTGTACACCGTGGTGATCACCACGGACGAGCTTTCGATGCTCGGGAACTGCTGCACCGGCAGGCTGAGCAGTGCCCGCACGCCGACCAGGACGATCACCAGGTTGATGACCACCGCGAGAACCGGGTGCTTGATGAAGACGTCGGTGAATGCGCGCATGTCGATGAGCCCCTGTCTTCAGAACGTGCCGGTTACGGTCGTCGTGCTTTGCTCCGCCTCGCCCGGCGCCGCGGGCGGTGCGCCCGCCACGGTCGTCGGCGCGTTGGTGACGGTCACCAGCACCGCTTCGCGCAGCTTGAACGAGCCGGACGCCGCGACCTTCTCGCCGGCGCTCAGGCCCTTTTCGATGAACACCACGTCGCCGGCCAGAGTGCCGACGCGGACCGCACGCTCGTGCGCGCGCGTCTTGCCCTGCTCGTCCTCCTTCAGCACGAACACGTGGTCGCCGCCCGGTCCCTTGCGCACCGCGCTCGCGGGAATCGTGACCGCCTTGCTGGGCGAGGCGATCGGCACTTGCACGCGGACCGAGGCACCGGGGAGCGGCCCCTGTTCGGCATTGCGGATCTGGGCGCGCACCGCGGCGTTGCGGGTCGCGGCATCGACACGCGCGTCGATCGCCACGATCGCGGCGCGGATCGCCGAATCGTCGGCGGCGAAGACATTCACGGTCGAGCCTGCCTTGAGGCCGGCGGCGACCTGCTGGGCAACCGTGAAATCGACGTACGCCGACTGGTCCACGCCTTGCAGAGTCGTCAGCACGCTGCCCTCGTTGAGGTACTGGCCGGGATGCACGTCGGAAATGCCGATGCGGGCGCGGAACGGGGCGCGGATGGTCTTGCGCGCGATGATCGCGCGCAAGCGCTCGACCTGCGCCACGGCAACGTCGCGTTCGGCGCGCGCGTTGTCCAGCTCGATCGCGGAAGCCGCGCCATGCTGGTTCATCCGTTCCATGCGGGCGAAGAGCGTGCGCGCCAGCTCGGCCTGCGCCTGCTGCGCCTGCAGCTCCGCCTGCTCGACCGAGACATCGAGCGCGACGAGCACGGCGCCGGTTTGGACGATCTGTCCCGGCGTCAGGTTCGCGCGATGGACGGTGCCGGACACTTCGTTGCGCAACGTGATGGAGCGAATGGCAACCACAGTGCCGATGGATGTGGTCGTGGGGCTATGGTCCCGCTCCTGAGCGACCGCTGCCGCGACGACTTCCATGGGTTCCTGCTGATTGGCGGAAGCGGCTTGAGCTTCCTCGAGGGAAGCGTGCTTCCACGCGGTCAGGGCACCACCGGCGGCAACGACGGCGGCTAAGAGCACTGCGGAACGAATCAGGTTGCGATGAATCACTTGAGCCATCTCCATCTTTGAGCCGGGTCTCTCGAGACCGGAGCCCGGACGAAACGCCGGGCGCTTCGATCCGGGCTTTCCTGTTACGAAGACGTTCCGGCCGCTTCTCTTTCGACACCGATCCGTTTGCAGCCGGACCGTTTTCGAAGAATTGGCGCCGGAAGTCCCCGGATGCGTACCTTAAGTCCCGGGCGCCCGTTGAATAACCGGGTGGCGCGAAACTCACTCATGCCGCGCAGGCAGTAATCGCTTGCCGTGGTGACGAACGCCCGCACGGTCAGGCAGTTACAGTTCCTTTACACATGACTGACATGGCTGTCAGGGTTACTAAATGTAAGTGGCTGCGGACTCCCTACCCCCTGCTGAAAGTGGGGACCGGTATACTCCTTCGGCATGAGTGACTATTCGGACAGCCATTGCCCCGCGTACTGCCACGCGGTGGAGATCATCGGCCGGCGCTGGACGGGCGGCATCCTGCAGCTGCTGTTCGCCGGCGCCTCGCACTTCTCCGAGCTGGAGCGCGCGATTCCGTCCATCTCGAGCCGCATGCTCTCGGAACGGCTCAAGGAGCTGGAAGCCGAGGGAATCGTGGAACGCGTCGTGACGCCGCAGACGCCGCAGACGCCGGTGCGAGTCGATTACCAGCTCACGGCCAAGGGGCGTGCGCTCGCTCCGGTGATGAGAGCGCTGTCGTCATGGGCCGACAGCTGGATCGCGCCGCGGCCCGGCAGGCGCGGCGCCGGCAAGAGCGGTGCCCGCACGCGCGGTGCCAGCAAACGCGGTGTCAGCAAGCGTGCGCGGTTGCGCACCGAGACGCGCCGGCACGCCTGAGCTGCCCGCGTGACTGCGGCGCAGTCCCCTTGATCGTGCGAACCAGGCCCCGGCGGTGGCTCAGGCCATCGCCGGGGTCTTGCCGTGTGCGGACTGCTGAGCGTCAGGCTCTGACGGCTGCGGCACGCGATACCACGCCGCGTACAGCGCCGGCAGGAAGATCAGCGTGAGCACCGTGGCGATCAGCAAGCCGCCCATCATCGCGTAAGCCATCGGACCCCAGAACACCTCGCCCGCGATCGGGATGAGGCCGAGGATCGCGGCGGCAGCCGTCAGCAGGATCGGTCGCAGACGATGCATCGTGGCTTCGACGATCGCCGCGCCACGCTCCATGCCGGCGTCCTCGTTGTCCTTGATCTGCGCCATCAGGACCACCGAGTTGCGAATGATCATGCCGGTGAGCGCGAACACGCCGAGCATCGCCACGAAGCCGAACGGCCTGCCGCTCACGAGCAGCGCCAGCGACACGCCGATGAGGCCGAGGGGCGCCGTGAGCATCACGAGCAGCAGCTTCTGCGTACTGTGGAGCTGGATCATCAGGATGAAGAGCATGACGACCGCCATGACCGGTACCACGGCCATGATCGACGCCTGGCCCTTGGCGCTCTCGCCCACCGCTCCGCCGACTTCGAGCCGATAACCGGGAGGCAGCGTGCGCCGCAGTTCTTCCATCGTGCCGTCGAGCTGGCCGACGACGGTTGCCGCCTGCAGGCCGCGCGTGATGTCCGCCTGCACCGTGATGGCCGGCAAGCGGTCGCGCCGCCAGATCAGCGACTCTTCGAGGCCGTAGCGGAAGTCGGCGATCTGCGCGAGCGGCACCGAGCGGCCGCTGTCCATCGCGATCTCGATTTCGCGCAGGCTCTGCAGGTCGCTGCGGTCGTGCGCCTCGGCGCGGCCGCGGATGTCGATCAAATAGATGTCGTCGCGCAGCTCGGTGACGCTGCGGCCGCTGAGCACTGAGTTCAGCGAGCTCGACACCTGCTCCGAGGTGAGACCGAGCAGTCGCGCCTTGTCCTGGTCGATCACGATGCGCACCGACTTGCTCAGCTCGTTCCAGTTGAAGTTGACGAGCCGCGCCTGCGGATGCTGGCGGATGCGCTCCGCGACGTCCTCGGCAACCCGGCGCACGCCGGCGATGTCGGGACCCATGACGCGATACTGCAGCGGCCATTCGACCGGCGGACCGAGCGCGAGCGGCTCGACGCGGGCCATCAGCGTGTCGTATTCGTTCTCGAGCACGCGCTCGAGGCGCGCCCGCACCTCTTCGCGCACTTCGTAGCTCTTCGTCACCACCACGGCCTGCGCGAAGTTCGAGTTTTCCAGCTGCACGTTGAGCGGCAGGTAGAACCGCACCGCGCCCGAGCCCACGTAGAACGAGTAGTGGACGATGTCCGGATCTTCCGCCAGCACCTTCTCGAAGCGCTTCACCTGCTCTTCGGTGGCCTTGATGGACGCGTTCTGCGCGAGCCGCAGGTCGACCAGCAGCTCGGGACGGTTCGAAGCCGGGAAGAACTGATGCTCGACGAGCCCGAACAGCACCACCGAGAGCACGAACGCGCCGGCGGTGCCGGCAATCACGAGCTTGCGCCGGCGCAGCGAGGCCACCAGCACGCCGCGGAACCATTTCGTCATGCGGCCTTCGTTGCCGTGGCCGTGACCGCCGCCGGGCGGCGCCTCCTTGAGCAGCGCGACGCCGACATACGGGGTAAAGATGACCGCGACGACCCACGAGACCAGCAGCGCGATGGTCACCACGGCGAACAGCGTGAAGCAGTATTCGCCGGCGCCGCTCTTGGCGAAGCCGACGGGCAGGAAGCCGGCAACCGACACCAGCGTACCGGTCAGCATCGGGAAGGCGGTCGAGGTGTACGCGAAGGTGGCGGCGCGGAACCGGCTGTAGCCCTCCTCCAGCTTCTTCACCATCATCTCCACCGCGATCATGGCGTCGTCGACCAGCAGGCCGAGCGCGATCACCAGCGCGCCGAGGGAGATACGCTGCAGGTCGATGGCGAACACCTGCATGAAGACGAACGTGATCGCCAGCACCAGCGGAATGCTGATGGCGACGACCATGCCGGCACGCCCGCCCAGGCTGATGAAGCTGACGATCAGCACGATGACGATCGCTTCGAACAATGCGCTGGTGAATTCGCCGACGGACTCTTCCACCACCTGCGGCTGATTGGCGACCAGATGCGCGTCGATGCCCGCCGGCAGGTCCGCGCCGATGCGGCGCATGGCCTCTTCCAGACCGGTGCCCAGCTCCAGGATGTTGCCGCCCTTGGACATGGCGACGCCGACGCCGATGGCCGGCTCGCCGTCGTAACGGAACTGCGGACCGGGCGGATCCTCGTAGCCGCGCGTCACGCGCGCGATGTCCTTGATGCGCACCTGGCGCTCGCCGACGCGGATGCCGACGTTCTCGACGGCCGCGACCGAGTCGAGCGCGCCGCTGACGCGAACCGCGATGCGCTCGTTGGCCGTCTCGACCACGCCGGACGCGCTCACCGCGTTCTGGCTGCGCAACGCCTGGGCGATGCGGTCGGGATCGATACCCATGCCCGCCATCTGGCGCGTGGAGAAATCGATGTTCAGCACCTCGTCCTGCACGCCGATCAGGTCGACCTTGCCGACGTGCGGCACACGCAGCAGCTCGGCGCGGATGAACTCGGCGTAGTCGCGCAGCTCGCGATACGAGAAACCATCGCTGGTGAGTGCGTAGATGACGCCGTACACGTCGCCGAAGTCGTCGTTGAAGAACGGGCCGATGGCACCCTGCGGCAGCTGGCCGCGCATGTCGCCGAGTTTCTTGCGCACCTGGTACCACTGATCCGGCACTTCGTCGGGCGGCGTGCGGTCGAGCAGCGTGACCATCAGCGTCGCTTCGCCGGGCTTGGTGTAGCTCGTGACCACGTCCAGCCACTGCAGCGACTCGAGGGACTTCTCCAGCCGGTCGGTGACCTGCTTGGCAGTCTGTTCGGCATCGGCGCCCGGCCACAGCGCGCGCACGATCATCACCTTCATCGTGAACGGCGGGTCCTCGTCGCGGCCCAGGCTGCTGTAGGCGAGAAAGCCGGCGAGCAGCAGCAGCACCATCAGGAAACCGACGAACGGTTTGTGCGTGAGCGCCCACGCCGAGGCATTGAAGCCGCCCGATACCTCGCCCGCGTCGGACGCGTTGCCGCTGCCGGGCATATTGCCGCTGCCGGGCGTATTGCCGCTGCCGGTCGCGTCGCGCTTCATGGCTGCTTCCCGTCGAGCAGGCGCACCTTCTCACCGGCGGACAGGCGATGGACACCGGCCGTCACCACGCGATCGCCGTGGTTGAGGCCCGCGGTGACGAAAACGCGATCCGATTCGTAGCGGTCCACGGTAACCGGCCGCAGCTCGAGCGTCTGGTCGGCCTTCACGATCCAGACCGCCGCGTCGTGATCCTTCTGGAACAGCGCGGTCGCCGGCAGCGGAATCGTTGCCTGTCCGGACGTGCGCGGCACTGTCACGGTGACGGTCATGCCGAGACGCAGACTGGCAGGCGCGTTGGGAATCGAAGTCTTGACCCGGTAGGTACGCGTCATGGGATCCGCGCTCGGCGAGATCTCGCGCACGCGCGCGGGATACAGCGTGCCGGGCGCGGTCAGGAATGCGAACTGAACGGCAGAAGCGCCGCGAATCTCGTCGATGCGTGCGTCCGGCACGTCGAACACCGCCTCCAGCTCGCTCGGCCGCGCGATGCTGATCACGCGCTGCCCCGGCGCCACCACGCTGCCCACTTCCGCCAGCACTTCGGTGACCACGCCGTCCTGGTCGGCGCGCAGCGTCGCGTAGCCGAGTTTCTGCTGGCTGAGGCGCAGGTCCGCGGTCGCCTGCTCGAGCCGCGACTGGCTGGTCTTGACCGAAGTCTGTTGCGTCAGATAGGCCGCGCGCGTCGTGAGTCCGCGCTCCAGCAGGTCGCGATAGCGCGCTTCCTCGGAACGCGCGCGTTCGAGCTCGGCGGTGGCGGCGTTCACGGCCGAGCGCGCAGCATCGACGCCGAGGCTCGGATCGGTCTGGTCGACGCGCGCGAGCACGTCGCCCCTGCGCACCGTGGCGCCGACGTCCACGAAACGGCTCACGAGCTTGCCGCCGACCTGGAAGCTCAGGTCGGTTTCGAAGCGCGAACGGATCTCGGCGGTGTACGTCGTAGCCTGGCCCAGCGAAGCGGCAGCGACGAGCGTCGAGCGCACGGGCCGGGGCTCGGCTGCAGCCACGGGATCCTTGCCGCACGCGGCGAGCAGGGAGGCGGCAGCCACGACCGCGACGACGCGCACGGCATTGCGGGTTGCGGTGACAATCTGGGTCTGCATGGGTCAGCTCTCAGTGCCCGAAGGCCGGGCGGCAATCTCGTGGCTGCGGAACCACTCGTCGACGCGGCGAAACCAGGCTTCGCGCGAAGCGGGGTCGAGCAGGATGTCGAATTCACTCATGGCGCGCAGGACCGACACGAAGTCGATGAGGAAGGTGTACTTCGCGTCGGCGGCCGCCAGGTCCGCGGCCAGCGCCGTGTCCTGCGCGTCGATCAGTTCGGTCACCGAGACCGCGCCGCGCGCATAAGCGTCCGTGACCATCGTCAGGTTTTCCATCGCCGCCGCGGCAGATTCGCGCGACAGCTTGATCGCGGGATACGAGCTGGCCGTGCGATGGAGCACGACGCGCGCACGCGCTTCCACGCCATCCAGCGCAGAGGCCCGATCCGCTTCCGAGGCGCGCAACTCGTGGCGTGCCTGCGCCAGCTCGGCGTTGCGCCGGCGGCCCGTGAGCAGCGGGAAGCTCGCCTGCAGCGACACGCTCCAGGACTCGTCGTCGGGCGCACCGGGCACGATGTTCGAGCCGGCGCCGCGCTCCTCGAGCGCCTTCGAGCCGTTCGACACGATCGCCAGGTCCGGCAGGAAATAGGAACGGCGCGCGGCGCTCACCGCGCGCTGGCGGCTCTGCACGATCGCTTCGGTCTGCGCGATCTCCGGTGCGTGTTCGAGCGCCGCGCTGACCACGTAGCCGGTGAATACCGACCACTTGGCCGGCGTGTCGATGAAGCCCTGGGAACGCGGGCTGGCGACCATCGCGAGCGGATCGTCGAGATCGGACTCCACTGTCGCGAACGCCTGGTCCGCCGGGCGATGCATGACGCGCATCAGCTCCGTCTCCGTCTGGCGGCGCGTCGATTCCGCGGCCAGCAGGTTCTGCTTGTCGCGCGCGAGCTGCGAGACCCAGCGCAGGTAGTCCGAGCGGCCCGCCAGGCCCACGGCCTCGCGCACGCGCGAAGTCTCGAGATTCTTGCGCGTGTTCTCGACGTTGCTGCGACGGACGGTCTCGACCGACTTGGCACGCAGCAGGTTCAGGTACGCCTCCGCGGCTGATTGCAGCGTATCGAGCATGTCCTGCCGCTGACCCTGCTGCGCCGCCTCGTAGAGCGACTTCGAAATCGAGTAGCCGGCCCAGGCGCGCTCCGAGTAGATCACCTGCTGGAACGAAAGGCCGGCCGACGTCGTCTCCTCGGCCTGCGTCAGCGCGCTGGCGCGATCTTCGTCGATGCGTGTCAGACCCGCGGAAGCGTCGAGCGCCGGCAGCAGGTCGCTGCGCGAGATACGGATGTCTTCCGCGCTGCTCGCCGTGCGCGCACGGCTCGCCGCGAGCGCCGGGTTTGCTTCGAGCGCCGCCTGCATCGCATCGAGCAGCGTCAGGTTCGGCTGCTCTTGCGCCGGCCCGGGCTCGATCTGTTCGGCGTCGGCGAGGAATTCCCAGCGCGGCGAGAAGCCGATCTCGCGCGCCGTGCGCATGTTGATCGCGAGACGCTGCTCGGTCGGGAAGCTGACGTCGAAGCTTGCGGCCTCTTCGCCGGCCGCGATGCGCTGGATCATGAGCACGACGCGGCGCGCGAGGCGCTCGTTGTCGCGTTGCGCGCCCCCGGTCGTCATCAGCAGGCCGCCCTCGACTTCGGCGCGACCCATGACGGAGAACGACGGCAGGCGTCGCGCGATCAGGCCGCGCGCGAGCGCACGCAGGTCTTCCTCGCCGAAACGCAGCAGCCCAGTCACGTAGACGGCGTCGGCATCGGCAGGAATCGCTGCCAGCGCCTCGCCGGGGTCGCCGCCGGTGCGCACGATGGAGATGCGGATCCTGAGCAGCGCGGCGAGCTCGTCGGCCTTGGACGCGAGCTCGGGCAGCGCGTCGAGGAGCGCGGCGTCGACGAGCGCCGTGAGATGGCGGAAGCCGACGATCTGGTGAAACGCGCGGACCTCGTTGCCCACGCTCTGGAAGTCGGCGGCGTAGGTGAAGTTGCGCCGCCCGCTGGCTCCTGACTTGATCGGAAAACCCTGCAGCACCGGATCGATCACGAGCGGCGCGATCACCGGTTTGCCGAGCGTGGTGCGCTGGCCTGCCTGGTGCGAAGCGAGGATGCCGAGCGCGAGCACGACGTCGACGTCGCAATCCGCGACGGCACGATCGAGCGCGGCATCGACGCTCTGCAGCGACCAGTTGCCGGCGAAGCGCTTGTCCGCCGGCAGCTCGATGTCGAGCTCGCCGCCGACCAGGTTCGCCACTTCGCGCTCCACCAGCGCCGCGGAAAAGAATTCGCGGTCCGTCGGTCCGTCGGTGACGACGGCGACGCGGACACGATCGGCGGCCTGCGTCGTGCTGCTGAACGCCAGCAACGCAAGGAGCAGGAACGCGCGGAATACCCTGGCAGCGATCATCGTTCGTCCAACGGCTCTTCAGAGCCGTCGGCCTCGCTATTGTCGGCCTGCTGGCGCGAGTCGTCGTCTGCGGCGATCGCCAGGCAGGCGATCAACTCCGCGGCGGACTCGAATGCGAACTGGCGGCCGGAGTCGACGTGCTCGAGGCGCCCGACGACGCGTCCCTGCTGGGGCGCAGCATCGCGATGTAGCCGCAGCACATTGGTGTGACCGTGCGGATGGCTGGCGTGCGTGTTCAGAACCATATGAAGGTACTCGTGGCCTCCCCTGATGGGTGGGCAGACTACGGACCCTTCTCCGGCAAGTCGTCTCGCAACGGTCTCGTTTCGGTCTGGATGCGCAGTCAGACCGAAGGCAGACCGTTTGCAAACGACTCGGACGGATCCCGTGGGTATCGTTTACCCGCCGTCGAAAGGACGGTGCAAAACATCAAGGAACCCCACCATGTCGCTGCGAAAACTGGTCCTGCGCGCCAATGCCGTCTGGCTTGGAGGCGCTGGTCTCATGGCCTTATTCACCTTTGATATTGCAGGCATTTTCTTCGGGAAAGGCCCATTGGCGACCCTGGGCGCGCACGTACCCCAGGCCGGGATCGGATTCATGGAGGCTCACGGCCTGGCCATCATCATCGCAGTCCTGATGTGGCGTGCTGCAACCGCCCCGACCCGCGACTGGCATCTGGCGGGCGCCGCCGTGCGGCCGGAGTCTGAGGAGGAATCGGCGGCGCGAGAGCGTGAGGCAGTCAGGTGCAACTCGATCGCGATTGCGGTATCAAAGCGGCAGAGAGTGTTTTTCTCGCTGAGGAGATACGCATGATGCGGGCACTGCTGCTGGGCCTCGGTCTCGCCCTCTCCGTCGCCGGCTGTTCCACGGCCTCCGTGACACAAGCGCAGTACGGCGCGTCCGATCAGCCGCGCGTTGCACGCGTGGCGTGCGTGAAGATGACAGGCTCACGCCTGGTCCGGCGCGGTGACTGCTCGTACCTGCCGGGCAACTCGTATTCGCGCGCAGCGCTCGAAAGCACTGGCGCGCTCTCGACCGCGGGCGCGCTGGCGCGCCTGGATCCGGGCATCACCAGCCGCTGAGGCGGACGGTTCCATCGGCGGAGCGCGCCGCAAGGTGCGCCCGCTCGCTCGCTCGCGCCGCACGCCCCTTCTCCCGATCTGTCGCTCAATCGTCCTGCGCGCTCAGGCGGGCGAACACCTTGCGCGTGTTCTCGACACGCGCAAGGTAGCCGCGCACGTCGTGATCGCCGCAGCGCTGGCGCGGCAGCAAGCGAAAGCCGCGGCGGGCGAATCCATCGGCGGCACCCGCGCCGCATAGGTGGATCACCGCCGCGAGGTCCCGTCGATTCTTCTGCGTCGACGCGGGTGCGCGGCGCCGTGCGAGGATCGTCGCCACCCTCCGATCGAGATAGGCCGACGTCATTTCCACTGCGTGACTCGGGATGACGCGCGCGTAGAGCCCGTTGAACCAGCACGAGCGCCAGTCGTTCCACGGCCCGTCTTCGACCACGCGGTTGTCGTGGATGCAGAAGCGGCGCGCCTCGGCAAACGTGCCATCCGTGATCTGGTACATGCCCACCGCACTCGACGCCGGCCGGTACACCTCGAACGGTTCCGTGGTCAGCGACCAGCGCCAGTACGTGCGCACGATCGGATTGCCGGAGCCCTCGACCTGCGCGAGCGCGGCGAGAAAATCCGCAGTGATGGTGTGCGTGGAGTGGCGGCGGAAGATCGGCGCGTAGGCGTCCCAGGTTTCGCCGGGCGTCTTGTACAGCGTGCCGCTCACGGGAAAGAAGAGCTCGGTCGGCTTGCGTGCGACCTGGTAGAGGCCGTTGACGACGAACCACACGGACACCACCGCCGTGCAACCGATGACGATCTGGATTGGCACGGGCGCGCGCCGGAACGACCGCCACCAGCGGCGGCGCGTTGCGGCGCTGGGCAGAAGAGTGCGCAACCCCGAGCGGCTTCGGCGCTTCGGCCGCGCTCGCGCGCGTGAGCGGATGGACTGGCGAGCCATGCCGCCAAGAGTAACGAAACCGGGCCGCGGCCTCGCCGGGAATCGGCGCGTGCTACGTGGCCGGTTCCCGACGCTGCAACTCTTTCACGACGCGCTCATCGTTCCAGCGCTTCGACGCCGCCCTGCGACTCGGAACTGGTCGTTTGCCCTGATCCGCCCTCGGCGCCGTGCGCATCGCCCGCTGGCGCCCCGCCAAGGCCGGGCCGCAGCAGCAGGGCGCCGAGCGCCGCCGCGACGGCGGCGAAGATCCCGCCGACCAGAAACGCCGCGTGATATCCGCTCGTCAGAGCTTGCGGCATGGTTCCGCCAGCAGCTGTGACGTCCGCAGCTTGCGAAGCGGCCAGGCTCGCGAGGATGGCGAGACCGA
>Ga0187894_10001533_pt1 | contig 29478 bp, 30 predicted proteins | sample GBC1701081metaG_FD_136650 | JGI IMG/M metagenome (GOLD analysis project Ga0187894, IMG submission 136650) | White microbial mat communities from a lava cave in the Kipuka Kanohina Cave System on the Island of Hawaii, USA - GBC170108-1 metaG ...
GCATTCCATCGTTTTCGCAATGTCCTCGTAGCTGAGGCCCTCGAGCTCGCGCAGCACGATCGCGAGCCGGAGATCGTCCGGCAGCGCCTCGATGGCCTCGTTCACCGTGCGCCGGATCTCGTCCGTCAGCGCGAGCGCTTCCGGCGTTTCGGCATCCGCGAGCCGGGCCTGCGCCTGCACCTGCGAGCCGTCCTGCAGGTCCAGGTCGTACGTCACCGGGCGCCTGCGGCTCGCGACCAGTGCATTCTTCGCCGTATTGATCGCGATGCGATACAGCCAGGTGTAGAACGCGCTCTCACCGCGGAACGCCGGCAGCGCCCGGTAGGCCTTGATGAACGCCTCCTGGGCGATGTCCTCGGCTTCCGCCGGGTTGCGCACGTAGCGCTGCACCAGCTTCAGCACCTTGTGCTGATACTTGAGTACCAGCGCGTCGAAGGCGGCCTTGTCCCCGTTCTGGACGCGGCGCACGAGGGCGATGTCGCCGGCTTCAGCCCGCATGGGCGGTACGACCTGCATTGCGCCCTGCACGTGCACGCCGGGTATGACCGGTCCTGGGCGGGTTAGTTCGCACGGCGTGGGTCGGGCGGGGCGGTCCCCCTCCTTTCGTGAGACGACTCGCGGATTCTAGCAAGCCAGGCGAATCCGGGCCTTGAGTCGTCGCAGGTCGGCGGGAGGGACCGAGCCGGGCGTCAGCAGCCAGCCGAACTGCCGGCGGCCGGCCCGGAAGGCGACGACCACGAGCGCCGGGTAGGCACGCGATGCGGCGGCGAGCTCCGCGGGCTGCCAGCTCCGACTGCCAGCCAGGCGGACACGCCACCCGCTGCCGTCGTGGCAGGCCGCGGCCAGCCGGCAATGCGGGCCGGGTATCCGCGACAGGGTCAACGCCAACCCCGCAAGTGCCAGCAGGGACAGCAAGGCGGCGGGAACGAGCGGCACGCGCGCCGTCCACGGCACTAACGCGGAAATCACGTGCAGCAGCACGGCCGCCCCCGCGAGGCGCGGACCGGCCCCCGGTTCAAGACGGATGGCGAACGATCTCATCGACGAGCGCTGCCCGCGCGTGGCCTGCCGGGCGCTCGCCGCCGATCAGCCAGTCGGCGATATCGGGATCCGGCTGCTCGAGCAGCCACGCGAAGTCGAGCCGTCGCGCCGCGTCGGCCACGGGCCAGCAGCGGTCGAGCCAGCCCGCGAGCAATACGTCGAGCTCCTTCATCCCGCGGCGGCAACGCCAGCGCAGCCGCGCTTCGGTGGCATCGCGCATGGCTCAGCCCTCGCCGTCCGCGATCCGCCGCTTGATGTCGGCGATCGCGCGCGCCGGGTTCAGGTCCTTGGGACAGGCCTCGGTGCAGTTCATGATCGTGTGGCAGCGGTAGAGGCGGAACGATTCGTCGAGTCTCGCGAGCCGATCAGCCGTCGCGCCATCCCGTGTGTCGACGATCCAGCGATGGGCCGCCAGCAGCGCAGCCGGGCCCAGGAAACGATCCGAGTTCCACCAGTAGCTCGGGCAGGACGTAGAACAGCAGGCGCACAGGATGCATGCGGAGGGCCGGTCGATCTTCTCCTGGTCGGCCGGCGACTGGCGACGCTCGCCGGCTGCGGGCGCCGGCTCTTTCGCCTGCAGCCAGGGTTCGACCGCCGCGTATTGCTGGTAGAACTCATCGAGGTCGGGTACGAGGTCCTTGACCACGGGCAGGTGCGGCAGCGGGAAGATCCTGACCGGTCCCGCGATGTCGGCGATCGGCTGCGTGCAGGCGAGCGTGTTGACCCCATCGATGTTCATCGCGCAGGACCCGCAGATGCCTTCGCGACAGGAGCGGCGAAAGGTGAGCGTCGAGTCGACCTCGTTCTTGATCTTGATCAGGGCGTCGAGGACCATCGGGCCACAGCGCTCGAGATCGATGTCGAAGCGGTCCACGCGCGGGGTCTCGCGGGAATCGGGGTCGTAGCGGTAGATCCGGAACTGCTGCAGGCGCGCGGCGCCCTCCGGCGCCGCGTGATGCCGCCCGGGCCGGTTCGAGTAACGGGAATTCGCGGGCAATCGGAACTGTGCCATCCGTGTCGGCTCCTGTCAGTACGCCCGGACCTGGGGAGGTATCCGCTCGACGCCTGCGCCGAGGGTCTCGAGCTGCACCGGCCGGTAATCGAATCGCACGGCGCCCGCGGCGTCTACCCAGGCCAGCGTGTGCTTCATCCACCCGGCGTCGTCCCGCGCCGGGAAGTCTTCGCGCGCGTGCGCGCCGCGGCTCTCGGTGCGGTTGCGCGCCGAGTGGATGGTCGCGACTGCCTGCCCGAGCAGGTTGTCGAGCTCGAGCGCCTCGGCGAGGTCCGTGTTGTAGATGAGCGAGCGGTCCGAGATCCTGAGGTCGTGGAACGACTCCCGGCAGCGGCCCAGTGCGGTGCAGCCCTCCGTGAGCGTCGCTTCGGTACGGAACACGGCGGCGTCGCGCTGCATCGCCCGTTGCATCTCGTCGCGCAGCACTGCGGTCGGCCGGCCGCCATCGGCGTTGCGGATCCGGTCGAAGCGGTCCAGCAAGGGCTCGACGGCGCCTTGCCTCGGATCCGGCAGCGCGGCACCGGGACGCAGGGATTGCGCGCAGTGCGCGGCCGCGGAACGCCCGAAGACTACGAGGTCGAGCAGGGAATTCGAGCCCAGGCGGTTTGCGCCATGCACCGACACGCAGGCGGCCTCGCCGATCGCCAGGAGCCCGGGCACGGTCGCCTCACGGCCATCGACGCGCGTCAGCGCCTCGCCGTTGACGTTGCAGGGAATGCCGCCCATGTTGTAGTGGACCGTGGGCTGGACCGGGATCGGCGCGCGCGTGACGTCCACGTTGGCGAAGATCATCGCGGTCTCGGCGATGCCGGGCAGGCGCTTGGCAATCACGTCCTCGCCCAGGTGCTCGAGGTGCAGGTAGAGGTGGTCCTGGTGCGGGCCGACGCCGCGGCCCTCGCGGATCTCGAGCGTCATGGCACGACTCACGACGTCGCGCGAAGCAAGGTCCTTGGCGTTCGGCGCGTACCGCTCCATGAAACGCTCGCCCTCCGAGTTTCGCAGGATGCCGCCCTCCCCGCGCACGCCTTCGGTGATCAGGCAGCCGGCGCCGTAGATCCCGGTGGGGTGAAACTGCACGAACTCCATGTCCGAGAGCGGCAGCCCGGCGCGCAGCACCATGCCGCCGCCGTCGCCGGTGCAGGTGTGCGCCGACGTGCAGGTGAAGTACGCGCGCCCATAGCCGCCGGTCGCGAGGATCGTCGCCTGGGCGAGGAATCGGTGCAGCGTGCCGCTCGCCATGTCGAGCGCGAGCACGCCGCGGCAGGCGCCGCCGTCCATGAACAGGTCGATCGCGAAGTATTCGATGAAGAACTGCGCGCGGTGCCGCAGGCTCTGCTGGTAGAGCGTGTGCAGCATGGCATGGCCGGTGCGGTCCGCCGCCGCGCAGGTGCGCTGGGCGATCCCCTTGCCATAGTGCGTCGTCATGCCGCCGAAGGGTCGCTGGTAGATGCGCCCGTCCTCGGTGCGCGAGAACGGCAGGCCGTAGTGCTCGAGTTCGATGACCGCCGCCGGCGCCTCGCGGCACATGAAGGCGATCGCGTCCTGGTCGCCGAGCCAGTCGGATCCCTTCACCGTGTCGTAGAAATGATAGCGCCAGTCGTCTTCACCCATGTTGCCGAGCGCGGCGCTGATTCCGCCCTGGGCTGCCACCGTATGGCTGCGGGTCGGGAAGACCTTGGTGATGCAGGCAGTGTCGAGCCCGGCCTGCGCGAGCCCGAGCGTCGCGCGCAGCCCCGCCCCGCCGGCGCCCACCACGATGACGTCGGAGCGATGGTCGACGAGCGTGTAGGCGCTCATGCGGCTTTACCGGACACGAGGGTCCAGAGCGCCCAGGCGAGGGCGACGGCCGCCACGAAGTGCAGGCCGCGGGCGATCGCGAGCGATGCTCCGAGCAGGCGGCCTCGCACGTAATCCTCGAGCACGACCTGCACGCCCAGCATCGAGTGCCACAGGAGTGCGGCGCCGAGCAGGGACGCGAGTAGCGCCTGCAACGGCTTGGTGAAGAGGGCAGCGACGGTCGCATGATCCAGCGTTGACTGCCGCGACAAGGCCAGCAGGAACCAGAGCCCCAGCGGCACCAGCGAGACAGAGGTCAGGCGCTGGTTGCGCCAGTGACGCGAAGCACCGCCGGGCTTGCGGCTCACGGGGCGCCCGCGAGGAAACGCCCGGCCGGCGTCAGCAGCACGGTCGCCAGGAAGGCGGCCGCAGCGAGCAAAACGACGGCCCGGCCGGAGCGGCGCGCGGCCCGCTTCTCGAAGCCGAGCCCGGCGTCCCACGCAAGGTGCCTGAGGCCGGCAAACAAGTGGTACCAGAATGCCGCGAGGCCGAGCGCGAACACGATGCGGACCGCGAGAGTCGAAAAGATGGCGGCGAGGCCAGCGTACGATTCCGGTCCGAGCGCCGCGGCGACCAGCCAGACGACGAACAGGAACCCGCAGGCGGACAACAACAGGCCGCTGGCGCGATGCAGGATCGAGAGCACCATCGTGTACATCGGCCGGTACACCTGAAGGTGCGGTGACAGCGGCCGTTCGGCGGGGTGTGTCATCGCGTAAGCTATTCTGCCAGAAAGGGATAACGGCCACCCACGGCCAATTCCCGCGCGTTCGCGGAGTTCCGCTGCGTTACGATGCGCCGATGCCAGGAACGCGCTGCATGCTGCTCGATACACTTGCGGTCGTCGCCGTCACCGGTCGCGACGCGCGCACGTTCCTCCAGGGACAACTCTCGAACGACATCTTGGGCCTCGAGCGGCATGCCGGCATGCTGGCCGCGTCCTGCAATCGGCAAGGACGCGTGCTCGCGACCCTGCGTCTCGCCGCGCACGGCGAGGGGGCGCTGCTCGTGATGCAGCGGTCGCTCGCGCACACGCTGGTCGCCCAGCTTTCGGCTTTCGTGCTGCGCGCCGACGTGCGCTTCGAGGACCGCAGCCGGCAGCTCGAAGTGTTCGGCCTGATCGACGCCGAACCGGACGCCCGCTGGTCGCAGGCTGCCGCGGCCGCGGCCGGCCTCGTCATGCTGGTCGCGAGCCCGCGACGGATCCTGCTCGCCGGTTTGCGCGCCGCGCTCGATGCCGCGCTGGCCGCAGTGCCACGCACCAATTCCGCCGAGTGGGATCGCGCCTGCATCGCGGACGGAGAGCCGTGGATCACGCCGGCAACCGCCGCGCTGTGGCTGCCGCAGATGCTGAACCTCGACCTGATCGGCGGCATCAGCTTCAGCAAGGGCTGTTACGTCGGCCAGGAGATCGTCGCGCGGGCCCAGCACCTTGGACGACTCAAGCGGCGCACGCTGCGCTACCTGGGACCCCCCGACGCGCAACTCGCGCCCGCGCAGGCTCTGTTCAGCGGCGAGACCCTCGCCGCACAGGTGGTCGCGAGCTCACGCGACGGCGCCGCGACACAATGCCTCGCGGTCGTGGACCTTCGCTATTGCAGCGACCTCCTCGGCGCGAAGCCCGGCGGCTCCGAGTTCGTGCCCGCCGACATTCCCTACGCGATCCCCGCCCCCACCCCTGACGACGAGGAATAGGAAGCGCCGTCGGAGGGGTCAGACCCCTTGAAATTTGCGATGTCGTGCAAGCCGCCAGCAAACCGGGATTTTCAAGGGGTCTGACCCCTCCTACTCCTCGTGCCGCAGCTGCGGGAACAGCAGCACGTCGCGGATGCTCGGCGAGTCGGTCAGCAGCATGACGAGCCGGTCGACCCCGACGCCAAGGCCCGCCGCCGGCGGCATGCCGTACTCGAGGGCGCGGACGTAGTCCGCGTCGAAATACATCGCCTCCTCGTCGCCCCCCGAGCGCCTCTGCACCTGTTCGCGGAACCTCTCGGCCTGCTCTTCCGCGTCGTTGAGTTCCGAGAATCCGTTCGCGAGCTCGCGGCCGTCGATGAAGAGCTCGAAGCGATCCGTGACGAAGGGGTCCGAGTCGCGGCGCCGCGAAAGCGGCGAGACTTCGGTCGGGTACGAATGAACGAACGTCGGGTGCACGAGGCCGTGCTCCGCCGTCTTCTCGAAGACCCGCATCAGCAGCGCGCCCGCACCGTCCCCTTTCTGCGTTTCGAGGCCGAGTCCTGCGCAGGCGTTGCGCAGATACGCCCCGTCGCGCAGACGCCCCGGGTCGAGCGACGGATTTGCCGCGGCGACCGCCTCCTCGACCGAGCGCTTCGCGAACGGCGCGCCGAACTCGATGCGCCTGCCCTGGTAGGTGACGACGCGCGAGCCCGTGACCGTCTCCGCAAGCCCCTGGAACATACGCTCGACGAGCGCCATGAAGTCAGCGCAGTCCGCGTAGGCCTGGTACAGCTCCAGCATCGTGAACTCCGGGTTGTGCTGCGTGGAGAGGCCCTCGTTGCGGAAGTTGCGGTTGATCTCGTACACGCGCTCGAAGCCGCCGACCACGAGCCGCTTGAGGTACAGCTCGGGCGCGATGCGCAGGTACATGTCCTGGCCGAGCGCATTGTGGTGCGTCACGAACGGCCTCGCGACCGCGCCGCCGGGGATCGGCTGCATCATCGGTGTCTCGACCTCGAGAAAACCCTGGGCATCGAGGAAGTCGCGCAGGAAGCGAACCACGCGCGTGCGCGCCTGGAAGGTCTTGCGCGCGGCCTCGTTGACGATGAGGTCGACGTAGCGCCGGCGATAGCGCGTCTCGGTGTCCGCGAGGCCGTGCCACTTGTCCGGCAGCGGCCGCAGCGACTTGACCAGCAGCCGCGCCGACTCGGCGCGCACCGACAGTTCGCCGGCGCGGGTCCGCATCAGCGGACCCTCCGCCGCGACGATGTCGCCGACGTCCCAGCCCTTGAACGCCTCGTAGGTTTCGCCGAGCGCGCCGGCCTGCAGGTAGACCTGCAGCTGGCCGCTCGCGTCCTGCAGCTTCGCGAATGAGGCCTTGCCCATGACGCGCTTGGCCATCATGCGACCGGCGACGCGCACCCGCACCGGGTGCGCCGCGAGCCACTCGTCGCTGCGCTCCGCATAGGTCGCGTGCAGGTGGGCCGCAAGGGCATCGCGCCGGAAGTCGTTCGGAAAGGCGACACCCGCCTCGCGCAGGCGCGCGAGCTTCGCGCGCCGCTCCGCGATCAGCGCGTTCTCGTCCGCGGGAGGCGATTCGTCCTGGCGTTCCATGGCGGCAGCTTACAGGCCCTGCTTCAGGCTCGCCTCCATGAAGGGATCGAGCGCCCCGTCCAGCACGGCATTCGGGTTGCCGGTTTCGTGGCCGGTCCGGAGGTCCTTGATGCGCGACTGGTCGAGCACGTACGAGCGGATCTGGTGGCCCCAGCCGACGTCGGTCTTCTGGTCCTCGAGCACGCGCGCGGCGGCGTTCCTCTTGTTGACTTCGAGCTCGTACAGCTTCGCCTTCAGCATCTTCATTGCCGTCGAGCGGTTCTTGTGCTGGCTGCGTTCGCCCTGGCAGGCGACGACGATCCCGGACGGCAGATGCCGCAGCCGCACGGCCGAGTCCGTCTTGTTCACGTGCTGCCCGCCGGCCCCGCTCGCACGGTAGGTGTCCATTTCGATGTCGGCCGGGTTGACCTCGATGTTGATCTCGTCGTCGATCACCGGCGAGACGAACACCGACGCGAAGGACGTATGGCGCCGGTTGCCGGAATCGAACGGCGACTTGCGCACCAGGCGATGCACGCCGGTCTCGGTGCGCAGCCAGCCATACGCGTAGTCGCCATCCACCTCGATGGAGGCGCTCTTGATGCCGGCGACCTCGCCGGCGCTCTGGTCGATGACCTCGGCCTTGAATCCGCGCGCGTCCGCCCAGCGCAAGTACATGCGCAGCAGCATCGATGCCCAGTCCTGGGCCTCGGTGCCGCCGGCTCCCGCCTGGATGTCGAGGAATGCGCCGCGCGGGTCCATCTCGCCGGGGAACATGCGCGACAGCTCGAGCTTGCGCACGCGCGCGTCGAGGGCGGCGGCATCGCTCACGATTTCCGCGAACCCGGCCTCGTCACTTTCGGACTCCACGATCGCGAGCAACTCCGCGGCGTCCGCAAGGCCGCCCGCGAGCTGCTCGAGTTCGGTGAGGATGGATTCCAGCCGCGCGCGCTCGCGGCCGAGCGCCTGGGCTTTTTCCGGCGTGTTCCAGACGGCCGGGTCGCCGAGCTCGTGGTTCAGCTCTTCGAGGCGCTCGCGCTTGACGTCGTATTCAAAGGTACCCCCTCAGCGCCTTCTGGCGCTCCGTGAGGTCGTCGATCAGCCGGCGGGTGGGGGCGGATTCCATGGCGGCCGCATCTTACCAGAGGCCTCGTGCATTCCCGGTTCATGATGCATCACCGGCCCCGGCCACATGCTCCACGAGCAGCTCGGCATGCGGCGTACCGCCGAACGAGCTCGACTTCAGGCGGTACGCCAGCGTGAGCCGCGCGCCGGCAGCCGGGCGCCGGGTACCGGCATCGTCGAAATAACCGAAGGCAATTCCCTCGACCGGCGGCGTCGCGGGTGCCGCGCGAAGCCACAGCTTCAGGTGGCGGTCACCGACCGCGCGCGACTCGACGATGTCGAACTCGCCGTCGAAGAGAGGTTCCGGAAAGGCCTGCCCCCAGGGACCGCCTGACTCGATCGCGAGCGCGGTCTCGAGCGAGATCTCGTGCGCGGCGAGCGCGCCGTCGGTCTCGAGCACGTTCTGCATCTGCGCCGGCGACAGCTGCCGCCCGACTTCGTCTGCGAAAGCATCGGCGAAGCGCGCAAGCGAAACGCGCTTGAGCGACAGCCCTGCCGCCATGGCGTGTCCGCCGAAGCGCTCGATGAGCCCAGGATGGCGCGAGGCGACCGCCTCGAGCACGTCTCGCACGTGCAGGCCCGCGATCGAGCGCGCCGAGCCGCGCAGCTCGTCTTCCGTCGCCGGCGCGAACGCCACCACCGGCCGGTGCAGGCGGTCCTTCATGCGCGCGGCGACGAGCCCGACGACGCCCGCGTGCCAGTTGCCGTCGAACAGCGTGAGGCCCGGCGGCAGTTCTCCCTCGGCCATGCGCAGGTTCCGCACTGCGGCCAGCGCCTCCTCGCGCATGCGTCCCTCGAGCTCGCGTCGCTCGAGGTTCAGGCGATCCAGTTCGCCCGCGAGCGCGAGCGCCTCGGCAGGATCATCGGTCAGCAGGCAGCGGATGCCGACCGCCATGTCGTCAATGCGCCCGGCCGCGTTCAGCCGAGGCGCGATCTGGTGGCCGAGCTGGCGCGTCGACAGCTCGTCGAGGCGGCAGCCCGCCACCCGCGCGAGTGCCATGAAGCCCGCCGTGGCGCTGCGGGCACGCGCGCGGCGAAGTCCCTCCTGCACCAGGATGCGGTTGTTGCGGTCGAGCGGCACGAGGTCGGCGACCGTGCCGAGCGCCACGAGGTCGAGGAGGTCGGCGACCGCCGGCAGGCGCTGGCCGCGGCGCTGCTCCAGCATGCGGGTGAGCGAGGCCATGAGGTAGAACGCGACGCCGACGCCCGCGAGCGCGCGGCTGCCGAACGCGGCGCCGGGCAGGTTCGGATTCACGTGCGCGGCGCATTCCGGCAGGGTCGCGCCCGGCAGGTGGTGGTCGGTCACCAGCACTTCGATGCCGAGCGCGCGCGCGGCTTCGACGCCGGCAAAAGCCGACACGCCGTTGTCCACCGTGATCAGGAGGTCCGCCCGCTCGTCCGCGAGCTCTGCGACGAGGGCCGGCGTCAGGCCGTAACCGTGCCGCATGCGGTCCGGAACGCGCATTGCGGCGTTCGCGTGGCCGAGGCGCGCGAGCTGGCGCAGCACCAGGGCGGTGCTGGTCGCACCGTCGGCATCGAAGTCGCCGACCACGAGGATGCGCGAGCCGCCCTCGACGTGTCCGGCGAGCAACTCGGTCGCGGGCCCGATGCCGTCGAGCGTCGATACGGGCAGCAGGGATCGCAGCTCGAGCGACAGATCTTCGGGTCCTGCAATGCCGCGCGCGGCATACACCCGACGGAGCACCGGATGCAGGCCGGCCGGGAGCGCGTCGACAAAACCTGCGACCCTGCGCCGGAGCCTGGGCGGTGCGGCACGCGGCAAGTCTCGGGATGGCATCGGCCGCCATGATAACGGCGTGCAGGCGCCGCAATTGGCTATATTGACCGCGCAGCGATGCAATTCACGCGCGACACCGCCGGCGAAGCCCATGCCATCCTCGCGTGCGCGAGCGGCGAGGTGCGGCTCCGCGATCGCACGGTGCGAGGCAGCGTCATCGTCACGCGCGATGCCGTGCTCGAGGGCTGGCAGCCGCCTGCAACCGATGCGCTCACGCTCGAGGATTTCGCGCGCCTGCTCCCGCTCGAGCCCGAGGTCGTGCTGCTCGGCACCGGCGATCGGCAGCAGCTCCCTGCGCCAGCGCTCTACGCCGCCTTTGCGGCGCGGGGCATCGGGCTCGAGGTCATGGACAACCGCGCCGCCTGCCGCACCTACAACGTCCTGCTCGGCGAGTACCGCGATGTTGCCGTTGCGCTCATGTTGTAGAAGGGGTCAGGCCCCTTGAAAATCATGGGGGGGTCTGACCCCTCCATGATTTTCAAGGGGCCTGACCCCTCCGATCACCGCTTCGGGAGCTGCGTCAGCGGATCGAAAGGCTGGCCTTCGAGGCGGATCTCGAAGTAGAGCATGGGCTGCTGCCCGGGACCGAGACCCATGGCGGCGATTTGCTGGCCGGCGCGAACCTCCTCACCTTCCTTGACGCGCAGCGACGCGTTGTGGCCGTAGGCCGTGAGCCAGCCGCGCACGTGGTTCACGATCACGAGCTGCCCGTAGCCGCGCAGCGCGCTGCCGGTGTAGACGACCTTGCCGTCAGCCGCCGCGAGGATCGGCTGATCGAGGCCTCCGTCGATGCGCAGTCCCACGCCTCCCGAAGGCTGGCGCACGATGCCGACGACCGTGCCACCTTCGACCGGCCAGCGCCAGCTCGGCGGCTGATGCTCCGGGTCGTCGGGCGACGCGCGTCGCGCGGACGGCTCCGGACCCGGCGCAGACACCGCGGCAGTCGCGCCTTTGCCCGAAGGCCGGCCAAGGCGCAGTCTATCGCCCGGGTGGATCAAGTCGCCGGTATGGATGCCGTTCCAGCGCGCCAGCTCGCGGTAGTCGAGCCCGTAGCGATGCGCGATGGCATACAGCGTTTCCCCGGCACGGACCACGTGCCATTCAGGCACCGCGGACCGGCGGTCACTTCCGGCGCAGCCGGCGATCGCGAGCAGCAGGCTACAGGCCAGCCATCGCTTCAGGTCACACCGCCGAGCAACGGCACGAAGCTCACGAAGCCGAGCCGCTCACGATGAAATTGCTCCTTGTGGCGCGTGATGCGCAGGAGTTCCTGGCGGCCCTCCGGCCCGACCGGCGCGACCAGACGCCCGCCCTCGGCGAGTTGCTCGAGCAGTTTCTGGGGCAGCGCGTGCGGTGCCGCCGCGAGCAGGATGGCGTCGAAAGGCTCCTGCGAAGGCCAGCCCTCCGATCCGTCGCCATGCTTGAACCGCGCGTTGCGGATGCCGAGCTCGCGCAGGCGCGCCTGGGCGCGCTCGAGCAGGGGTTCGATCCGCTCGATGCTGTAGATACGGCCGGCCAGCGGCGACAGCACCGCCGTCTGGTAGCCGCAGCCGGTGCCGATCTCGAGCACCTTCTCCGGCGTGCCGGCGGTGATGATCGCCTCGGTCATGCGTGCGACGACGTAAGGCTGCGAAATCGTCTGCCCGTGGCCGATCGGCAGGGCCGTGTCTTCGTAGGCACGACTTGCAAGTGCCTCGTCGACGAACAGGTGCCGCGGCACGTTCCGGATGCGGTCCAGCACGCGCGGGTCGCGGATGCCCTGCTCGGCCAGGCGCTGCACGAGCCGCTCGCGGGTGCGGGCGCTGGTCATACCGATACCCTGGTGCTCCGCGTTCAAGCGGCGGGCTCCCGCAGCCATTCGCGCAGCGAGTCGAGTGCCGCGTGGCGCGTCAGGTCGACCTGCAGGGGCGTCACCGAGACATGGCCCTGGGCAACCGCGTAAAAATCCGTGCCCGGGCCCGCGTCCTGGCCAGCGCCTGCCGCGCCGACCCAGTAGATCTCGCGTCCGCGCGGGTCGAGCCCGCGGACCGCGGGCTTGGCCTGGTGACGGTGCCCGAGGCGGGTGACCTCGAATCCCTGCAGCTGCTCGTAGGGCAGGTCGGGGACATTGACGTTCAGGATCATCGAGCGATGCAGCGGCCTCGCCAGCAAGCGCAGCACCAGCTCGCGCGCGACCCGCGCGGCGGTCGCGAAATGCGGGCCGGTGCCGGCCTGTGCAACCAGCGACATGGCTACGGTCGGCAGGCCGAGGAAACGACCCTCGATGGCGGCTGCCACGGTCCCGGAATACAGCACGTCGTCACCGAGGTTGGCGCCGTCGTTGACGCCCGAGACCACCATGTCGAATTCGAAATCGAACAGTCCCGTGATCGCCAGGTGCACGCAGTCGGTGGGCGTGCCGTTGATCACGTACCAGGTATTTTCGTCGACGCGGTGCACCCGCAGCGGCACCTCCAGCGTCAGCGAATGGCTCGCGCCGCTGAAATTGCGGTCAGGCGCGACGACCGTGAGCGGCGCGACGCCCTCGAGCGCCTCCCGGAGAAAGCGCAACCCCTCGGCGCGATAGCCGTCGTCATTGGCGAGCAGGATTCTCAAGGCCGGTCTCTCGTCCCGATCGCGTGCCGCGCGACCGGGCCGCACTATACTGCAAGCACCGCCGCCACGGCGCGCGGACGGGAGAATGCGTCATCAAGGACGAGGAACGCGAGCTGTTCCGCGCTGCGATGCGCGACGTCAAGCCGCTCGGCCAGGCCAAGCCCCTGCCCGCGCACGTGAAGCGGCGCCCGCGCGCCGCGTCGCACCGGGCGGACGAAGCCCTTGCGCTCGCGGATTCGCTGCGGCTCGACCCGGCCGACCTCGACGTCGAGTCCGGCGAGGAGCTGCGCTTCCGCCGCGAGAATGTCGCCGAGTCCGTCCTGCGGCGCCTCAAGCAGGGCGAGTTCGCCGTGCGCGACGAGATCGATCTGCACGGGATGACCCAGGATGAAGCACACCCGGCAATCGGCGCGTTCCTGTCTGAAGCAGTGGCTCAGCGCCGGCGCTGCGTGCGCGTCATCCACGGCAAGGGACGCGGCTCGGGCCAGCGCGGGCCGGTCCTGAAGTCGGCCGTGAATCGCTGGCTCAGGCGGCACGCCGCGGTTCGCGCGTTCTGCTCCGCACGGCGCAACGACGGCGGTACTGGCGCCCTGTACGTGCTGCTCGACTAATCGTCGTCCGACTCGGGCACCCGCACGTCGAGCACTTCGCGCAGGACGCTGGTCGCGAATGCCCCGCGCGGCAGGTCGAATTCCAGCGCGAGGGCGTCGCCTTCGAGCCGGTGCCCGATGGCCGTCGGCCGCACGATCAGCGTGCGCCGTTCGGCGCGCAAGCCCACGGCCGCGAGCAGGCCTGGCAGCGGAACTAGCGCGGAGAGCGCTTGCGCCTCGACCCGGCCGGCTTCGCCGCCCGGCAGCACGCCGCCGGCGCCGCAGAGCGGCCCGGTGGGCGACACATCGCCGTCCTGCAGGCGCCGGTGCAGCGACTCGTCCGGATGCTCCGCGGCAAACACGGAGCGGCTGCCGGCGAGGTTGATCACTTCGCCGGGCAGCAGCCGGTTCCAGGTGTTCGCCGCAACCCGCGCGTCGAGCACGGCGTTGAAGACCAGGGCCCGCGCCGACGAAAGCAGGAAGGCGCGCTGCTCGCGCCCGCGCGGCAGGCGTCCCGTCTCGAGCCACTGCTGGACTCGCCGAAGGTTCGCGCCCTCGCGTCCAAAGCGCTGCGTACCGAAGTAATTGGGGAGACCCGCTTCGGCAAGGCGTGCGATGCGCGCCTGAATCGCACCGGCGTCTCCCTGGAGACCGCGCACGCGAATGCTGAAGCGGTTACCGGCCAGCGCCCCGCGGCGGAGCTTGCGGGAATGCGGGTGCTCGCTGAGCACGCGAAAGCCGTCGCCGCAGTAGCCGACGAAAGAGGCGGTCTCGCGCGTCGCCGGCACCGAGAACCACTGGCGCGCCACCGCGCGCCGGTCCTTCTGTCCGGCGAAGCCGACATCGGCCGGCGGCCGGCCAGCGCGGACCGCGCGCGCGCGCGCCACGAACAACGTGTTCGCACCGACCTTCTCGATACGCAGCAGTCGGTGAGACTCGCCGCCGTCGGGTTCGAAGCCGAGGCGCTCGTCGACCACGAAGTCCTCGGGCTCGACGCGCAAGGCACCGGATACCGGCGTCGGACCGAAGGCGCGCGCCGGATCGAGCGCCGACCGCCACCAGGCCGCGGGCACGCCCGACTCAGCGTGCATGCGCCTCGGTCAGCAGCACCACGGCGTCGGCAGCGACCCCCTCGCCTCGGCCGAGCGCGCCGAGCCCCTCCGCCGTCGTCGCCTTGACGTTCACGCAGCCGCGCTCGATGCCGAGGTCGGCGGCGATGTTCGCGACCATCGTCTCGCGGTGCGCTCCGATGCGTGGCGCCTCGGCGACCAGGGTCAGGTCGCAATTGGCGATGCTGAATCCCTGCGCGGCGACCAGGCGCACGACCTCGCGCAGGAGCTGGCGGCTGTCGGCGCCGGCGAAGCGCGGGTCGCCCGGCGGAAAGTGCCGGCCAATGTCGCCGAGCGCGGCGGCGCCGAGCAGCGCGTCCATCAGCGCGTGCAGCAGCACGTCACCGTCCGAATGGGCGACCAGTCCGTGCGTGTGCGCAATCGTGACGCCGCCGAGGCGGACCCGGTCACCGGGCCCGAAGCGGTGCAAATCGTGGCCGTGGCCGATCCTCATCGCCGTCGCCGCACGGCCCGGAAGGCCGCGTCTGCGAAGGCGAGATCGCCGGGTCGCGTCACCTTGACGTTGAGCGGCGAACCTTCGACCAGCCGCGGGCGCAGGCCCTGCTTCTCGATTGCGGCAGCCTCGTCGGTCGGGTCGAAGCCCGCCGCCAGCGCTTCCGCAAGCGCGCGCACGAGCAAACCGATCCGGAACATCTGCGGCGTCTGCGCCCGCCACAGCCGCTCGCGCGGCAGCGTCCTGAGGCTCCGGCCATCGTCGTCGGCCTGTTTCAGCGTGTCGGCGACGGGCACCGCGAGGATTCCACCGACCGGGTCACGCCGGCATGCCTCGACGAGGGCGCGCAGGTCCCTGGCGGGCAGGCAGGGTCGTGCCGCGTCGTGCACCAGCGCCCAGTCGTCCGCTGCGGCGGTGACGAGCGAGCGCAGCCCGTTCAATACCGAGGCGGCGCGCGTCTCGCCACCCTCGACCGCGACCACCCGGCGGCGGACCGCCGCCGGCAGACGCTCATAGCGTCGGTCACCGGTTGCGAGCACCACTGCACCGCCGGCGACGCCGGGCAGCCGCGCGAGCGCACGCAGTCCGTGTTCGAGGAGCGTCGCACCGGCGATTCGCAGGTAGGGCTTGGGCACCGGGCCGCCGAAGCGCGTGGCGCGACCCGCGGCGGCGATCACGTACCAGGTGCGCGAGGCCACCGCGTGTTACGGCTTGGTCGAAGCCTGCATCGACTCGGGCGTCGTCGCCTCGCCGTCCGGAGAGCGGTGCGTCGCGTCGACGACCTGGAAGAAAGTCTCGTTGGCCGCGACCATGCCGAGGTCGTTGCGGGCGCGCTCCTCGAGCGCGGTCAGGCCGTGCTTGAGGTCGGCGACTTCGGCCTTGATCTGGGCGTTGCGCTCGCCGAGCGCCGCGTTCTCGTTCCGTTGCGCCGCGACCGCCTGCTCGAGGTGCCACACCTCGCGCATCCCTTCGTCGGAAACCCACAGCCGGTATTGCAGCAGGACCAAGGCGGCGACGAGGACGGCGAGCACGAGCTTCATGGCGCGGTCAGCCTAGCACGCCGACGACCGGCGGCGCACCGGGAAAGCCTCGCGCCCGGCATAGCGCGCACGCGCTCCGAGCTCGGCTTCGATCCTGAGCAGCTGGTTGTACTTCGCCGTGCGGTCGGATCGCGACAGCGAGCCGGTCTTGATCTGGGTGGCAGCCGTGCCGGCCGCGATGTCGGCGATGGTCGCGTCCTCGGTTTCGCCCGAGCGGTGCGAGACCACGGCGGCGTAGCCGGCGCGCGTCGCCATGTCGATCGCGGCGAGCGTCTCGGTCAGCGTGCCGATCTGGTTCGGCTTGATGAGGATCGCATTGGCGACGTTTTCGGCGATCCCGCGCGCGAGGATCTCGGTATTGGTCACGAACAGGTCGTCGCCCACGAGCTGCACCTTCTGGCCGAGGCGGCGCGTCAGCTGCGACCAGCCGTCCCAGTCGGACTCCGCCATGCCGTCCTCGATGGTCAGGATCGGATAGCGCTCGGCGAGCGATGCGAGGTACTCGGTGAACTGGGCTGCGCTGAACTTGCGCCCCTCGGACTCGAGCACGTAGCTGCCGTCCCGGTGGAATTCGCTGCTCGCCACGTCGAGGCCGAGCCACACGTCGTGTCCGGGGTGATAGCCCGCCTGCTCGATCGCCTCGAGGATCACGCCGAGGGCCGCCTCGTTGGAGGGCAAGTTGGGCGCAAAGCCGCCCTCGTCCCCCACGGCGGTCGCAAGCCGGCGCTCGAGCAGTATCTTCTTCAGCCGGTGGAAGATCTCGGCGCCGCAACGCAGCGCCTCGCGGAAGCTCGGCAGGCCCGCCGGCACGACCATGAACTCCTGGATGTCGAGGCTGTTGTCGGCGTGGGCGCCGCCATTGACGATGTTCATCATCGGCACCGGCAGCACGACGGCGTCATCGCCGCCGAGGTGCCGGTAGAGCGGCATCCGGCGCGCGCGCGCCGTCGCATGCGCGCTCGCAAGCGACACTGCGAGGATGGCGTTCGCGCCGAGGCGCGACTTGTTCTCGGTGCCGTCGAGTTCACGCATGCGCGCGTCGATCGCCGCCTGGTCTGCCGCGTCACGGCCGACCAGCGCATCGCGCAGGACGCCATTCACGTGCTGCACGGCGTTCAGCACGCCCTTGCCGAGGTAACGCTTCGGGTCGCCGTCCCGGAGCTCGACGGCCTCGCGCGTTCCCGTAGAGGCGCCCGAGGGCACGGCCGCGCGGCCGAGCGTGCCGTCCTCGAGTTCGACGTCGGCCTCCACGGTCGGGTTGCCGCGGGAGTCGATGATCTCGCGGCCGCGGATGTCGACGATGCGCATCAGGAACCCCGGATGAAGTCCCGCATGGAGCGCGTTACGCGCGCGCCCTGGCGGGACAAGGCGCGAGCCGATGTCCCATAGCAGCAGCTATGGACAAGGCGAGCAACGCAGCCCCGCCAAGGCCCGCGCGCAACCCGCAGGGACCGGGCGATATTCGTCCCTGGCAAGACGCGAGGAGCGTGATGTATCAGGAGATACATGAGCGACGAGCAACGCAGCCAGGGACGAATATCGCACACGGTCGCGCCCATGCGGGACATCATCCGGGGTTCCCTAGCGAAGCCTCGGCGAACGGCCGCGACTTGACCGTGCGGTCGAGCTCGACGAGTACCGTGAGCAGCTCGCGCATGCGCGGCAACGGCCAGGCGTTCGGCCCGTCCGACAACGCCTTGTCCGGGTCCGGGTGCGTTTCCATGAAGACCCCGGCGACTCCGGCGGCGACCGCCGCGCGCGCCAGCACCGGGACGAACTCGCGCTGGCCGCCGGAAGCCGTGCCCTTCCCGCCCGGAAGCTGCACCGAGTGCGTGGCGTCGAACACGACCGGCGCGCCGAAGCCGCGCATGACCGACAGCGCGCGCATGTCCGACACCAGGTTGTTGTAGCCGAAGCTGAAGCCGCGCTCGCAGACCATGATGTCGGCGTTACCCGTCGAGCGCGCTTTCTCGACCACGTTCGACATCTCCCAGGGGCTCAGGAACTGGCCCTTCTTGATGTTGACGGGCTTGCCCTGCGAGCAGGCGTTGAGGATGAAGTTCGTCTGCCGGGCGAGGAAGGCCGGTGTCTGCAGCACGTCGACGACTGCGGCCACCTCGGCGAGCGGCGTGTCCTCGTGCACGTCGGTCAGCACCGGCACGCCGTGCTGGCGGCGCACCTCGGCGAGCACCTTCAGCCCGGCCTCGATGCCGGGGCCGCGGAACGAGGAGCGCGACGAGCGGTTCGCCTTGTCGTAGGACGCCTTGAAGACGAACGGCACGCCGAGCCCGCCCGCGATTTCCTTGAGCGTGCCCGCGATGTCGAGGGTCAACTGCGGGCTCTCTACGACGCAGGGCCCGGCGATCAGGAACAGCGGCCGGTCCGGCCCGATTTCGGCCCCGGCCAGCTTCACGCGCTCGCCGCCTGCGGCAGCCGGACCGCCGCGCGCTCGCGGGCCGCGCGCACGAAGCTCGCGAACAGCGGATGCCCGTCGCGCGGGTTCGAGGTGAACTCCGGGTGGAACTGCACGCCGATGAACCACGGGTGCGAAGGCAGCTCCACGATCTCGACCAGGCCATCCTCGGAGAACGCCGAGATGCCGAGCCCCGCTTTCTGCATGCGTTCGAGGTAGTTGTTGTTGAACTCGAAGCGGTGGCGGTGGCGCTCGTGGATGACGTCACGCCCGTACACCTTGCGGGCCAGCGTTCCGGTCAGGATCCGGGACTCTTGCGCGCCGAGGCGCATCGTCCCGCCGAGCTCGGAGCGAACGTCGCGCTTCAGCGTCTCACCCGTGCGGTCGCGCCATTCCGTGATGAGCGCGATGACCGGGTCGGTCGCCTCGCGGTCGAACTCGGTCGAGTTCGCGCCGGGGAGCCCGAGAACCCCCCGCGCGAACTCGATGACCGCGACCTGCATGCCGAGGCAGATGCCGAGGTAGGGAATGCCGTGCTCGCGTGCATGGCACACGGCCGCGATCTTGCCTTCGATACCGCGCTCGCCGAATCCGCCCGGCACGAGGATTGCGTCCATGCCGGCGAGCACCGCGGTCCCGGCGGCCTCGAGGTCGGTGGACTCGATGTAATGCACCTGGACGCGCGTGCGCGCCCTGAGGCCCGCGTGACGCAGGGCCTCGTTCAGCGAGATGTAGGAGTCGCGGATCTGCACGTACTTGCCGACCATCGCGACGTTGACGGTCGCCTCGTTCTGCTGGCGCCCCGCCACCACCTGCTGCCACTCGCGCAGGTCCGCCGGCGGCGCCTCGATCCCGAGCTTCCTGCATACGATGTCATCGAGGTGCTGCTCGTGCAGCAGGATCGGGATCCGGTAGATATCGTCGGCGTCGACCGCCGAGATCACCGCGCGCTCCTCGACGTTGGTGAACAGGGCGATCTTGCGGCGCTGCTCTTCCGGCAACGGGTCGCGGCAGCGGCACAGCAGCACGTCCGGCTGGATGCCGATGCCGCGCAGCTCCTTGACCGAGTGCTGGGTCGGCTTGGTCTTGATCTCGCCCGAGCCGCCGACGATCGGGACCAGCGTCAGGTGCATGTACACGCACTGGTTGCGGCCGACCTCGAAGCCGAGCTGGCGGATCGCCTCGAGGAAGGGCAGCGATTCGATGTCGCCGACCGTGCCGCCAATTTCGACCATGCAGACGTCCGCATCGCCGGCACCGAGCCGGATGCTGCGGATGATCTCGTCGGTGATGTGCGGGATGACCTGGACCGTCGCGCCCAGGTAATCGCCGCGCCGCTCGCGGGCGATCACGCGCTCGTAGATGCGCCCGGTCGTGAAGTTGCTGTTGCGGCCGGTGGTCGTGCGCACGAAGCGCTCGTAGTGGCCGAGGTCGAGGTCGGTCTCGGTGCCGTCCTCCGTGACGAACACCTCGCCGTGCTGGAACGGGCTCATGGTGCCCGGGTCCACATTGATATAGGGGTCGAGCTTGACCATGCGGACCTCGAGCCCGCGCGCCTCGAGAATGGCGCCGAGGCTTGCCGAGGCGAGGCCCTTCCCCAGGGAAGAAACGACGCCGCCGGTCACGAACACGAATCGAGTCATGAGGTCCCCGCCGCCGGTCGAAACGACGGGAGATCAGTCTAGTTGAGCAGCGCGCGGCGTGCCAGAGGAAATGTGAACCCGTTCACGCGCGAGCCGACATAAGCGGGCCGCCAGACCCGGCATTTGCCGTTCGTCGCCGCCGCACCCGCGCCCGTCGGAAGGGCGCTTTTTGCGCGGGTTTCGCTCCTTATAGTGCAACCCATGAAACGAGCCCAACCCGGTTTCACGCTGCTGGAGCTCATGGTCGTCCTGGCGATCGCGGGCATCCTGATGGCCGTCGCGATCCCGGCGATGGGCAACTTCCTGCGCAACGCCCGCATTACCGGCGCCGCCAACGACGTCATGGCGGGACTCCACTTCACGCGCTCCGAGGCCACCAAGCGCCGCCAGCCGGTGAGCCTCTGTACCAGCGCCGACACTGTCAACGCCGACGGCTCGCAGAACCTCAACCCGACCTGTGCGGCCTCGGATGAGCTGACTGGCTGGTTCGCCTTCGTGGACCTGAACCAGAGCGGCACCCGGGAAGTCGGCGAAGCGGTGCTGATGCAGCGCGAACCCATGGACATCCGCATCACGGCCCGCTCGTCGACCGATCCGTTCGCCGTGACCTACCTGGTGAACGGATTCGCGCTGAACCCGAACGAGTCCCAGCTCGTGCTCTGCGACGACCGCGGCAATGTTCCGACGGCCGGTGAACTGTCTTCCGCCCGCGGAATCCTGATCGCGGTCACGGGCCGTGCCGGCGTCACCCGGGACCTCGGCGAAATCCAGGGTCTGATCGACGCAATCGGCGCCCCTGTCAACGGTTGTCAGCCGAGCTGAACCATGAACAACCCCCTGAGCACCGCGCGCATCCTGCGTCGCCCCGCCCAGTCCGGATTCACCATGGTCGAGGTGCTGGTGGCGCTCGTCGTACTATCCATCGGCCTGCTCGGTATCGCGGGCCTGTTGCTGAAGAGCCTGCAGTCCGGCCGCACCGCGACCTACAGGACACAGGCCGTGAACCTCGCGGCCGACCTGGCCGACCGCATCCGCATGAACCGCACCGCCACGAACGGATACGGGACGCTGTTTGCCGACGTGGAGGTCGGCGTGCCCGCATGTGACGGCACCGGCGGCTGTTCCGACGTCGAATTGGCCTCGACCGACCTGTCCCGGTGGAAAGCAACGCTCGCCCAGGTATTGCCGGGCGGCCAGGGGCAGGTGGTCGTGACGCCTCCGGTGGGGACCGGCGAGCCCAGCAACTATGTGATCACGGTGCAGTGGACCGAAGTCGGCGAATTGAACGCGGTGACGTTCCAGATCGGATTTCAGACATGAACGCTCGTGAAAATCGCCGCCGGACGCAGCGGGGACTCAGCCTCGTCGAGCTGATGGTCGCCATGGCCATCGGTGTCTTCCTGCTGGCGGGCGCAGTCTCCGTCTTTGGCAAGACCCGCGACCTGTACCGGACCAACGAAGCCACGGCGCGCCTCCAGGAGACCGCGCGTTATGCCATGAGCACGATCGAGGCCGATCTGCGAATGGCCAATTCCTGGGGCCTCATCACCACGCCGGATGCGGTCGACAACAGTCCCAAGCTCGATATCGCGAATCCGCCCGCGATCGTGGCCGGCTACACGCTGCCGGCCGAGCTCAACCCCTATTCCGGCGCAATCAACCAGTGCGGCGCCATGTGGGCCGTGAAGCTGTTCGCCTACGTCGAGGCCAACAACGACAGCTACGGCTATGCCTGTGCTGCGAACAGCACGGCCGTGGCGGGCTCGGACCAGCTCACCGTCCGGCATGCATCGACGCAGGTCATCGATGCCGCCGCGCTGGGCGCCAGTGCCGGACAGATCAAGCTGCAGTCGAGCCGCGTGCGGGGCACGCTGTTTGCGAGCGGCGCGACACCGGTCGATTTCTCGCCGCCGACCTCGGAATCGCGGGCGCTCATCGCCAACGGCTACTACGTCGACCAGCAGTCCGACGAGCGTCCGGGCACGCCGTCGCTGCGCCGCAAGCAGCTCGACGTGGCCGGGGGCGCGACGGTCATCGGCGATTTGCAAATCGCCCCGGGAGTCGAGGACCTGCAAGTCGAGTTCGGCGCCGACTTCAACGACGACCAGAACGCCGACTACTTCGTCCAGCCGGATACCGCAATCCCGGTGGGCGACCAGATCGTTGCCGTGCGGGTCTGGCTGCTGGTCCGCGCGGAGCAGCAGGAAACCGGGTTTACCGACGACCGCTCCTATACCTACGGGAGCCGCGTCGCCTATGCCCCGGCCGACTCGTTTCGACGGCTCCTCGTCAGCAAGACCGTCGCATTGAGGAACACGCGCCGATGAACGCAATGACCGCCAACCGGCAGCAGGGGGCTGCGCTCGTCGTCGGGCTCGTGCTGCTCGTCGTACTGACGATCCTCGCAGTATCGGGCGTATTCACGTCGACGATGGAACTGCGCATGGTGCGCAACTCGCAGAGCCAGGAGCGCGCCTTCCAGGCCGCGGAGGTCGCGATCGAGAATGCGCTCGCCAATCCGATGATCAGCACCAGCGTCGCGGAAGTGCAGGCGCCGACGGCCAACCCCAACTCGGTCGCCGACCAGTATTCGTACACGCTGGCCCACACCTGCGCGTCGATCGTCCCGGTCAGTCCCGACCCGGACAAGGTATTCAGCATCGGTGAATTCTCGGCCTACCACTTCCAGGTGGACGCCAACGGGACGGGCCCGGACAACGCCGTCTCTGAACACGTGCAAGGCTTCTACGTCATCGGTCCGCCCGATGCCGACAACGAATGCTCCTAGGAGACAGTCGCATGCGCGAATCACACTTTAACGCCCTGACGTCTGGCCGTCGCACGATGCACCGCGCCTCGTGGCTGGTCGCCCTGGCTGGCGCGCTTGCCGCGACCGCCGCGGGCGCCGCACTGCCGCTCAAGACGATCGAGGAGTGCCTGGAATCGGGCACCACCCTCGTCGCCCTGCCCGCCGCCGCCGGCGGCAGCCTGTCCGCTCGCGCGTGCAGCGGCTGTCCGTCGCTGCGCCTGAGCTTCGACGACCGCACCGCCTATTTCATCGGCAAGGAAAAGGTCAGCTACGCCAGGCTGCGTGCAGCAGCCGCGAAGGGAGACCTGCGCCTCGACCTGTTCTACGACCCGAAGACACGCGACCTGACCCGGATACGCCTGGCTGCGGCCGGCAACAGCAAGTGAGTGCACTGACATGAATCAGACCATCAAACGTCTCGTTCACATCGCCGGCGCGGCTGCGCTTTCGGCGCTCAACGTTGCCGCGATGGCCGACGAGACCGAAATCTTCGTCGGCGTCGGCAATGCGGCCACGAGCGAGCGGCCGAACATCCTGTTCATCATCGACACCTCGGGCAGCATGTCCACCAACGTCGTCACGCAGGTGCCCTTCAAGCCGACGACCACCTACCCCGGCACCTGCGCCGCGAACCGCGTCTACCTGCAGCAGGGCAGCAACTCCAGCAATCCGCCGAGCTGCACCAGCGCCAATTCCGTGCCGCTGGTTGCGTTCAAGTGCAACGCCGCACTCCAGGCGTTCACGACGGCCGGGTTCTACATCGCCGACCGCGCCGCGCAGTGGCGCGGCGCCGGCCCGCGCTGGCGCAATATCCAGGGCAACACGGCCAATAACGTGTGGGTCGAGTGCCGGGCCGACGCCGGCGTGCACGGCGACGGGGTGAACCTCACACGGCTCTGGGCGGCCGACGCGGGCAGCGGCCCGTGGACCGCCAATTCGGCCCTGCAGATCGGCTGGAACCTGAACGGCGCCGATCGCAGCTACGTGTTCTATTCCGGCAACTACATCAACTGGCTGCGCAATGCGAGCACGATCACGCAGACGCGCCTGCAGATCGTGCAGCAGGTCGCGACCGATACCATCACCCAGCTGATGGCCTCGGCCACCGTCAACGTCGGCCTGATGCAGTTCAGCAACAACACCGACGGCGGTTGCGGCAATACCGGGACATCCGAAGGCGGCATGGTGCTGCGCGAGATGGGCGCGGTCGAGACGCAAGGGCCAGCGATGATCGCAGACATCGCCGCCCTGAACGCGGACGGCTGCACGCCGCTCTCCGAGTCGATGTACGAGGCCTACCGCTACCTGAGCGGCGGCGGCGTCCGTTACGGGCTCACGTCCCGGAAATCGCCGGCCCAGGCCTGGCCGAGCGTGCTGACCTCACGCCAGGCCAGCCCGAGCCAGAACACGTACAAGAGCCCGCTGACGATTTCCTGCCAGAAGAACTTCATCGTGCTGCTGACGGACGGCATCCCGACCTCGGACAACAGTGCGAATGCGAACATCCAGACGCTGATCGGCCGCAACTGCGTCGGCACCGGCGACGGCAACTGCCTCGAGGAAATCGCGCAGTACATGTACGAGAATGACGTCCGTCCCACGGTCACGGGCACCCAGAACGTGACGACCTACACGATCGGATTCGGACCGGAAGTTTCCGGCTCGGCGGCGTTGCAGAACACCGCGGCCGGCGCCGGCGGCGTGTTCTACGAGGCCAGCGATACCGCGACCCTCACGACCGTGCTGACCAACATCGTGCGCACGATCCTCGACTTCAACACCTCGTTCACGGCGCCGGCCGTGTCGGTCAACGCGTTCAACCGGACACAGAACCTCGACGAGATCTTCGTCACCGTGTTCCGGCCGAGCGAGACCTACGCCTGGGCCGGCAACGTCAAGAAGTACCGGCTCGACCCCACGGGCGTCATCGTCGACGCCAATGACACGCCCGCGATCGAGGTTTCGACCGGATTCTTCCGCACCTCTGCGCAGAGTTTCTGGACCACGGGCGTGGACGGCGACAGCGTGACCCTGGGTGGCGCCGCGAACGAGCTGCCGAACCCGACCACGCGCAAGGTCTACAGCGACATCGCCCCGGCATCGGCCCTCACCGCAAACGCCAACTCGGTGGTCAGCGGCAACGCGACGATCACGACGGCGATGCTGGGACTCGGCGCGGCCGAGGCGCCTGGCCGGGTCGCGCTGATCAACTGGCTGCGCGGCACCGACGTCGACGACTCCAACGGCAATGGCTCGACCACGGATGCGCGCCTCGCCATGGGCGATCCGATGCACGGCCGGCCCGCCACCGTGATCTACGGCGGAACGGTCGCGAACCCGGACCCGCTGGACGGCGTGCTGTACGCCGTCACCAACGACGGGTTCCTCCACGCGTTCAGCACGGTCGACGGCAGCGAGCTGTGGTCGTTCGTGCCGCAGCAGCTCCTGCAGCGCGCGCGCGACCTCTATTACGACGAAGCGGTTTCGGACCGCGTGTTCGGCCTCGATGGCAACATCCAGGTGGTCCGGAACGAGGTCAACACCAATGGCGTGATCGAAGCCGGACTCGGCGAGACCGTGCGCATCTACTTCGGGATGCGTCGCGGCGGCAGCGAGTACTACGCCCTCGACGTGACCAACCGCAACGCGCCGACGCTGCAGTTCAAGATCGGCCCGAACGAAGCCGGCAGCAAGCGCCTGACCAATTCAGGCCAGAGTTGGTCCACGCCGACCGTCGGCCGGGTGAACATCAGCGGCGCGGTCCAGAACACGCGCAAGCAGGTGCTGGTGTTCGGCGGCGGCTACGACACGATCCAGGACAACGGCGCCTACGCCACCGACGCGAACGGCAACCAGGTCTTCATGGTGGACGCCGAGAGCGGCAACGTCCTCTGGTACGCCGGCCCGTCGACGGATGGGGGCGCCGACCTGCGCCACGTGTCGATGACGCACAGCGTTCCCGCCGACGTCCGGCTGTTCGACCTCTCCGGCGACGGTTTTGCGGACCGCATGTATGCGGCTGACATGGGTGGCCGGGTGTGGCGCTTCGACATCACGAACGGCCAGCCGCGTGCCAGCCTCGTGGCGGGCGGCGTGTTCGCGTCGCTCGGCAATGCGCACCTGGGCACGCGCCCGAACACGACGACGCGGCGCTTCTACAGCGCGCCCGACGCGGCGTTCATGAGCTCGGGCGGCCTGACCTGGATCAACCTGGCCATCGGCTCGGGGTACCGCGGGCATCCGCTCAATCTGGCTACCGAGGACCGCTTCTACAGCCTGCGCGATCACCAGCCGTTTGCTCGTCTGACGCAGGCGCAGTACGACGCGGCAACCGTGATCACCGAAGCCGACGTCAACCTGATCGACATCACGACCGACATCTCGCCGACGATTCCGCCGGGCGCGAGCGGTTGGCGCCTCGATCTGCGTCGACCGGGCGCGGGCTTCACGGGCGAGAAGTCGCTGTCCGAGGCCCGGACGGTGCAGGGCAAGTTGCAGTTCACGACCTACGAGCCGAACGACGCCAATGCGCAGAGCACTTCCTGCGCGCCCGGCCTCGGCACGAACCGGCTGTACACGATCAGCGCGTTCACCGGGGCACCGGTTCTCGATCGGGAGAGCCCGGCCGATCCCCCGGATTCAGCCGAAGATCGCGATACGGAACTCGCCCAGGGCGGCATCGCGCCGGAGGTGGTGTACGTCTTCACCAACGGCGACACCGACGGGGACGGCACGCCGGACAACGAGGACACCGACGACGACAATGACGGAATCCCGGACACCCTGGACGACGACGATGACGGCGATGGCATCCCGGACGACCAGGATGACGATGGCGGCGGCGACAACGGTTGCATCATCGGCCTGGAGGCGTGCGACCCGCTGGACAACCTGAATCCGGTCCGTACCTTCTGGCGCCAGACAGGCGTGAACTGATGGCATCGCCCGGCCGCGCAAGCGGCCGGGCCCTTGCCGGAGCAAGACCATGAAATCGAAACGAGTGCAGTGCGGCATGACCCTGATCGAGCTGGTGGTCGTGATCATGATCGTCGGGATCCTGGCGGCGGTCGCGATTCCCTCCTACCGCAACTACGTGATCCGCAGCCAGCGCTCGGACGCAAAGGACGCCTTGCTTGCGATCTCGACGCAGCTCGAGAAGCACTACCTGCAGTGCAACGACTACGGCGATGTGCTCGCCGCGGCACCCGACTGCGCGGCGCGGGAGGTCCAGGGCGCCGACGTGAGCGAAAACGGCTGGTATACCCTGAGGATCTTCGCACCGGACGCCACCGGTTTCACGGTGACCGCGACCACCGTTGCCGGCGAGAACCAGGCGCAGGACGTCGATTGCGCATCTTTCAGCGTGACCGATCGTGGCGTCCGCAGGGCGCTCAACGACGCCAACAACAACAACACCGACGAGTGCTGGCGCTGAGGCGCAAAGAGCGCCGCTAGTAGATCCGCGGCCGTTTTTCCCAGACCGGCCGCAAGGCCGGCTCGCCGATCCCGGCGGCAAAATCCGCGTCGATCCACAGGTCACCGACCGCCGCCAGCCGATCCCCCACGAATACGAGCGGCAAGCGCTCACGCATCCAAGGCACGATGCCGGCCTCCTGGCACAGGTCCTTGAGCCGCTTGCGCGGGCGCGCGGGGTGCGGCTTGAGACGCTCGCCGCCAGCACGGAACCGGATCGAGGTACCCGCAAGGGCAGCGTGCCTCAGGCCACCGCCGTGCCCTGCGACCAGCCGGAAGCGGCCGAGCCCGATGCCGAGCTCGATCGGCAATCCGGCATCGCGCGGCTGCGCGACCCGTCCGGGCAAGGGCGCCATGGCATACAGCCTGCCGCGGTAACGACGCACCTCTCCGCCGTCCCAGCGCATCAGCGGCGCGCCATCCGCGCGCGCCGCGAAGAAGGCCGGCAGGGCGGCGTCGAGGCGCGCGGCAGGCGGCAAGCGAAGTCCTGCCTGCCGCAACCACCAGCGCAGCACGTTCACCTGTCGGTCACGCGAGAGCGCGGCAAGTCCCTCCAGCACAAGCCGTCCCCCGTCGAGTGTGCCCCGCGCGTCGGCCGCTGCGACTTCCGCGAGCAGGCGCGAGGCCTCGGCAAAGTGCCGGCTCGCACGCGACACCGTCTCGGCCGCAGCCGGCCAGCGCTCACGGAGGGCCGGCAGCACGCGGGAGCGCAGGTAGGCGCGGTCGAAGCGTGCCGACTCGTTCATCGGGTCCGCCTGCCAGGCGAGCCCGTGCCGCGCGGAATACGCCGCGAGCTCGTCGCGGCCGACGTCGAGCAGCGGCCGCAGCTGCCAGCCGCGGCCGAGCGCCGCGCGCACGGGCATGGCCGCGAGGCCCGCGACTCCCGCACCACGCAGGAGCTGGATCAGCACCGTCTCGAGCTGATCGTCGCGGTGATGGGCGGTGAGGAGGCGCTCCCCCACGGCCAGCCGCGCCGCAAGCGCCGCGTAACGCCGCTCGCGCGCCAGGGCCTCGACGCTCTCGCCGCGTGCCGGCCGGAGCGAAAGCTCGATCACCTCGAGTTCGACGCCCAGCGCCCGGCAACCCTCGCGGCAAGCCGCCGACCAGTTCGCGGAGGCCGGCTGCAGGCCGTGGTCCACGTGCAGGGCGCGCAGCGCGAGGGACTCGCGCGCAGCGAGCGCCGCGAGCGCATGCAGCAGCACCGACGAATCGAGCCCGCCAGACAGCGCGAGCGACAGGCGGGCGCCGCGCCAGCCGGGATCTGCGGCATCGAGCAGCACGGCGAGCCGTTCCGCGCCCAATTCCATGGACATCCTAGACGCCGCCGAAGACTCCGAAGCCGCGCAGCCGCTTGCGGCGCTCCGCCAGCAGCTGCTCGACCGGCAGCGCGGCACGCTCGCCCACGTGCCGAGCCAGCGCCTCTCGCAGCCGATCGGCCATGGCCTGCGGCTCGCGATGCGCGCCGCCGAGCGGCTCGGCGATGATTTCGTCGACGAGCTCGAGCTTCGACAGGCGTTCCGCCGTGATGCCCATCGCCTCGGCGGCGAGCTCGCGGCGGTCGGCGCTCTTCCACAGGATCGAGGCGCAACCCTCCGGCGAGATGACGGAGTAGACGCTGTACTGGAGCATGAGCAGCCGGTCGCAGACGCCGATCGCGAGCGCACCGCCCGACCCGCCCTCGCCGATCACGCAGCTGACGATCGGGACCTGCAGTTGCGCCATCTCGAACAGGTTGCGGGCGATCGCTTCGCTCTGATTGCGCTCTTCGGAGCCGACCCCGGGATAGGCGCCCGGCGTATCGATCAGCGTCACGATCGGCAACCCGAAGCGCTGGGCGGTCAGCATGAGCCGCCGCGCCTTGCGGTAGCCCTCGGGCTTCGGCATGCCGTAGTTCCGGCGCACGCGCTCCTTGGTGTCGCGCCCCTTCTGCTGACCGATCACCATGATCGGGCGGCCCTCGAGGCGCGCGACGCCGCCGACGATCGACTGGTCGTCCGCGTACATCCGGTCGCCGTGCAGCTCCTGGAATTCCGTGAACAGGACGGGCGCGTAGTCGAGCGTGTACGGCCGCTGCGGGTGCCGCGCGAGTTGCGTGATCTGCCACGGGGTCAGATTCGCGAAGATGCTGCCGGTCAGCGTGCGCGCCTTCACGCGCAGCTTCTCGATCTCTTCGCCGGTATTGAGTTCGGAGTCCTCGGCGAGGAAACGCAGCTCCTCGATCTTCGCCTCGAGCTCGGCGATCGGCTGCTCGAAATCCAGGAACTGCAGCGGCA
>Ga0187894_10001534_pt1 | contig 29469 bp, 23 predicted proteins | sample GBC1701081metaG_FD_136650 | JGI IMG/M metagenome (GOLD analysis project Ga0187894, IMG submission 136650) | White microbial mat communities from a lava cave in the Kipuka Kanohina Cave System on the Island of Hawaii, USA - GBC170108-1 metaG ...
CTGTCATTTCGAGAACGGTTCTGAACAACAATTCCGAGCAAGCAAGGAATTGGTCACTCATGGATGAGTGCGCGAAAGTGAATACCGCTCCGCCCAGTTATTTCAGTAGCCAAATTAGCAAGAACCGGACGCCATTGCTTACGTAGCACGAATCCGATTAACACAAGGACAATGTACAATCAAATTCTATTAACGAGAAATCTATCTTTTGCCTTTCTCTCTCCCGACATTACAGAATTTGCGTTAAGAAAATAGATTATTAAGGCGTGAAAATCTTTCAGGGGATGATTCCGAGCAAGTGAGGAATCGGACGCCCTTCCCTACAAGCAATAATGTAATCAGCCCTGCTTCATTGCTAATTAGGGAGGAATTGAACGATTTTAGCCTTAATATGAGATTTTTAGCAAATTATGTAGTCGGATGATTTTTGCTTCTTTTCATCAAGGAAAAGAAGAATGAATTTAGCCTTTTTTATCTGTCATTCCCGAAACGATTGAGATAACAAATTCGACGAATAGGAGGAGTTGGTCGCTGTGTGCTGAATGCAGGACAATAAATTTCTCATCGCACCGTAGTTTCAGAAGACAAAATCAAGAGCAATCGGTCGCTTCTGGCTGATTGCAAATACCCCTCTTTATATAGGCACCTCATCAGCACAAACCAAAAAGAAACGGGAATCCACGTCTTTAATCATGGATCATGTATCGTGCATCCTGCTCGGGAGGGCGAAGCCTTGCGTAGTCCCCCCATCGTGCATCCTGTATCCTGTATCGTGATTCAGGCAAGCCGCGACCCTACCCCGCTCCTTCCTTCCGTATGGTAAGCCGGCCCGCGAAATGCTGAATTTTCGGTATTCGGTGAACAATCGGTGTATTAATGGTGAACTTTTGGTGTACTTTTTAGCTAATCCGGCTCAATTCAGGAGGTCCATCTTTATCATCCTATTCCTGAGCACCTGCCTCGTAACGCCCAACATCTCGGCGGCTTTCGTCTGGTTCCAGCTGTTGAGTTCGAGCGCCTTTTTAATGACCATTTCCTCCACAGTCTCGAGTGTCAGCTTGTCCATGTCGAGCTCGAAAAACATTTTATGCTCGTCGCCCTGAATTTTAATTCCCTTCCCATGGTCGTCTATTTGCACGTACTTGGGATTGAGCGTATCGCCCTCGCTGAGCAGCACCGCTCTCTCGATGGTGCTCCGGAGCTCGCGGACATTGCCGGGCCACTGGTAGCTCATAAACGCATTTTCGACCTCTTCGGGTATGTGCTTGATGTTCTTGTTAAAGTCCACGTTGAAGTAACCGACAAAATGCTCCGTGAGGAGCGGGATGTCCTCCCTCCGCTCCCTTAGACTCGGCATTTCGAAATTAATCACGTTCAGCCTGTGGTACAGGTCCTCCCTGAAGAGGTTCTTCTCGACGAGGTCCTTCAGGTCCCTGTTCGTCGCGGCGACGATCCTCACGTCTACTTTGATGTCCCTCTTGCCGCCGATCCTCCTGAATGACCTCTCCTCTACGGCCTTCACCAGCTTTGCCTGAAGGGAGGGACTCATGTCCCCGATCTCGTCGAGGAAAATAGTCCCGCCGTTAGCGTCCTCCAATATTCCGGTCTTCATTTTTTTCGCGTCGGTGAACGAGCCCGCCTCGTGGCCGAATAATTCGCTTTCGAGGAGCGTCTCCGGTATCGCCGCGCAGTTAAGCTCGATGATAGGCTTCTTGGCCCTCACGCCGTTGTGGTGGAGAACCTTCGCCGCAAGCCCTTTCCCCGTACCGCTCTCACCCCCTATAAGAATAGTTTTGGGGTCGGTCGTAACGAGTTTTTCAAACAGCTCGATTATGCTCCGCACGGCGGGGCTCTTTCCGATCAGCGAATGGAACCCGTATTGCTTCTGCTCGCTCCTCAGCCTCGTGTCGAGGCTCCTTTTGAGCCCGACATTTTCGAGCGCGTTCTTTACGATTATCTTCAGCTTGTCTATGGAAAAGGGTTTCTCTATGAAATCGTACGCGCCTTTTTTAATCGCGGAGACCGCCATGTCCACGTTGCCGTGCCCGCTCATAAGTATCGTTACGGGTTTCGGGTCCATATTGTTTATCTGACCCAGGGCTTCGATCCCGTCCATATCCGGGAGCCTGAGATCGAGCAGGATGAGGTCGGGGTTGTCTCTCCTCGCCAGGAGAAGCCCCGACTCTCCGTCATTGGCGGTGCTTACGAGAAACCCTTCCTCCGAGAGGCTCTCTCTCAATTTACTACAGAGGAACTCCTCGTCGTCGATAATCAATACGGTCTGGCTCACAATTCGCTCCTCGTTACAAGATACACCAGCGGCTTTTAATTTTCGATCTCGGCAGTCGGATCTAGACGGATATCTTAGCCTTGTCCCCCGAGTTCCCGGGTAAGACCACCGTAAATGCCGACCCTTTCCCCGCTTCGCTGGAAACGCTGATACTCCCGTTGTGCGCTTCTATTATCCTCTTGGATATTGCAAGCCCCAGCCCCGTACCCTGTTTCTTGCTAGTATAAAAGGGTTCGAATACTTTTTCCATCTCATGCGGCGATATGCCGTGGCCTGTGTCAGTGACCCTTATACGGAGCTCCCCATCGACGCTGTCGGTATCGACCGTCACCTTTCCTCCCCCGGTGCCGAGAGCGTCCAATCCGTTTATTATAAGGTTGATGACGACCTGCTGGCACTTTTCAAAGTCGAGGCTGAATTCCTCGGTACAGTTGAGATTCGTCTCTATCGTAACTCCTTTCTCGTCCGCGATCGAGGACACTACCAGGACGGACCTTTCCACTATATCGTTGGGGTCGGCTCTCCTGAAGTCCATTTCCTTCGGGATCGAAAGCTGAAGCAGCTCCTTCAGGATACGGTCGAGCCTCCTTACCTCTTTCAAGACTTCGGAGATTGACTGCTGCTGGTCATTGTCTTCCGATTTGCTTTTCATTATTTCAAGCGCAACGGTAATTCCCGAAAGCGGGTTCTTTATCTCGTGCGCGATGCGGGCCGCGAATTCTCCGATCGTAGCGAGCCTCTCCGCCTTGATTAGCTCGTTCTGCTGGTCCCTGATTGCGCTTGTCGCTTCGTCCACCCTCTCCTTCAAAGTCTCATTGAACCTCTTCGTCTGCTCGAGCAGCCCGATGTTACTCCTGTGCGTGTCTTCTATGTTCTGCAGCATGTCGTTGAACGAGCCCGCGAGTATGGAGATCTCGTCGGCTTCCCCGACGCTCTTGATCCTGTATGAATAGTCTCCCTTCTTCACCGTCTTCGTCGCATTTATCAGACGCTCTATGGGCCTCGTGATCTTTGCCGGGAAGAGCACCGTAATTATTCCCGCGAACAGGATGGACACTCCGACTATAACCATTACATATGTGTAATTATATTTGAGCTGCTCATCGACCAGCGCTACGGCGCGGTCGACGATCTCTTTGCCGAAACCCGGGTCAGGCTCAATTTTATTATCCGGGTTCGAGAACAGTTTATAGAGAGTCGAATAACGTCCTTCGATATTGGAAGCCGCGTCGTTCAGCCTGTAGACGTTATATATAAACAGACCCCCGATAATAATCATGAGAATCAGCATGAGGCCGAACCCGAGTCTGATCTGTTTACTGAGCTTCAAGTTTATCTTCCCCCAACCCTATATAATATACAGGTAGATGATAATTCTACCCGTATTTACCCGGAAGAATTAAACGTTTTTCAAACCCTCGAATTAATAATCTCTCGACTCCTCAAAAGAGCCGGCATTGTAAGGTTTAAAACAACGCGCCCTGTTTCATATGCGACTAATCGGGCTTTTTTGCCTCAATGAGCCGGGTCGATACCAAACGTAATCGAAACGAATCATTAGAAATAAGCGGCGCGGGCAGAGACTTGGCATGGCTCTTGCCATATGTGTATAACAATACGCGTATAACAAAATGCATGCATTAAATCCTAATACCAGGGAGGTATTAAAAATGAATCGTTTATTTATTGCATCGATTTTAGCGACAGGGCTTGCTCTCGGCGGAGCGGGCGGGGTTTATTCGGCTGAAGAATATGGAAATCCCGACGGCGGCAATCAGCAGTCGGAAAGCTATCAGCACGAGTCATCCCCCGATAAGTTCAGTGCGGAAGGCGGGCAATACACTGTCAAAGCCGGGGATACGCTCGCAACGATAGCGGAAGAATATCTCGGGTCCCAGGAAAGATGGCAGGAAATAGCGAGTACCAACAACCTCGAGAACCCGGACAGGATATTCGAGGGACAGACGCTGACGTTGCCAGCGGCCGGGGACGGCAGCAGCCTGGCGCAGCATGAGGAAACCGCTCAGCAGGAAGACGCTGCCGCCGAAACTTCGGCAATCGAGAACGAAGATGAAGCAAGCAGTATGTCAGACAGCGGCGGGGCCCAGGACAATCAGCCCGCCCAGGACAATCAGCCCATGGATCATGAACAGGAGCTAAAGGGCGAGATTACCGAAATAGACGTGCAGAACGACAGCTTGTCTCTGAAGGACGAACAGGGAATGACTCATTCCTTCTCGAAGTTCGAAGACGAGAAGGTCCTGGAAGGTGTTTCAGTAGGTGATTTTGTTAAGCTCGAAATCGAAGACGGCACGGTCATATCCTTAGAAAAAGTGGACAGGAGTGCCTGAACGGAAAGTCTCTCACACACTAACCTCTAGCAGCTATATTTTAGCCTGCTATTCGATTTAAAGCGGCAGGGACGTTTGCCCCGTCCCCGCCGTTTCTTTTTATTTAAACCGCCCCCCTTATTTATACCGCCCCCCCCGGCCGCCCCGGAATAATAGATATCGGTGATTATCCTGAGGGTTTTGACAATACGCATTTAATATCAAATAATTCTTTGCTCGGAGCGATGAGTATTTAGTCGGTAAAATCTCTCCGGCAATTGAATAAACCGGGGTCGCGTATGCGGATATCAACCTACTCTCTACTAACCTTCTCATGCCTGCTTGCCGGGTGCATCGCCGCTCCCGGCTCAATACAGGAGCTCAGCGAAAAACAGGAGAATCTGGAAAATAAAGTGTCAACAATGTCGAGGGATTTGAACGACGTTCAGAGAAGGCTCGAAATTCAGGGAGCAAGAATCAGAAGCCTCGAGCAGAACTATTCGGACATGTATATGAAAATGGACGACATGCAAAAGAAGCAGGTCGTCCCCGCACCCCCGAAAAGCGCATCCGGGGAAGAGATAAAAGTCGCCCCAACGGGTGATCTCTACCAGCGCGCCACCGCCCTTTACAATGAGGGACAGTACCTGAACGCGATCCTGGCTTATCAGGTGTTTATCGATACTTACCCCAACGACGGGAAAGTTGCAGACGCGTATTTGAAGCAGGGCCTTTCCCTCGTTAAAATCGGAAGGACCGACGGCGCGAAATTCTTTTTCAAAACCCTCATAGACAGATTCCCCGGATCGAGTGAAGCCGCAGTCGCGAAGCAGGAGCTCGAAAAAATAAATCCCAAATAGAGCGGCGGCTCCAGTATATTCCCGGACAATCCCGCCTGTACGGATCGGTACAACTTTGCATCTTCTATTGCTTTAACGTATTTCCCTGCCCTGTAAGACCCTGGCATCACATAATATTATCGCGTTGCCGAGATGGCACGCGGATTGCACTTACTATCTCCCGGATATTAAGTTCAATTTGCAGGAGGTGTATCGATATGAGTAAAAAATCTAATTTTTGGAATGTGTTCTCCAAGTATTTTACGACCGCCGCTATGGGTTTATTCATGCTCTATGCCGTCTCCGCCGCTTATATCCAAACAGCTTCGAGCGGGCAGGGACTCGATTCCGGGACGTCAGTCGCAGTCTCCGCGTCCGGTCCCTCTGTACCCGACCCCTACATCCCGGAATTAAAGGACATCTTCTTCGACCGGAACAGCTACGAAATAAGGGTTGACGCAAAGCCTGTGCTCGATGAAAACGCCGAGCTCTTGAAAAGCGAACCCGGAACCTACGTCGTAATAGAGTCTTATTGCGACGCCCGCGAGGAATCGCCCGCGAACCTGGGTATGAAGAGAGCGGACACCGTTAAGGAATATATACTGAGCCGGGGCGTGGACGCGGAACAGGTCCTGACGGTCAATAAATGCACTGTATACGATATGCGGCTCGTCGAGCGAAGCGAAACCGTCAGGCTCGACAGCAGGGTGCATTTCGTACCGTTAGACCAGCCGACCGACAGAGACCGTCTGGCCTCAGTCAGGTGACGTTAAAATTTTGGGGCGCATGCTTATTCAATGACATACGGACCTAAAAAACCATCCTCCTTCTTATCTCCGGAAGGAATAAAGCCGCGGGGTCGTTATTCGGCCCTGCGGCTTTTTTGCAATTTATCCGCATCCGGGATCAGGGCAGGATCGAGAATAGCTGATCAATGAGGTCTGAGTTTATGTAGTACTCCGCGCAGAAATTGTGCTGGAAGTTCTTGCTCGAAAGCCTCATCCACAGGTTCATCGCTACAAGCTCCTGAACCGAATAGTTTTTGGAGAAGAACTGATAAACGGAGCCCGCGGAGTACGGCACGCTTGCGGCAAGGTCGTCGCAATACATGTCCATTAATTTGTTCGGCAGGATATCGAGCGCGATTTCCCTGTATTGCCTGCCGACGTTATCCCCTTTTTCCGGGTTATTCTCATTAAACCATGCGACGAACGCGGGGATGTCTATCATCAGCCAGTCAGGCGGCAGGTAATCGGGGGCGACGCTCGGTATATTAAATCTGACGGCGTAAACATCGTCTCCGTGGCTGAGCGTGCGCCCTATCGTCGTGAATATGGGAGAGCGGTGCCCTCCCCCGCCTGCTGACATCGGAACCCATATCGGGGAGACGGGAATATTGGCCGCCCGAAGGACCTCTCTCAAGTAAAAACTCGTGCCGTGACAGCCCGCGGTCCAGCTCTTGGCCTCCGATTCCTGAACTCCGTACGAATTGATTCGCTTGGTGCCTTGTATTATAAGCGATACCGGGGGAGCGCCGCGATACTGCCAGTGGGCGTACATATTCTCGGCGGTACGGCCACCGCCGTAATGGACCATTTCCTCACGCCCCCATTTGAGCAGCCTTGAAACAGTATCGTAATGCGTGGGACGGAGGATGTTGTCCTCGACCAGGAATTTGAACGTCGTCGTCGGGGGCGCGGGCGTTACCTCGATAGGCCAGTACCCGATAAAATCCACGGGCTCCGGGTTGTTCACGTTCGTCGTCGAATAGTGCCCGGCGTTGAACATTGTCTCGGAGGAAAAAATGCGCTCCAGGTCATACTGGTTATAGCCGAGCACCGACCACGGTACAAACCCCCCTATCTCGAGCGCGAGGCTGTGCGCGGCTATCTGGATGTAGAGGTTCGCAGCCTGATAACGGCTGAGTGCGGTAACGGCGGACTGACCGTCCTCGAGCTCCACCTCGTTAAAAGGAGGGTCGTAAAGCGCTATTCCCTGAAAGTTCGTTATATTGCCGCTCAGCCACTGCCAGTAATAGTAAAAATTAACGTTCAGGTAGTTCTTGAGAAAGATGTCCCAATCGTCATAGGTAAGTATCTCGACGTCGCCCGTATTCATGTCCACTTCCTGCCACACGAGCGCCTGCTTTACCTGTGGGTTGAGGTCGAGCCAGCATTTAAGGACCTTGCCGTCCATCTCGATCCCCGTAATATTAGAGCTGCATTGATTTTCCCAGTCAAAAGGCTGAGGTCCCCCCAGCGCTTCCCATGATTTCCACCAGCTTATCAGCTTCACGATATCCCCGTTTATCTCCATGATGTCGAATTCTATGTCCTTCTTGCGCTGAATGCGCGCCTCTTTCTGAATCTCATCCGCCGACGGCCCGGGCTTATATGTATCCCCCCGCAGGTAGAGTGAAAAGGGGGTTATTTTCGTCAATTCCGCGAGCTCTTCCCTGCCGACTTCGAGATGGTCGTGAGTTCGATCGGCTCCGGAGGCGGCGGTGTGGTCCGCGGCTCCTACGATCACCGATTTTGGCTCGCCCCTCTCGCCGTCCATCCCTACGGCTACGGCCTTAAGCTCGAAGTATCCCGAAGCCTCGGCCATAAGCGCAGCGTTCAGAACGGACGTGGTTTCGCCGAGGGCGGGGAGGTTGATGACCTCCCTCAAGAATGTAAGCTCTACGGCTTTTATTCCGACTAGGTCCTGAACGGTCACTGATAAGTCGAACTCTTCGCCGGCAGTCACTATTTCCGGGACGCGTATATTGACGATTCTGAGCCTTTCGCCCGTCTCCGCCTCACGGGCGGAAACACGGGGAATACTCATGCAAAGAAATGTAATAACGTGTAAGAAGAAAAGAGTCCTGCCAAAGGATATGCCGCACATCTTGCTGCTCCCCTAAAAAGCCGTTTTGTCTGGTGAGTAACGGCAGATAGTAAAATGGTTCAATGCGGCGTAAGAGGAGGGCAGGACAACCGGATACTTTCGGGGCACCCGCACATCACAGCTTCTACATTGGAGAACCGGGACCTTTCGGGTCGAGCACAGCCCTTGCAATCCGAGGACGAGGCCCGCGATAGCAGCCCTACTTTCGCTGTTAAGTGGTTGAACTATATACTTTACCGCATATCATATCCATACGGTGAATCCCGATGGAAAACCTTGAAGTCATACTCGCAGGATCGGCTCCTCCGTTCTTGGCGGAGATCGTGGCAATCGTAGTCGTGAGCGCGACGGCGGCGTATATATGCCAGCGTCTGGGCCTCGTCCCTATTATCGGGTTTCTGGTTGCAGGGGTGCTGATAAGCCCCAACCTGACAGGCCTTGTAACGAACAGAGAGCTTATCGAATCGACGGCGGAAATAGGGGTAATTCTGCTTCTCTTCACAATAGGCTTGGAGTTCAGTCTCGAGAAGCTCGCCAGGATTCAGAAACTGATCTTTCTCGGGGGCGGCATTCAGGTAATCCTCACTTCACTCCTCGTTATGCTGGTGCTCGTCGCTTTCGATATAAATTGGAAGATAGGCATATTTACCGGATTCCTCGTAGCACTAAGCTCGACCGCAATAGTTCTTAAGATACTGGCAGACAGGGGAGAAACGGGTTCACAGGTGGGACAGACCGGGTTGGGGCTCCTGATCTTTCAGGACCTGGCTATTATACCCATGGTCTTGCTGGTCCCGATATTGGGGGGCAAGGCGGGTTCGAGTGCGGAAATAGCCGGAGCGCTCGCCAAGGCGGCTGCAGTGATTGGGGTCGTGCTGGTAGTTGCGCGGCGGCTAATGCCTAAAGCCCTGGAGATAATATCGAGAGTCTGTTCGCCTGAGATATTTCTTTTGAGCGTGATAGCTATTTGTTTCGGGACTGCTTATCTGACGAGCCTCGCGGGCGTAAGCGTTTCGTTGGGAGCGTTTCTCGCGGGTCTTGTGGTGAGTGAGAGCAGGTTCTCCCAGAACGCGATGAGCGAGATACTGCCGCTGCAAACCCTATTCAGCGCGACATTCTTTGTCTCGGTCGGCATGCTGCTGGACGTGAGCTTCTTCCTCGACAATTTTCTCATGATAGCTTCGATCGTCCTCGTCGTGCTCGTACTTAAAGTGCTCACGACCGGGGCGAGCGTGATATCTCTCGGATACAAAATACCCGTCGCCGTAGCTTCCGGGCTGATGCTCGCCCAGATCGGAGAATTTTCCTTTGTGCTCGAGCGCTCAGGAAGGGCCGTCGACATATTCCCCGCCGGAATGGCCGAAACGGGCTCCCAGATTTTTATCGCCTCAACCGTAATACTGATGATTCTGACCCCCTTTCTAACCCGGCTGGGCATGAAGATAAATGTGCGGATGAGCGGTATGATGGAAGGGAGAGATACGGCTGAAAACGGATTCCGGGCAGCTCACGGCGATCTCCCGGCTCTCGAGAATCACGTGATCGTCGCCGGTTACGGAAAATCCGCAAGGAAGCTGGTAAGAGTTTTGTCGAGTACCGGAATACCTTACGTCATAACGACTTTAAGCCCCGTCGGAGCGAACGAAGCTGAGTCCCGCGGCTATCCCGTAATACTCGGAGACGCGAGTAAATACCACATTCTTAATTTAGCCGGTATACACTATGCGAAGACGTTGATTATTCCCGACGACGAGCCCGCCATGGCGCACCGGATTACCTCCGTCGCGCGGAACCACAATCCGACAATGCAGATAATCGTAAGAACGCGCTACGCGGATGACATGGAAGAGTTAGGGAAGTCAGGCGCAAACATCGTTATTGCCGAAGAGCTCGAGAGCATAGTTCAATTAATCGCGAGTATTCTTCGCGACTACCGGCTTCCGCTTGAGGAGATCGAAAAACACATAGAAACCATGCGCGGCGGTAATTACGCCTCGCTCGACGAAATATACCCTGCGGTTAATAAGGTAATCTGTGAGAATCTGGACGAGTCCTGTCTCGACAGCCGGCGCGTGGTTATTAAATCCGATATGCCTGTATCGGGAAAATCCCCGGACGAGCTGAATTTGAACAATTACAATATAACAATCGAAAAGATAGTCCGAGACGGGAATGAGGTAGATCCGGCCCCGGATTTTAGATTCCGGGAAAACGACGACCTTCTGCTTGCGGGCACGGCTGACAGCTTCTCCGACGCAGCTCCCCTCTTCCGCTCGCCCGACGTTAAGCCCGAGGACGAGCCCGAGCTTCCGGATTCTACACAGAGGAACGTATCCAACGTCGACACGGAGAAGCTTATAGAGCCTCCTTCGGATATCGACCCCGCCGTGTGCCGGCATTCGGATGAAATCAGAGCGGTGATGCCGGGCTCAGGGGGCTGTGAGGAATGCCTCAAGACCGGAGACAGATGGGTGCATCTCAGGATCTGCATGTCGTGCGGGCACGTCGGATGCTGCGAGTCCTCAAGGAACAAGCACGCCCTCAGGCATCATCACGAAACCCGCCACCCTATAGTAAAGTCTCTCGAGCCCGGAGAAGACTGGACGTGGTGCTACGCCGATAAAGTGTATGTTTCAAAGGATTAGCGGGTTTTTACTGTCTTCATGACTCAAAGACAGAGGCGTCCGAAATTACTGCACATCCAGCCCCGGCTGTTTTAAAATTCTTATCCGTCGTCAAATTTCCCTTCCCGGAATTACCGTAAGAGGCTGAAGCATCTGAGGGGCGGCGGGATCTGGCAGCACAGCTCTTCCTGTACACTCTGAAGGACCCGCACACGGAAGCCCGTACACACAATTAAGAAATCCGTGCCCGCGTTTCAGATGCTGCCGGAGGAATAATCGGAGGAATATAGAAGGGGTGCTTACGCCATATTTTTCAGTACGGCCCAAGCACCCTCTATAACTCAAATAGCTTTAGATTCCGCCCGTATTCCTGCCTGCCCGCCTCCTTAGAACCGCGACCGAGATAAGGACGAGGAGAAGCGGCATCGCAATCGACGCCCATCCCGAGAGCGTCGGTATCGAATTTATTACCGGCCCCGGAACAGGCGATTCCGGCGGGTCCGACGGATCAATTGTCGGAAGAGGCCCTGTCGGCGTAGGTCCCGGAGGCTCCGGGTCGACGTCCGTGTCTTCGTCGTCCGAATTGTCATTCTCGTCGGGGTCGTCCACGTCGCTTACCACAGTCACGTTGTTACTCGCTGTCCCGACTACCGTAGGTGTAATAATGATTGTAATGATTACGCTGTTGCCTGCCGTTATGGTGCCGAGGTTGCAGGTCACCACACCCAGCGCTTCATTACAGCTCCCTTGATCGGGCGTTGCGGAGCCGAAAATCGCCCCTGCAGGAAGCGTATCCGTCACAACTACGTTCGTAGCGCTGTCGGGACCTATATTCGTGACCGTGACCGTATACGTCAACTGCTGATTGACTATCACTGGATTCGGACTGCCCGATTTCGTTATCGAGAGGTTCGCGCTGGGCTCGCCTGTCCCCTCGACTGTCGTGGTTTCGGTATCCTAATTGTCGGACGGGTCGGGGTCGGGCTGGTCTCCCGCAACGACAGCCGTGTTGGATATAATACCCGCCTGTGTCGGTGTTACCTCTATCGTAATCGTAGCATTGCTTCCGTTTGCGATAGTCCCCAGATCACAGGTAACCGTATTTCCGACATTCCCGCAGCTCCCCTGACTCGGATTAACCGAATCCAGAGTAAAGCTGCTCGGCAAAGTATCCGTTACAACAACTCCCGTTGCATCGGCAGGCCCGCCATTGGCAACCGTCAGGGTATAGGTAAGGGTGTTTCCTACGGTTACCGGGTCCGGCACGCCCACCTTGGTTATCGAAAGGTCGGCTTCTCCCTCGACCTCGTCGCACAGCACCTGAGCCTGAGACCGGGCAATGATTATGTCTCCGCTAAGAGCCCCGATCAGCGTAAGAATCGTGTTCGTGAGGTCAACGTGTATTGCATTTACGGTTATTCCCCGGCTGTTAACCCCGTCACCGCTGACTATCTGCTCGTTCAGGACGACCCTGATCCCGAGCAGGTCCAGGAGTACGGTGTTGGGAGGAGGGCTTGCATCGATCGAGAGCCCTACGCCGAGAGTACCGCCCACTCCTGCCCCCTCGATTGTTGTCGTTCCGGTAGCAGTGAGACCCGACACACCGCATTCCCCGCTTATGTCAGCCGTGGACACTACGGTGTCCGCGGTTATGGTAAGTAGCTGCAGTGCCCCCACAATGAATATGCCGAGATCGTCTACAGTGGCATCCGAAGATGTCGTGTCGTTAGCAAGATCGCCATCGGCGTTAACCGTGAGTACGCCCGTTGACAGAATACTTCCGAGTGCCGGCAGGGATACGCTTGCACTGAGCGCGGTGTCGCTGTCGCTGTAAGTGTTAGGATCGACTGCGCTCCCCGACGCCGTGGGTAACGGTCCCAGGTCGAGATCGACATCCCCGCCCAGAAGCGGCACGAAGGTCAGATCCACAAACGCCCCGAACGAAGAGCTGTTACCGTTCGTTTGCGCTCTCGCGATAGTCGGTAACGAAACAACGCCGATAACAATTAACAGAATCACAAACTGAACCAGTCGTGGGAGATGCGCCCCTCCCCGATTTCTCAATAACTTCACCTTTAACCTCCCATAAATCTGTTCTAAATACCCCCCCCTTTTTATACTTTAGTGCTAATTCTAATGCACTTTTGTCAAAATGTGGTAATTATGGTTACGAAATCTAGTCGTAAATTATTCAACAGTACCACAAGCCTAAGAAATTTTATGAATGGATGGCCTGTTTTGGGAAATTAACGTTTAGCCGATTAATCCAGGGCAAGAATTCGGTAAGATATTGACCGGGGCGCTTGGGTTCCGTCCCTAAACTTGCCATGCCCGGTAAATATCAACAAAGGAACAGGATATATGTGCACATGTGAGCTATGTGCCTTTATCCCGTAACTCCGGGTTATCAAGCAGACTATCGAAATGTGAGATTTTATCCCGGGTTCCGAGCACATAAATCTCATCATTCGCACGAAATGCGGTGCTGCTGTCTGGGTTAGACAAAATTTCGGAATCCCTGCGTATTGCCAGAACCGAAATCCCGTATTTCTTTCTCAGGTCGAGTTCGTATAAGCTCTTATCGACGAGGAGCGAGCCCTCGTGAACGGACAATACCGCTATGTCGACATCGGGGATGCGGACCTTCAGATCGGAAATGAAGAGCGGCTCGAGCTGCGGACTCCTCAGCATCTTGTACGTATCCGCGCGCACTTCCGCGATCAGCTCTTCAATTTTATCCCTGGGCACGAGGTACTTCGACAACACCCTCGTGAATATCTCGACCGACGTCTCGAACTCCTCCGGGATTACTTCGTCTGCCCCGAGTTTGTAAAGCGGGTTTACCTCCTGGACATAACGCGTCCTCGAGATCAGGTACGCTCCCGGGTTCATCCTGCGCGCGAGTTCCATGATCCTGCGGTTAGCAGCCGGGTCGTTAATTACCGACACGATTATCCTCGCGCTTCTTATATGCGCATGTACGAGCACCTCGTCGTTCGTAGCGTCGCCGTAATATATAGTCTCGCCTTTGGTCTGACCTTTCTTCACGAGGTCTGGGTTTATCTCGATTATCACGTAAGGGATGCCGGCGATACCGGCTGCTCGGGCGAGGTTCCTTCCGTTGAGGCCGTAGCCGATTATGACCAGGTGGTCCTCCATCTTCAGGACGGGGGAATCGGGGACCGGCCTTATGCCCGACCTTATCTTCTCAGGCAGGGGGAAACGCAGCGCAATATCGGCGACCCGCGGCGCGGCGAGCATGACGAAGGGTGTGGCCGCCATCGTTATGACGGAGACCGCCAGGAATATCTGATAAGACTCCTTGCTTAGTATACCGTGCTCTATCCCCGATTCGGACAAGATGAACGAAAACTCGCCGATCTGAGAAAGGGCCAAGCCTATTATAATCGAAGTGCGGAGCGGCAGTCCGAGCAGAATAGCCGCGAGACCAGCAATGACGGCTTTAATGACGATAACACCCAACACGATCAGCCCCGCAAGCTCGGGCTGCTGCAGCACAAAACCGATGTCCAGCAGCATCCCTATCGAAATAAAAAAGAAACTCGTAAACACGTCGCGGAACGGCAGTATATTGCCTAGGGCTTCGTGACTGTATTGAGACTCGGATATTATCAGCCCTGCGAGGAAAGCGCCGATAGAAAGAGAAAGGCCTGCGCTCGCGGTCACCCACGCTATGGCGAGGCATATAAAAAATATGCTGAAGAGGAATACTTCCCTGTTCCGGGTACGGGTGACTTGATACAGGATGAAAGGCACGATATACCTGGCGCAGAGCACGACGAGTATGAGTATCCCCGCGCCCTTCAGGACAAAAGTGACGAAGGAGCCGCCCCACATAGCGCCTGCGCCGGAAAGCAGCGGCACGGCCAGTATCATCGGAACTATAATGATGTCCTGGAATATCAGGATGCCGAGCGTAGTGCTGCCGTGAGGGCTTTCGACTTCGGCCCTTTGCTGGAGCAGCCTGAGCACGATCGCCGTGCTGCTCAAAGAAATAAGAAAGCCGATGAATACGGCCTCTCCCAATGGATAACCCGCCTTGACGGCTATGACTGCCGTTACAAGAATAGTCGCCAGCACCTGTACCGACCCGCCCAGAAGCACGGATCTCTTTAATTGAAGGAGTCTTGCGAACGAGAGCTCTATGCCGATCGTGAAGAGCAGCAGCACGACCCCGGCTTCGGCCAGTATTTCGACGTCCCGGACGTCCCCGATGAAACCCAGGCCGTGAGGGCCGGCCAGAATGCCGGTTATGAGGAAACCCACGATCGTCGGCAGCCTGAAACGTTGACAGATATAAACAATCGCAACAGTTAGACCGAGGACAATCAGAATATCAGTTAACAGACCGGTTGCCATGTTAAGTATTAGTATCTATTCGGCTGAGAGATAAGTCCGAATTGGCAAGAAACAGCGCTCCACGCTCCTTTGCCGTAAAGCCCTGAACATTGATTATACCAAACTCCCCATACTTATGACGATGATCGTTACCGTGTCAATCGAGCGGAGATTATTGTGGAGGCGCCGTCAATCGTTCGAAATACAGGGGCTTTAAAATGGAATCAAGATCGAAGAATACATACCGTTCGTTTTCGGGGAAAAGGCGGGGAAGAATTTGGCTGGGGCACTAGGATTCGAACCTAGACTGATGGATCCAGAGTCCATAGTACTACCATTATACTATGCCCCAGTAGGTCTTAAAGTATTTATAATTATGCCTTTTCCGTCAAGTATCTTGATAGCGGGGCTCCTTTGGATAAAATAGAACTATAGAAATATCAGTGAAGGAGATGTTCCGTATGCCTGCAAAAACTCTGACGGTAAGGGCGAGAAACAAGGGAGAGCTAAGGAAAAACGTGGAAAAGGCTTTAAAAGACGCGTCCAAAAAAGGCATGATCTTCGTGAAACAGGGGTATAAGGAAAACAGGATTAAAAAGTCCAGAGGCGGATATGAAATAGAAATCGAGGTACACTCTTAAATTAATAAAAGATGGAAAAGACCCCTCCTCAAAAACTCGAGACTTTCGATAATCAGTACCCCGGAAGGGAATACGAGATCGACATCACGTGCCCCGAATTCACGTGCGTGTGTCCTAAAACAGGCCAGCCCGACTTTGCTTCCATCAATATCAAATACGTACCAGACAGGCTGTGCATCGAGCTTAAATCGCTCAAGCTCTACATGTTTTCTTACCGCGGCGTCGGCACATTCCACGAGCACGTCACGAATAAGATTCTCGACGACGTAGTCGAGGCGTGCGATCCGTTGAGAGCCGAAGTCACCGGGGACTTCAACGTCCGGGGCGGGATCAAAACAGTCGTCAGGGCGTCCTATCATAAGAGCGAGAGCGGGAAGGCGGGCTTCAAACAATAAGCGAAGCGAATTAATGCGCGTTCAATAGTTTGCGATAGTTTATGATTAACCGGACGGCCTGAAGTCCGCCGACGGAAATGCCCAGATCCCTCTTATCGAGACAGGCGGCCGATGCTTGTGAAGATCCAGATTATTGTAACTGCCGTGGTCATTACGGTGATAATAGGAATAGCCCTCGCTGCGCCCTATATCGCTCCGTACGAATACGACGAAACCGACTTCAGGAACACTCTCGCAGCGCCGGGGAGCAAACACCTGATGGGAACCGATCAGGAGGGGAGAGACCTCCTCAGCAGGATAATATACGGCTCGAGGGTGTCTATAACAGTCGCCCTCGGCACGGCGCTTATAGCGCTGATTATAGGGACGGCCTACGGCGCGGTCTCGGGATACAGGGGCGGGAAGACCGACGAAATAATGATGAGGCTCGTCGACATCTTCTACTCACTGCCCGACCTCCTTCTCATCGTCCTCATTACGCTCGTTATAGGGAGGGGGGTCCTCGGAATAGTCCTCGCGCTCGGGCTAACCGCCTGGATGCGGGTAGCCAGGATAGTGAGGGGGAGCGTGCTCCAGCTTAAAGGGATCGAATTCGTCCAGTCCGCGAAGAGCCTGGGCGCATCCCCTACGAGAATACTGGGTTACCACATAATCCCGAACATACTGAGCCCGCTGATTATTACGCTGACTTTCGCGGTGCCGTACGCAATTCTCGCTGAATCCACCTTGAGCTTTTTGGGACTCGGCATCGCGCCGCCCGAGTCGAGCTGGGGGACGCTCGCGAGCACGGGCTGGCAGGGCATGAGGACCTTTCCCCACCTCATAGTATTCCCGAGCCTCGCTATTTTCATTACGGCATTTTCATTTAACCTATTCGGTGAGGGCATGAGGGACTACCTCGATCCGCAGAAAAGAGGGAGGTAAATATGCTGAAGACACATACCATGAAACGGGCGGTGAGCAGAATCGGGTTACCCGCACTTTTATATGCGGCGCTTTGCTCCTCTTTTGCGTTATCCGTGATCGCGAGCTTCGGGCCGTCCGCGCAAGCACAGATAAACTGCCAGTCCGAAATCTACCTCCCCGCCAAAACAGACCCGGAGGACAGGTTCAAAAAGGGATACTGCTTTATAAAGCTCGGGCAGTTCCAGGAAGGCGTCACCAGGCTTACCGGCCTCGAGACCGAGCTCCCGCTCATAGCTGACTATGTAATCTATTACCAGGGGGCGGGGTATGAGAACCTAGGCGACCTCCCGAACGCATCTATACGATTTAACAGGGTCGTCACCGGTTACCCCGACAGCGGAATCAAAAAAAAGACGCTCGCGAGGCTGGGCGGAATATATACGCAGACCGGGGATTACGCCAATGCCGAGCGCATATTCAGGTCCCTTTACGCCGAGGAAAGCGACAGGAGCCTCAAGGCGTCATACCTCGAAGGCCTCGGCCAGGCTCTGGAGAAACAGGGGAAATATCAGGACGCCGTGAATACCTATAAGCAGGTCTGGGTCGAATTTCCCGAGACGAAGTCCTCTTACAGCGCTCAGAAGGCGGCCCGGCAGCTGAGCGCCGCGGGGAGAGCCGCATTCGTACCGACCGAATCCGACTATCTCCAGAGGGCCGACAAGCTCTATGAGCTCTCCAGGTGGTCGTCCGCCGTACAGAACTACGATATGGTCTCCAACCAAAGCGCCCTGGTAAAAACGAGAATGGGCATTGCAATGGTCAACGCCGGGAGTCTCAACGAGGCCGAAAGCGTGCTGAGCGGAATCAATTCCCCCGAGTCTTTTTTCTTTAGGGGAAAGCTCAAATCGAAACAGGGCCTTGACGGCGAAGCCTCCTCGCTCTACTCCCGTATCCACACGTCCTACCCTTCGAGCGAGCTTGCGCCCGAAGGGCTTTATAACGCCGGGAGGCTCTACCAGATAAATGACGATTACGACAGGGCGATAAAGACGTACGACCTCCTGATAAGGTCTTACCCCAGTAACGAGTACGCCGAAGACGGCGCATGGAACCTCGGCTGGATTTACTACAAGAGGGGAAAGTATACCGAGGCGCTCGCGACTTTCTCCGCGTTCACCAATTCATCCACTCCTTTTAACGCCGCTAACGCGAGGTACTGGAAGGCGAGGACGCTCGAGAAGCAGGGGAGGCGAGACGAGGCCAGGGCGGAGTACATGGAGCTTGCCGGCATGACGACCCCGACATACCACTCGTACATGGCCCAGAAGAAAACAGGCTACACCCCGGCGTATCCGAACGTCAGCCCCGAATCGACGGCGCTTAACCCACAGGCCGCCGCGAAAAAGGAAAAGGCCGAGCTCCTTATAAGACTCGGCATGCCAGAGGACGCGAGGCTCGAGATAGAAAAGATGGAGGCGCTGGCGAACACGCAGGAGGAATTCGTGGTGGTCAGCCTGCTTTACGCGAAGGTGGACGATTACTACAACTCTATAAAAGTGGCACAGGACATCGGCCTCCCCCAGGCCAACAGTCTTTCTTATCCGCGAGGCTATAAGGACATAGTAGCGTCGTACGCAAAAAAATACGGGGTCGACGAGCTGCTCGTCTACTCCGTCATACGGGAAGAGAGCAGGTTTCAGAAAGACGCAGTTTCCCCTGCAGACGCCGTAGGCCTCATGCAGCTCATCCCCCCTACCGCGAGAACGGTTGCCGGCCAGATAGGCTTAAGCGGATTTACCACGGAAATGCTGACTATCCCGAGGATAAACATCGAGATGGGCATATTTTATCTGAGGGAGGTCCTCGACAAGTTCGACGGGGACGTCGAGCTCGCGCTCGCGAGCTACAATGCCGGGCCCGGCAGGGCCGCCGACTGGAAAGTGGATTACTACGGGCTCGAGAAGGACGAGTTCATAGAAGAGATACCTTTCAGGGAGACCAGGAACTATATAAGGAGAATTCTGAGGAGCTACGGGGCGTATAAGGCGATATACGGGAACACTGCTTCGGCTGCTCCCCCGCCCGCCACCCCCTCTCAGAACACACCCCCCTCTCAGAATGTCGGGACGCAGAACCCTTTAAATTAGGGGTTTGCGGTTTTCATCTTTTCCCCGCATAGGAGACCGAAGTTCCTGAGGAGCGTGAGCCCGTAAGCGCTGCTCTTCTCGGGGTGGAACTGGCAGGCGAACATATTCCCCGTCGCTACGGCTGCTGTGAATTCCAACCCGTATGTGCAGGTGACAGCTATCACGCTCTCGTCGTCGGGCACGGGGAAGTAAGAGTGGACGAAGTAGAACCAGCTCCCGTCGGGGATCCCTTCGAGAAGCGCCGTTTTCTTTCTTATCCCTATCCTGTTCCAGCCCATGTGCGGGACCTTCAACCGTTCTTTTTTAAAGGATGGGAACCTCACGACCCTGCCCTTTAGCAATCCGAGCCCGGCCGCGCCCGGAGACTCTTCGCTCCCCTCGAAAAGCACCTGGAGACCGAGGCAGATGCCGAGATACGGCTTCCCCGATTGAATAAATTCTTTAATAGTGTGAAATATTCCGTTTTCTTCGAGATTTTTAACACAGTCCCCGAAAGCCCCCTGTCCCGGAAGCACAAGACCGCTAGCGTTTCGGATGCCGCCCGGGTCTCTCGTCACGTTGACGGCGAAGCCCTGGCTCTGGAACGCCTTGCTCACGCTCCTCAGGTTGCCCATTCCGTAATCGACGATCGCGATCATGGGTCAGAGTTTCCCTTTGGTTGAAGGAATGCCGCCCGACCTGGGGTCGATCCTCGTAGCGTTGTCGAGCGCGCGCCCGACCGCCTTGAATATCGCCTCAATCATGTGGTGGAGGTTTTCCCCGTACTTAAGCTCTATGTGCAGGTTGCACAAGAGCGTGTTCGAGAAGGACTTGAAGAACTCCTCCCCGAGCTCGAGGTCGAATTCGCCGACCTTGCTTTTGGGGACCTTTACCCTGTAGACGAGATAAGGTCTCCCGCTCAAATCGACTGACGCGAAGGCCAGGGTCTCGTCAAACGGCACGAAAGCCTCCCCGAACCTCCTTATCGATTTTTTATCTCCGAGCGCCCTGAGGATCGCCTCCCCGAGAGTGAGCCCGACGTCCTCTACCGTATGGTGAAAATCCACGTCCAGGTCGCCTGAGGCGCTTATCTTGAGATCGAAATACCCGTGTTTCGCGAACTGGGAGAGCATGTGGTCAAAAAACGGTATCCCCGTATCTATTTCATAATCGCCCTTGCCGTCGAGGTTGATTTCGACCTTGACCTTAACTTCGGACGTAACCCTCTCGGTTTTCGCTTTTCTTTGCTTCATAGATGGTTATGAATCATATCAGAAATTAAGGGACTGTCCAAGTCCGGGCCCCGGGCCCGATAAATGCGTTTTCAGCTTTCACACGCGCCCGCGCGCGAGTAAAATATGGCTGGTGAAGATATCGATATCGGACGAAACCGGCGGGCTCGAGGGCGCGTATAAGAGCCGGCTCAGGAAAATCGCGGGAACCGTGCTCAAGAATCTGGGACTGCCCTCCGGGACGGAGCTTTCCCTGTCTTTTACAAACGACGGGAGAATGAGGGAGCTCAACCGGCAGTGGAGGAAAATAGACCGTTCGACGGACGTGCTCTCGTTCCCCCAGGGCGGAGGGCCTGATTACACGCTCCTCGGCGACATAGTAATTTCTATCGACACCGCGAACAGGCACAGCATGAAGTACGGAAATACGCTCCACGACGAGATAAAGAAGCTCATCGTCCACGGCACGCTCCATCTGCTCGGATACGACCATAAGAAAAAGAGGGAAAAAATGATAATGCGGGAGAAGGAATCGGACCTGATGCTTTTTATCAGGGACCTCTGAAACCGGGCTTGCGGAAAATCACTTTTTCTTCTTGATTACGAGCTTTACTTCGTCGATTGACCGCGTCGTCGCTTTTGTGATAGTGAACACGCTGTTCTTGATCTTTATCTTATCGCCGGTCTTCGGTATCGAGCCCGACTCGGACAAGAGGAAACCGCCCAGGGTTTCGTAATCGACGCTCTCGGGGATGCCGAGCCCGAGGTCGTCGTTTATCACGTCTATCTCGAGTTTGGGCTTTACGAGGTATTCACCCTCCCCCACCTTTCTCCATAGCTTTATACCCTTATCGTACTCGTCCTCTATCTCCCCGACGACCTCTTCGATTATGTCCTCGAGCGCGATAACCCCGACGGCTCCCCCGTATTCGTCTACCACGACGGCCATTCCCGCCCTCCCCTCCTTCATCTCATCCAGAAGCTCGTCCACGAGCTTCGACTCGGGCACGTAGAAAGGCACCCGCGAAAAGTTCTTCACTCTATCGTTCGGGTCGGCCCCCAGCAGATAAAAAGAGTGGAGCATGCCCGTGATGTTATCCACGCGGTGCGTGTATATGGGGATCCTCGAATACCCGGTCTCGTTGATCATGCGCACCGCGTCCCCTACTTTAGCCTCGTCGCTGAGCGCCCTCACGTGGACGAGCGGGATCATTATCTCGTCCACAGTGGTTTCGGAGAATCTGAAGATCCGCTTTATGATCCTTTCCCTGTAATCCACCTTCGGTACCGACGTGTCGCCTTCGATGACGTCGATGAGCTCTTCCCTCGTTATAAAGGTATTTTCCGTGCTGCCTATAAGGGTCAGTATTTTCTTGGTGAATATATTCACCACGATCAGGATGGGATAAAAGAGCTTCGATGCGAACCAGAGCGGGTATATCGACCATAGTATTATCGTATTCCTTTTTTTCTGGAATACCGCCTTCGGCACCACCTGCCCGAATATGACGATCAGGGGAGAGAGTATTAGAACGGTATAATATTCCTTTCCGGCCCCGAACTTATGATGGATGTAGAAGGTCATGATTATCGTGCTCGTAATAAGTGAAAGATTAATCCCCACGAGCGTAGTGCTTATAAACCGCTCGACTTCCGCAAACGCGCTCATTACGAGCTTCGCGCTCTTGGAGCCGCGGTCGGCGAGCAGCTTCATTTTGACCTTATCGCAGGAAATCAGGGCGATCTCGGAGCCCGCGAAAAACCCCTGTATGAGGAGCGACAGGGCGATTATTACGATCAGGAGCTCAAGCGACAACGGCCACCTCCTCTCTCCTTCTCTGGACCTTTATCTCTGTAATTCTCTTGCCGGATACACGGTTGACGAGGAATACCAGGCTCCCGTAAGAAACGCTGTCCCCCTCGCCGGGGAACCTCCCGAACATATCGAATATGAATCCCGCGACCGTCTCGTGTTCCTCGGGCGCGGGCAGCATAGACCCTTCGAGGTCCTCTCCGAGGTTTTCGAGGCCGCCGAACCTTAGGATCGTAAATAGGAACGTATCGTTAAATTCCTCTATCTTCATGCTGCCCGGTATGACGAGCGACTCGTCCTCCCACCTGACCTGAGGCCCCTTAACCACCCTCCTTTCATCTTCGATCTCGCCGAAGAGCTCCTCCAGTATGTCTTCCATAGTCACCAGACCGTCCAGGCGGCCGTATTCATCGACGACTATCGCAATGTGCGTGCGCTCGTGCTGAAGCTCTTTCATCAGATCGAACGCCATCTTCGTCCTGGGAATAAAATAAGGCGGCTTCAGGATGCTCTTCAGGGTCGTGTCGTCCGCGAGGTCGTAGGTGAGGAGGTCTTTGGCGTAAAGCACGCCGATGATATTGTCCTTTTCGCCTTCATAAACCGGGGTCCTCGAAAACCCCCTCTTCTTGATTTCATATACTGCGTCCCTGCGGGAGAGGCTCGCGGGCAGGAGGAAGCAGTCGATGCCCGGGGTCATTATTTTATAAGCGGGGACCTCTTCGAGCCTGAAGAGACTGCTGACGAGTTTTTTCTCTATATCGGTGATTACCCCCTCTTCGCTGCCGAGCCCGACGAGCGCCTTTACCTCCTCGGGCGTAAATTCCTTACTGTGCTCGTACTCGATCTTTCCGCCCAGTATCCTTGTGAACCCTATAGACAGTATCACGAGGACCCATCTCACGGGCGTTATAAGCAGGTGAAACAGATGAAGAGGGTATGAAATGATACGTGCAATAATTCTCGGATACTTTACGCCCAGCGTCTTGGGTCCGATTTCGCCAAGGAGGAGGAGGCTCGGCGAGGCGATAACTATCGATATAATAGTAATAGACTGCTCCGAATAACCGCTCAGGAGCTTGTTTATAGTAAGGCCTATGACGGCCGTGTAAGCGACGTTTACTACTTCGTCGGCAAAAAGGATAGTTATTATGAGCTTATAGGGCTCGTGGAGGAGCTTCTCTATGAGCGTCGAGCTCTTCCTTCCCTCTTTCCTGAGCCTGTCGCGCTGGTGCCTGCTCAGGGAAAAAAGAGCGCCCTCGGACGTGCTGAAAAAGCCCGATAGAAACAGCATGAGCACGATTAAAAATAAGTTATAACTTAACGGTACGTCGTCCATTTAATTACCGAAGTGAATGAACCCCCTCCTCTTTATATCGATTTCATTCCCGCCCGCATTGAGCACCGAGAGCATAGGTTCCGGCACCACCTCGCCTATCTCGGTTATGTCGATGCCGAGGGCGCGGGATATTTCCCTTACCTCGTCTCTCCTGGCGGGAGGCGAAGTGAAGAGGAGCTCGTAATCCTCCCCACCGCTCAATGCCGCGCCGTAAAAATCCTCTGCATACCCGGCTACGTGCGCCGAATACTCACGGGACAAGGGAATTCGACTCATAAAAAGCCTCGCCCCCGTTCCCTGCTGTACGGTTATACGCTCTAGATCGAGGAGGAGACCGTCGCTCACGTCTATCATCGAAGTAACCGCTCCGCTGAGAGCGAGCCTCCTGCCGAGAGCGAGCCTCGGCTTGGGACATTTGTGTCTCCCGATCAGGTACGAGTATTCATCCGAATCCTTTCCCTGAGAGAGAAGCATCAACCCGAGTGCGGAGTCCCCGAGCGTCCCGCTCACGTATATCGCATCCCCCGGTATAGCCCCGCTCCTTCTGACGAGGTTCTCAGGCTCCACCTCGCCGAGCGAGGTGACGTCGAGAAAGAGTTTTTCAGACGAGCTCAGGTTCCCTCCCACGAGCCTCACTCCGAACTCCTCCTCCGAGGACCTGAACCCCTTTATCAGGTCCATGAGGAACCGCTCGTCCTCGTCCGTCGAGAAACCGAGTGAGGCAAGGATGAACTTGGGCACCCCGCCCATAGCCCCGACGTCGCTCACGGATACGGCGACCGACTTTCTCGCAAGCTCTTCCGGAGTAATGCGGGACTTTAGAAAATGCACGTCCTCGACCTGGCAGTCGGTGGTCGCGAGAAGAAGCTTCCCGGAGCCCACCCTCAGTGCGGCTGCGTCGTCGCCTATTCCCGCCTCGACGCACCCGATTGCGCTCTGAAACTGCTCTTCGATGAGACGAAGAGCGCTGAGTTCGTTTATCATGCGGATTAAATCCCGGAAGCCGACTTATCCAGCTGTAACTTAACAATAAAATCCGGTTTTATGGCGGGGGCTTTTACGAAGACTGAATTATAGCGGCACAAATGAGGGTCGGGTCCTGTCATAACGTATTATCGATTCAATCCTCGGTTTTTTATGATTTAGTTTAAGTTTAGGATATTCCCTAAAACATGTCAACATAAATCCTGTTTGCGCACTTCCCGTAGGGATTATTATACAGGTCACGGCGAGGTCCCGCTCACCATCACTTTAATAAACAAACTCCCTGTGAAATACCGGATGAGAGCGCCTACCGCGACGCGTAACCCTCTCCCGGCCGCTTTCCCCTGAGAAGCGGGAGGGAAAGTGTGGGAACGTAGCTCTGAAACTTGTCCATATATATTTAGCCGCATTGAGAATTCCTTAAACCCTCCGCCGTGACGGCCATGCCGGTTAGTCTATCTTATTTGATAACTATATATAATCCGCTTGTTTCAGGCTTTTCATCATAAAAAGTGTAACAGGTGCTTACTTCGAATCCTGTATAAACCGCTAATAAAGCCCCTTCTGTCAATCAATTTTTTGTGCAGCTCCGGACATATCAGATGTTGGTTAACAAAATCAATTTGACCCGGTTAGCTGTAAATCAAATAAGAGTCGTGTCTGTATATGTTAAATAATTCGAGGCTGGAATTCTCCTCGATAACATGAAATTAAGGGTGTTTGTATTTCCCGACATTCACAGAATCCGGCGTTAAGAAATATCTTATAGGCGTAAAAATCTATCAGGGATGGGGCGGAATTGATAGATTTTAGCCGTAGTAAGATATTTTAGCCAGGATTCTGTGCTGTCGGATGATTTTTGCTTCTTTTCATCAAGGAAAAGAAGAGAAATATATATCGCTTTTTTATATATTCCGATAGGACAACTTTGTCTACAAATTACTTGGCATCGACAATTCCGACTGGCGGGGAATCTCAACTATTTTAGCGTTTAGATTGATTTTTATTTCATATCCCGATATAAAAAAGGCATAGAGGTTATAATAATCCCCTAACAATGATCGCAAAAGTCCTTTCAAGTGCAGTGCTCGGAGTAGACGCATACCTGGTCGATGTGGAGGTCGACCTCGCTTTCGGCCTCCCTCAGTTCAACACCGTGGGTCTCCCCGAAGGGGCCGTGAAGGAATCCAAGGAGCGCGTGCGCGCGGCCATAAAGAATTGCGGCTACGAATTCCCGGTGAGAAGAGTCACTGTCAACCTCGCCCCGGCGGATATCAGGAAAGAAGGCTCTGCCTTCGACCTCCCGATGTCGCTCGGCATACTCGCGGCGCTGGGTTACGTCGACCATGAGCCCCTGCTGCAATACGTGATTCTCGGAGAGCTCTCTCTCGACGGAAAGGTGAAGCCGATAAAGGGCGCGCTGCCTTCTTCCATATGCGCAAGGGACTCCGGGCTCAAGGGGATTATCCTTCCGCGGGAGAACGCCGAAGAGGCCGCGGTCGTCGAAGGCGTGGACGTATTCGCCGTGGAATCGCTCCAGGACATAGTAGAGTTCATAGAAGGCAAGAAGGAAATACATCCGACAAGAGTAGACATCGGATCGATCTTCACGCACGCCAAGACCTACGACGTCGATTTCCATGAGGTCAAAGGCCAGGAGCACGTGAAGAGGGCGCTCGAAGTCGCCGCGAGCGGGGGACATAATGTGCTCATGTAGTGGTCATAAATCCAGAATAGTGCAATCTGAAATCTATCCATTTTATTTAAAAAAGAAGGGGTTACAAATACATGGTTCTTGATAAAAACCTCGAAAAGCATTTAATAGATGAAAATAGCATTGACTGGGAGAATGTCGGAACTTATGTGAATACGACTCCAAACGGGATTGTAATCCGCCACAATGAAGCAGGTAATGAGTTTCTCGCCATAAAAAAGATTGAGTCAAGGGAAAACAAAGAGATTTATCAAAATCGGTGTAAAAAAGCGGCTTGGGAATATTGTATTAAAACTATCGGAAAGGAAAGCCTAACCTATTACTCAGAGCTGTACAATCAAAATATCCTGGCTTGCCAATCCTGGACCACTATAACCATAAGAGATTTAATCATAGGAAGGGCGTATTATGGCCGCTGGTTAATTGATGATTTCAGACAGGTAGAAGAGCGGCAGCGTAGAATGTATCCATTTGAATGCGCGTGCCTTGAATATTGGAAAAAAAACGAACCCCAATGGATGGTATTGCTGTTTGACAGGTACAAGGGAGAAAGAAAGGGGGAACTATGGCTGGATGGCCTTATCGATGCAATAGGTGGTATTGCCTTCAAAGACATTGTCAGCATAGAAAACCTCCTATCGGTCCCCAGTCTGGTCATGGGACGAATCAGGCATCGCGGAAGTAGTACAAAGCAGTCAAGGAGACATACACTTTATAATGAGGAAGGGGGGAGTGAAAACAAAAACGAAAAATTTTTTCATCCCCCCTTGCTGGACAAGATTACCGAGGACTATTCACTGATAGAAAAAATACAAGAAAATATAGTCCTATGTGGCGAGATTAAGCGTTTAGTATCCGAATTATTTAAAAGGGGCGTAATTACGACTACCGAATACGAGACATACGAAGATTTGTCTTCCGGTCTGAAGCAAGTAGATATAGCAAATAAGCGGGATAAATCCCGGTCGGCAGTTTCCCAAACATTGAAAGGCCTAAGGGAAAAAATAAAACCCTTCCTTGAAAGCTAATACCAACTAAGACCCCCACATTAAAGATTTTCACAGTTTCAAAAAAATATCCCTTAACAAATTGTCCTGAGCGGCCCTCTCCTTATAGGAGGTCTAAGGGCTTGAACAACATAAACGATTCTGAAGAGGCGAAGATTGCCATAGTGGTGTCGCCCGGAGGGATAGAGATGGTGTCCTTGATTTCTAAAGACAGGGCCGCCTCTCTTCGCCTTTACTCCCTAATAGCATCAGCATTAGAAGACTTTGCGGAAAGGGTAAAGCAGATTACCAACCCCGTCGAACCCGATAGTCAACCACTGTTGGACAGAGGGGGACATTAGGGAAATGGCTAAATCGGGCAAGGGACAGAGAAAAAAGCACCGAGACTTTAGGGTCACCTATACACCCATAGAGCACTCTGATGAGGCTCTCGCCAACATACTGAATGCACTGAAAGTGGGTATAACCGGGGTACAGCAACAGAGGGACAAAAAATCGGCTAATGGGGGTCCTAAGAATGACGAAACATAAGACCCCTAGGGGGGGTATTTCAAAGTCCCGAATTGGATTTACGACCTAGGTTTATCGCCCTATGAGTTTTGTGTTCTCATGATTCTAATTAGTCGAGCCGATAAGAAGGGACAATGCTATCCAAGTCAAGAGCTAATATGCAAGGATACCGGAATCCAGTCTGAAAACACGGTTCGTAAAGCTATACGGGGGCTAATCAATAGGGGATTAATTTTTAGGGTCCCAACTAGTCGGGTAAGTAGTACCACTTATCAAGTGACGCACGATATTTATAAGTCAATTCAAATAGCGGATAGGAAATATAAAGAAGAAAAAGATAGAGCGATGAAAACAAACCCACCACCAGATGAAGTGATATACCCCTCACGACATAAGTCTAAACCCCCTCACCAGATGCGTACTAAGGAATATACAGAGAAGAAAAATCCAGTTGTTAAGGAAGAGAGAGAAAACAACAACGTATCAAAGTTAAGACTAAGCCAAATACTCAAACATACAGCAAAACCATTATTTGATTCTGAGCTAGACCCTAAACGGAAGGCAAAAGCCGATGCCGACCTGGAACATATTAGGGCACAAAATTTACTCCGAGAAGCGAAGATACAGGACGAGCGTATGAATTAAACATTTCAACAGTTGAAATCTCAAATCTAAACGGAGGTGTTGTTTGATGGATAATAACCCAGTACAAAGCCCAGGGAAAGCCCAGGCGTGCAGAAAGAGGAGTAGGCCCAGGAAGGTCACGAAGAAGGCCCTGATGGCCGCTATAAAGGGCAGTGGGGGTATGGAGTATATCATAGCGAGCAGGCTCGGAGGATTACCTATGCGGGTCCTCCATGGTTTATTGGCCATATACCCCGATGCGGAAAAAGCCCGCAGAGACGAAAGGGACAACTGGGTCGAATCAATAGTTGCCAAAGCAGAGGAAGCACTATTGGAGGCTGTAAATCGAAAGGAGCCCTGGGCTATAGAATTCGCTTCAAAAAGGTGGGGGGACTATATACAAAGGGCGGAAGCGGTAGCTAAGAAACTGGGCGGGCGGGACAAGAGGAAAAAGGCTTACAAGTTAATCGACCCCATCCCCTACCCCCTAGAAGAAATCCCGGAGGAATGGAAGAGGCAGGCGCAAGAGGAGATGGAGGAGATGAGGCGAAATTATAAGCCCGACCCCCCAATAGACTATGAGCCAGACCCTCCTCTAGACTGGTTGCAGGAGGACGAGGAGTAAAGCCCCCAAGAGAATTAATGCTTTAATGCGCTCCTATTCAGAAGCTTAACTCGGAAGAAACTATTATTCAGGGTCAATTTTCGCTTTTATATTATAAAAATTCCAAATAACGGAGTTGGTAATAATGTGTAGCATTATAAACGATAGGTCTCTGACTTTAGATTCACGATTAAAACCCCTCGGTGGGGACCGCGCGGCTCTCCCCCTCGCCATATTAGTCTCAAA
>Ga0187894_10001535_pt1 | contig 29451 bp, 25 predicted proteins | sample GBC1701081metaG_FD_136650 | JGI IMG/M metagenome (GOLD analysis project Ga0187894, IMG submission 136650) | White microbial mat communities from a lava cave in the Kipuka Kanohina Cave System on the Island of Hawaii, USA - GBC170108-1 metaG ...
AGGTTCAGTTCCATTGCTCCCTCCGCTGCGCGAATCACGGCTATAGTGAGTCAGCATCGGAACCTCCCTGCAAGCCTTCAGAAAATGTGTGAATGTCGTAGCCCAACGGGGGAGAGGGCTGGGTGAGGGGGAACCGACGGGAAGGGTGTCTCTGAAATGCAAAGAGCTTCACCGTCCGTTCCCCCTCACCCTCCCAATGCTTCGCATTGGGCCCCTCCCTCTCCCCCGATGGGGGGCGAGGGTGTAACGCATCAATTCAGCTTACGCTCGACCTTCTCGTTCCATTCGCGCCGGAATATTTGGGCATCGCCCTCGAAGGCCTCGATCAGGCCCCAGATGATCCAATGAGTCCTGGTCGCTTCATGGCGCGTATAGGTCTCGATCCGGGTGCGCCAGTCGCCGCGCCCGAGCTCTTCGGTCCAGTGGGTCTCCATCCGCGCCGACAGCGGATCCTCCGGCTTTATGCGATAGGTCTTCGCGGAGGCCGAGCGGATGATGAGGCCATGCGGCGCGATCTCATAGCGGCCATTGTCGTCGCGCTCTTCGATGACCGTCTCGCCCGTCTTGTCATCGATCGTCACTTTCCGGCTGGCCTCGGGCTTGGCCAATTCCGTGGCTTTGACGGCCTCGGCACCCTCTGCCGGCTTGAAGACGGGTGCTACCTCACCTTCGATCTCGCGCCGGACCGGCACATGCACGCGCGACGACCCGGCATAGACGGTGAGCGTCACCGGTTCCGGCGCCGGCCACATCAGCGGCCAATAGCTGGTCGAGATCGACACGCGCAAGCGGTGGCCTTTGGGGATGCGCCAGGCAATATCGTCGAGCGCGATCTTCATGCGGTAGCGTTTGCCGGGCTCGAGGGCGGAGGGGCTCTCGCGACTGTCGCGCTGGCAGAGATTCTGCAGCTGATAGGTGATGCGGGTGACCTCGCCCGTGGGCCACACGTCATTGAGCCTGACGGCGACGAAAGCGACGGGCTTGTCGACCGAAAAATCGAGCTCGATGGCGGGCTGGCCGACGATGTCCATGTCGGTGACGAGTTGGGGCGAATCGAAAGTGAGCGATCCGGCATCGTCCCTGACCTGGTTGCCCGGAAAGCCCGATCCGTTGAACATGATGCAGTAATCGCCGGCATCGAGGCCTATATCCTGGGGCGATGAGACGGTGAGCGGCGTTTCAGGCCGAGCCCCGCCGCCGATGCCGTCGTCATTGAGATACCAATGCTTGATCTCGGTATTGCCGGCATTCCACACCTGATCCGAGATCCACCGGCCGGGCCATTCGTCCGGCCCGTGGGTCGGCTTGATCGCATCCATCACATAGACGCGATAGGGCGCATCGCGCATGACGCCTGTCGGCTCTCCCTTGAGCCAGAAATCCCACCAACGCAGCGCCTCCTGCAGGAAGCCGATGCGCGGCCCCACCATCGAGAAATGCGGATATTTGTGGATCCAGGGGCCGATGATCGCCTTGCAGCTCGATCTGAGGCCCGCCATCAATCGCGGGATCGCATTGGAATAGGCATCGTTCCAGCCGCCGACCACCAGGCAGGCCGCATCGATGGCGCCGAAGTCCTCGCCAACGCTTGCATGTTTCCAATAGGCGTCGCGATGCGGATGCTCGAGCCACGGGACGATGAGCATCGGCTGGTTCTCGAGCCGCTCCATCCACATCTTCCGCCAGGCCTCGCCGACGATTGCGGGATCCGGCGGGCGCGAGGAAAAGGCGAACATCGTCGCGGCCCAGGCCATGTGCTCGTTGATGACGCAGCCGCCCTTGTAGTGGATGTCGTCCTGATAGCGGTCGTCGGTCGAGCACAAGGTAACGACCGCCTTGAGGGCAGGGGGCTTGCGCGCCGCGACCTGGAGGCCGTTGAAGCCGCCCCAGGAGATGCCGATCATGCCGACTGTCCCTGAGCACCATTTCTGTTGCGTCAGCCAATGGATCACCTCGAGCGCGTCATCCTGCTCCTGCTTGGTGTATTCGTCGAACAGGAGCCCTTCCGAATCGCCGTTTCCGCGCATGTCGACCCGGATCGAGGCATAGCCGTGGCCGGCGAAATAAGGATGGGTGAGGGCATCGCGCACGATCGTGCCGTCGCGCTTGCGATAGGGCAGGTATTCGAGGATCGCCGGCACCGGCTTTGCGTCCGCGTCCTCCGGCAGCCACAGGCGCGCCGCGAGCCTGACCCCGTCGGACAGGGGAATCCAGATATTCTCGATTTCCTTCACCTGGCGCGGGAAGGTGGTGACGGTCTGCATGGAAGGATCCTGTTTGGGGCGGGTTCGTGAAAAGGGAATAGAGCGCGGATCGCCAACTGTCAAAATGACGACGGGTGATGCGGTCCGCCACAGAAAATACGCAACCTTAAACCGCCGATGAACGCCTGTTTCAGGGTGAGTTCAGCACCTTCCCGCTAGTTTCCTCTTAATCTTTGAGAGGAGATTCCCGTGATTACCCGTCTATCCGTTCCCACCCGTGCTGTCCTCATGGCCTCGGCCGTCCTTGCCGGCCTTATGCTGGCGCCGGCGGCGCAGGCCAATACCGCGCCTGCCGACGGCGTCGTCCTCGTTCCCCAGGCCAAGGCCCAGACGGTCATGCCGAAGTTCAAGCGCGGCCGGATCGTCGATTTCCGGACCCGCCAGAAGCCGGGCTCGATCGTCATCGTGACCAGGGAGCATGCGCTCTACTACATCCTGGGCAACGGCAAGGCGGTCAAATACCGGGTGGCGACGGCCAAGCGCGGCTTCGAATGGTCGGGAACCAATACGGTGTCCGCGAAGATCAAATGGCCGAGCTGGTCACCGCCGGCGGCCATGCGCAAGCGCCGGCCCGAGCTCCCGTCCTTTATGGCGGGCGGGCCTGAGAATCCGCTGGGTGCGCGCGCCATCTACCTGGGCAGCAGCATCTATCGCATCCACGGCACCAATGAGCCGGCGTCGATCGGCAAATCGGCGTCGTCGGGCTGCATTCGCATGCACAATGCCGATGTGAGCGAGCTTTTCCAGCATGTGAGGCTGGGCGCGACGGTGACCGTCGTCTGATGGAGGTTGAGGCTGCCGCGGGATGGAACTCGCCGTCCCGCGGGCTATTTCATGACACTCTTTCTCATTTGTCAGGAATTTGTCATAAGCGGAGCAGAGTGTGCGGATGAGTGATCCGCCTTGCCGAGCTTAGATGATCTGGCCCTGGAAAAAGAATAATGGGGCTGCCGCCGCAGCCCTCGACCTGCGTGAACGGACTTCCAGTCGGGATGCCTTGACGTCGCTGATCGGCGCCCTGCCTGACCCCATCATGCTGCTCGACGCGCATGGCCTGGTGCACAGCGCCAATGGCAAGGCCAGGGACCTTCTGACCATGGATCCCGAGGGCCAGCATATTTCGTCCGCCATTCGCGCTCCGGCCATATTGGAGGCGGTCCAGGCGGTTCTCGAGCATGGCGGCACGCGGCGCGTCGATTACGAGCAGCACGTGCCCTTGCAGCGCCATTTCGAAGCCTATGTGGCTGAGATGGCCGAGCCCGAGCAGATGATCCTCATTGTGCTCAGGGACCTGACCCGCGAGCAGCAGACCGAGCGCATGCGCGCCGACTTCGTCGCCCATGCCAGCCACGAATTGCGCACGCCCTTGGCCTCGCTCCTCGGCTTCATCGAGACGCTGCAGGGTGCGGCCAAGAAGGACGAGGTCTCGCGCGAGCGCTTCCTGGCGCTCATGCAGACCCAGGCCGAACGGATGAAGCGCCTGATCGACGATCTCCTGTCGCTGAGCCGCATCGAGATGAATGCCCATCAGCGCCCGACCGGCACGACCGACCTCAAGCAGATCGCGTTTCATGTGCGCGACACGCTGTCGGGCCTCGCCAAGGATGCGGGCGTCGAGATCAAGATCGACAACAAGGAGCCGCTCGTGGTGCAGGGCGATTGGGACGAGCTTGTCCAGGTCGTCCAGAACCTGATCGAGAACGCCATCAAATATGCCGCGGGCGGAAAGGCGATCGAGATATCGGGCAGGAGGCTCGGCGAGGACTGCGAGCTCACCGTGCGCGATTTCGGTCCGGGCATCGCCGAGGAGCATCTGCCGCGGCTGACCGAGCGCTTCTACCGCATCAATGTGCAGGAGAGCCGCCAGCGCGGCGGCACCGGCTTGGGGCTAGCGATCGTCAAGCACATCCTCAACCGGCACCGCGGCAAGATGCGCATCCAGTCGGAATTGGGGGCCGGCTCGAGCTTCACCGTCCGCATTCCCGCGGTTTCCCACGAAGCCAAATAAACTCAATTATATCAAATATTTGAATTGTCATATTCCTGTAGTGCGAGTGTCACATAACACACACGCCGGATGCCTAATGAAAAGCAGGCGTCATATACAGAGAGAGGAGAATAAGGAATGAAACGCTTTCTTTTTGCCGTGAGCCTTTTGGCTTTGACGGCGGGCGTCGCGGAAGCCCGCGACCAGATTCGCATCGTCGGCTCATCGACGGTCTATCCCTTCACCACGGCGGTCGCCGAGCAGTTCGGCAAGACCGGCGGCTTCAAGACCCCGGTGGTCGAATCGACCGGCACCGGCGGCGGCATGAAGCTCTTCTGCGCCGGCATCGGCGCCGACAATCCCGATTTCACCAACGCCTCGCGCCAGATCAAGAAGAGCGAGTTCGAGGATTGCGCCAAGCATGGCGTGACCGAGATCGTCGAGATCAAGGTCGGCTTCGACGGCCTGACCGTCGCCAACTCCAAGGCGGGTCCCGATCTCACCTTCACCAAGCAGCAGATCTTCCTGGCGCTCGCCAAGGAAGTGCCGGACAAGGACGGCAAGCTTATCGCCAATCCCTACAAGACCTGGAAGGACGTCGATGCGTCGCTTCCCGATGAGAAGATCGAGGTTCTCGGACCGCCGCCCACCTCCGGCACGCGCGACTCGTTCGTCGAGCTCGTGATGGATCCGGGCGCCGGCTCGATCGATTCGCTCAAGGCGCTCAAGAAGTCCGATGCCAAGGCATTCGAGAAAGTGTGGAAGTCGATCCGCGAAGACGGCGCCTATATCGATGCCGGCGAGAACGACAACCTGATCGTCCAGAAGCTCGAAGCCAATCCGCAGGCCGTCGGCGTGTTCGGCTATTCCTTCCTCGAAGAGAACGCGAACAAGATCAAGGGTGCTTCGATTGACGGCAAGACGCCGTCCTATGAGACGATCGCCTCGGGCGAATACAAGGTATCCCGCCCGCTCTTCATCTATGCGAAGAAGCAGCATGTCGGCACCATCCCCGGCATGGTCGAATTCGTGAAGGAATATGTGTCCGACAAGGCGCTGGGCGAGGACGGCTATCTTGCCGCCAAGGGCCTGGTGACGCTGCCGGGCGATGAAGCCCAGAAGACCAAGGCTGCGGCCGAGGCGCTGGAAACGATCAAGGGCGACCAGCTGATGTAAGCTGGTGGCTTGGCGCATGATCCGGAAAAGTGGATACCGGTTTTCCGAAAAGATCATGCGCAAACAAAAGATAAAGCGTGATGGCGAAAGCCATCACGCTTTAGGGGCGGCCCGCGGATGTACCGGACGCCTCGTACCCTTTCGGGAGCGCCTCTATAATGGAGGCGCTCCACCAACCCAAACGCCGCGAGCGTCATGAGACGGCGAAAGTCAGATAGTTAAGGGCGCGTCATGTCGGGGACTTATTTCACGATCCTGGCCGTGCTGGTGCTGGCCGGCTTCTTCCTCGGGAGCGGGCGCGCGCGCGGCATTCGCGGCGGTGGCGCGCTGCATTCTGTTCCCGCCTATCACGGTCTCTATATCGCCGCCGGCGTCCTCACCGTGATGATGGCGATCTATGTCATCGGCGCGCCTTTGGTATCGCACTATATCGTGAGCCAGGGTCTTAGCGCCTTCGATCCGGCTTCCGTCAGCGAGCAGCTCCAGCGCGATGCCGCCTTGCGCGACATCCAGAACCTGATCGCCGGCACCTATCAGGGCGAGGCGAGCGAGCAGTTGCGCAATGCCGCTTCCGCCTATTCATCGGCCGCCAATCTCGCCTATTGGGGCCTGAACGGTCTTGGCGCGCTCGCGGGCGTGGCCGTCATCTTCTGGGGCCTGGGCCGTATCGTGCCCGAGCTTCGCGCCCGCAACCAGTTCGAGCGTTTCGTCAAATACGTGTTGTTCGCCTGTGCCGGCGTTGCGGTCCTCACCACCATCGGCATCGTGTTCTCGGTCGTGTTCGAGGCCTTGCATTTCTTCAGCAAGGTATCGCCCATCGACTTCCTCTTCGGCCTGCAATGGTCGCCCCAGACCGCCATGCGCGCCGACCAGGTCGGGTCTTCCGGCGCCTTCGGCATCGTGCCCCTGATCGTCGGCACCTTGCTCATCACCTTGATCGCCATGCTGGTGGCAGGCCCGCTCGGCCTGTTCTCGGCCATCTACATGGCCGAATATGCCACACCCAAGATCCGCGCCGTGGTCAAGCCGATCCTCGAGATTCTGGCCGGCATCCCGACCGTGGTGCTGGGCTTCTTCGCCGCCTTGACCGTGGCGCCCCTCATTCGCGGCTGGGGCCAGTCGCTGGGCCTCGATGTCGCCTCCGAATCCGCCCTCGCCGCGGGTCTGGTGATGGGCATGATGATCATCCCCTTCGTCTCCTCGCTCTCGGACGACGTCATCAACGCCGTGCCGCAGTCGCTGCGCGACGGCTCCTATGCCATGGGCGCCACCAAATCCGAGACCATCAAGAAGGTCGTCCTGCCGGCGGCTCTGCCCGGCATCGTCTCGGCCTTCATGCTGGCCATCTCGCGCGCCGTCGGCGAGACGATGATCGTCGTGATGGCCGCGGGGCTAGCCGCCAATCTCACCTTCAACCCGCTGGCCGCGGTCACCACCGTCACGGTGCAGATCAAGACCCTGCTGGTGGGCGACCAGGAGTTCGACTCGGCCAAGACGCTCTCCGCCTTCGCGCTGGGCCTGGTGCTGTTCTTCTTCACGCTCGCCCTCAACTATATCGCTCTCAAGGTCGTTCAGAGATACCGGGAACAATATGACTGATACCGCGATCGCCACCGCTCCCCGCCGCTTCGGCGACAATGACGCGCTGGTCGCCAGGCGCTACCGCGCCGAGCGCCGCTTCAAGTTCTATGGCATCGCCGCCATCGCGGTGACCGCCGTCTTCCTGGTGCTGCTCTTCGCCGACATCCTGGTCAAGGGCCTGCCCGCCTTCATCGAGAACCGCATCACTCTGCCGGTCAAGATCGACCAGGCCGCCATCGACCCGCAGAACAGCAGGGATCCCAAAATCATCCGCGCCGGCGATTTCGACGCGCCGATCCGCGAGGCCTTCCGCGCCATGTTCCCCGATGTGACGTCGCGCGCCGACCGCAAGAAGCTGATGGGCCTCCTGAGCTCGGGAGCCGCCGATGATTTCCGTAGCATGGTGATGAGCAATCCGGCCCTCATCGGCCAGGATGCCAAGGTGCCGGTCCTCCTCTCCGACGATGCCGACCAGTATCTCAAAGGCCGCCAGACCGGGGTCGAGAAATATGTGGGCCAAGGCACCATGACGGCGGTGGCCGAGGGCGACAAGTTCAAGCTCACGACCGATGCCGCGACATTGCCGCAGCCCGGCGACGTCATCCGCATGAATGGCGGCGCATTCCGCATCCTGTCCGTCGGCAATGGTGCGCTCCTCGCCGAGCAGTTGACCGCGCCGAAATCGCTCGATCCGGCGGCGTCCGGCGCCTGGGACATCGTCCGTTTCACGATCCCCGAGCAGAACCGCCGCGTCGATGACCAGGAGGCTCTGTGGCTCGAGCATCTGAAAGAGCAGGGCGTCGCCGAAAGCGGCATCGCCTGGCGCTTCTTCACCTCGGGCGACTCGCGTGAGCCCGAGCTCGCCGGCATCAGGGGCGCTCTCATGGGCTCCATCCTGACGCTGCTCGTGACCTTGTTCCTGTGCCTGCCGATCGGCGTCGCCGCGGCGATCTATCTCGAGGAATTCGCGCCCAAGAACCGCCTGACCCAGATCATCGAGGTCAATATCAATAATCTCGCCGCGGTGCCGTCCATCGTCTTCGGCATTCTGGGCCTGGCGATGTTTCTCAATTTCTTTGGCCTGCCGCGCTCGGCCCCTGTCGTCGGCGGCCTGGTGCTGGCGCTCCTCGTCCTCCCCACCATCATCATCGCGGGAAGGGCGGCCTTGCGGGCGGTGCCGCCCTCGATCAAGGAAGCAGCACTTGGGGTCGGCGCCTCGCATCAGCAGGCGATCTTCCATCACGTGCTGCCTTTGGCGATGCCCGGCATCATGACCGGCACCATCATCGGCATGGCCCATGCGCTCGGCGAGACGGCGCCCCTCCTCATGATCGGCATGGTCGCCTTCATCGTCGATATTCCCTCGAGCTTCACCGATGCGGCAACGGCGCTGCCGATCCAGATCTATTTGTGGTCCGATCTGCCTGAGGTCGCCTTCCAGTCCAAGACGGCGGGTGCGATCGTCGTGCTTCTCCTCTTCCTGTTCGTCATGAACGCGGCCGCGATCCTGTTGCGCAAGCGCTTCGAGCGCCGCTGGTAAGTTATGAAAGGTTCCGCTCAGATGGATGCCATGGTCAACACGCCCTTAGCCGAGAATGCGCCGCGCATCGCGCGCGAGAAGCCGCTCAAGATCAGGGCACGCAATGTCGATGTCTATTACGGCGAGAAGCATGCCATCAAGGGACTGAACATCGACATCCCGGACGGTGCCGTCTCCGCCTTCATCGGGCCGTCGGGCTGCGGGAAATCGACCTTCCTGCGCTCGATCAACCGCATGAACGACACGATCCCGTCCTGCCGGGTGACCGGCAATATCGAGATCGACAATCGCGACATCTACGACAAGAAGCTCGACGTCGTGCAATTGCGCGCCCGCATCGGCATGGTGTTCCAGAAGCCCAATCCCTTCCCCAAATCGATCTATGAGAATGTCGCCTATGGGCCGAAGATCCATGGGCTCTCCAAGGGCAAGGCCGATCTCGAGGAGATCGTGGTGACGAGCCTCAAGAAGGCGGGCCTGTTCGAGGAAGTGAAGGACCGCCTCGACCATTCGGGCACCAGCCTCTCCGGCGGCCAGCAGCAGCGCCTGTGCATCGCCCGCGCCATTGCCGTCAATCCGGAGGTGATCCTGATGGACGAGCCGTGCTCGGCGCTCGATCCCATCGCCACCGCCCGCATCGAGGAGCTCATCGACGAATTGCGCCAGAATTTCTGCATCGTCATCGTCACCCATTCGATGCAGCAGGCGGCGCGCGTGTCGCAGCTCACTGCCTTCTTCCATCTCGGCAACCTGGTCGAGGTCGGCGACACCGATGAAATCTTCACCGCGCCCAAGGACAAGCGCACCCAGGATTATATTACCGGCCGCTTCGGCTGACCGCGGAGATCAAGATTATGTCTGACCATATCGTCAAAGCCTATGACGAGGACCTCGCCAACCTCAAGACCATGCTGGCCCAGATGGGCGGGCTCGCCGAGGATCATCTCGCCAAGGCCATCGATGCGCTGTCCAAGCGCGACACCAAGCTCGCCGACGTAGTGATCGCCCAGGACGAGAAGATCGATGCGCTCGAGCTGCAGCTCGAGGAGCGCGCCATCCTCACCATCGCCAAGCGCCAGCCGATGGCGCGCGACCTGCGCGAGATCATGGTGGCGATCCGCATCGCCTCGGACCTCGAGCGTATCGGCGATCTCGCCAAGAACATCGCCAAGCGCACCCACGCCATCAACGAGCAGCTGCCGCGCAAGCTCGCCGCCGGCTTGACCCGCATGGGCAGGCTCTCCCTGGAAGAGCTGAAGGATGTGCTCGACGCCTATACCACCACCGATGACAACAAGGCGCTCGATGTGTGGCGCAATGACGGTGAGCTCGATGCGCTCTATAATTCGATCTTCCGCGAGCTTCTGACCTACATGATGGAGGATCCGCGCATGATCGGGCCCTGCACTCACCTTCTCTTCGGCGCCAAGAATTTCGAGCGCATCGGCGATCATGCCACCAACATCGCCGAGAACATTTACTACCTCGTGCATGGCCAGCCCCTGCGCGAGGAGCGTCCGAAGAAGGATACGACCAGCACCACCGCCTTTGATTCGATGAATGAGCGCTAATGACAGCATCCATCCTGATCGTCGAAGACGAAGAGCCGATCCAGATCCTCCTGACCTATAATCTGCAGGCGGAAGGCTTCCGGGTCAGGGCGACCGCGAATGGGGAAGACGTCGCCCATCTTGTCAATGAAGAGCGCCCCGATCTCATTGTCCTCGACTGGATGCTGCCGGGCATATCGGGCATCGAGGTCTGCCGCCTGATCAGGTCGCGTCCCGAGACCCGCGACATTCCCGTCATCATGCTGACCGCGCGCGGCGAGGAGAACGAGCGCGTGCGCGGCCTCGCCACCGGCGCCGACGACTATATCGTCAAGCCCTTCTCGGTGCCGGAGCTCCTGGCGCGCATCAAGTCGATCCTGCGCCGGGTCAATCCCGACGCCATTGCCGAGCGGCTCAAGGCCGGCGACATCGCCCTCGACCGGCGGACCCGGCGCGTCACCCGGGCGGCGCGCGACATCACTCTGTCGCCGACCGAGTTCCGCCTGCTCGAATATCTGATGCAGAGCCCGGGCCGGGTCTATAGCCGCTCGCAGCTTCTCGATGCGGTCTGGGGGCGCGACATCTATGTCGATGAGCGCACCGTCGATGTGCATGTCGGACGCCTGCGCAAATGCCTGAAGCGCGGCCGCGAGATCGATCCGATCCGCACCGTGCGCGGCATGGGCTACTCTTTCGACGAGCGTTTCGGGCGCTCCGGATGAGCGGCCGTTCCTACAACGTCCTGTTCCTGTCCCGGCGCAACTCGGCGCGCAGTATTCTCGCTGAAGCGGTCCTCAATAAAAAGGGCCGAGGACTCTTCAAAGGTTACAGCGCCGCCGTGACGCCGGCCGGTGCGCTCGATCCTCACGTGATCGAGCTCTTGCAATCCAATGGCCTCGACGTGCCGGCGACGCCGCCAAAGCACTACAGCGAGTTCACCAGGCCGGATGCTCCCGCTCTCGACTTCGTTTTCACGCTCAGCGACACCGCCGCCGGAGAACCATTGCCCGAATGGCCGGGTATGCCGGTGACGGCGCATTGGAGCTCGCCCGATCCGATCCTGGCGACCGGTCAGGAATGGGAAAGAGAGAGAGCCTTCGTCCAGGTGCTCAAGGAGCTCGAAAGGCGGTTGAGCATTTTTATGAACCTTCCCTTCGCGTCTCTCGACAGGATGAGCCTGCAGAACAGGCTCGACGAGATCGGCCGGACCAGGCCGACGACCTCATGATGGATCAGGGAGCAGCCGAACGTCAGGCTAGTCTTGAGAAGGGCTCGGCCGCAGAAGTCTTGCGCGTCTTCCTCAAGCTTGGCCTCACCTCCTTCGGAGGCCCGATCGCCCACCTTGGTTATTTCCGTGACGAACTGGTGGTGCGGCGGAAGTGGATCGACGAGGCCGGCTATGCGGATCTCGTCGCGCTCTGCCAATTCCTGCCAGGCCCCGCATCGAGCCAGGTCGGATTCGCCCTTGGTATCCTTCGCGGCAATGGGCTTGTCGGCGGCCTCGCCGCGTGGCTCGCCTTCACCCTGCCATCCGCGGCGGTCCTCCTCGCCTTCGCGCTCGGGGCAACGGCTTTCACTGGAGAGGTTGCTGAAGGTTTTCTGCACGGGCTGAAGCTCGTCGCTGTCGCCGTGGTCGCGCAGGCGATTTGGGGCATGGCGAAGACACTCATCCCCGATCGCGAGCGCGCCGGAATCGCGCTGGTGGCGGTGGCAATCGTGGTCTTCATCGGTGGCTCGCTCGGTCAGACCGGCGCGATCGCCTTTGGCGCGATCGCCGGCCTATGGCTCTGCCGGGGCGAAGGCCCGGCGCTTTCCGGCCATCTGAGCTTTCCAGTTTCCAGACGGACCGGCGCGGCGGCGCTTGCTCTGTTCGCCGCCTTGTTTCTGATTTCGCCCCTGATGACGGATGCAACCGGTCGACAGAGTTTAGCTCTCTTCGATGCGTTCTACCGGTCGGGCGCCCTGGTGTTCGGCGGCGGGCATGTCGTCCTGCCGCTTCTGCAGGAGCAGGTGGTTGCGCCGGGCTGGGTTTCGAACGAAGCCTTCCTCGCCGGCTACGGCCTCGCCCAGGCGATCCCAGGGCCGCTCTTCACTTTTGCCGCCTATCTCGGTGCAGTCATGGGTCCGGCTCCCAATGGTCTCGCGGGGGCGTCGATCGCGCTTATCGCTGTGTTCCTTCCCGGCTTGCTGTTGGTCTATGGCATGCTGCCGTTCTGGGATGCGCTGCGCTTGCGCCCCGCGGCTCAAGCTGCAGTGCGCGGTACCAACGCAGCCGTGGTCGGCATTCTCGGCGCTGCCCTGTACAGCCCGGTCTGGACCAGCGCCGTTCTCGCGCCGCCGGATTTCGTCCTGGCGCTCTCGGCCTTCCTGCTGCTCATTGTCTGGAACGTGCCGCCCTGGATCGTGGTTCTGGCGCTGGCGGCTGCCGGCACCTTGCGCGGCCTTATTTGATCAGCCCGGCGAAGTGGAAGTACTTCGCCGGGAATTGATCCTAGCGCGTGATCACGAAAAGTGGGCACCGGCTTTCCGTCCGATCACGCGCTAATCAGGTTTATCACTTCAGGTCGAACCGACCTGAAGTGATCGTGATCTTGCATCAAGCGCCGATCTTGCCGCCGCCTTGCTTGGTGATGACGACCACCGACGGTCGAGGCGGCATGCCGTCCTTGAAGTCCGGCCAGCGGGTGGAGGGATCCTCGAAGATCGAGGGCCGCTCGAATCCTTTGAAATCCGGCCCCTCATCCGCGGGATGCTGCACGCCGACGAAAAAGCTTGCGAGGTCCGGGGTCGTCTCCGGACCGCAGAGCTCGGCGCCGACCGGGCAGCGGAAGAACAGCTTCGATGTGCCGCGCGCCGGTCCTTCGGTGTCTACCGCATAGAGACCGTCGGTTCGGCCGGTCGCCTTCGGACCCATGCCGTCGGTTCCGACCCACAGGCGGCCGTCGGCATCGATATGGACTCCGTCCGGCATGCCGAACCAACCGTCCTTCGTCGTGGCCGAGGAGAAGGATGCGCCGACTTCGGCAACCGAGGGGTCGCCGCATTTGACCAGAACCTCCCAGGTGAACTTCTCGCCGGCATGGTCGTTGTTGGCGGGCGCCATCTCGATGACATGGCCGAAGGCGCTTTCCGGCCGGGGATTGGCCTTGTCGACCTGCTCGGGCTTGCGCTTCGTGTTGTTGGTCAGCATCACATAGGCCTTGTGGGTCTTGGGATTGACGTCCGTGCCTTCCGGCCGGTCCATCTTGGTAGCGCCGAGGAGATCGGCGGCCCGACGGGTTTCGATCAGCACGTCGGCCTGGCTCTTGAAGCCGTTCTCTGCGGTGAGCGGGCCCTGGCCGAAGACGAGCGGCAGCCAGACGCCCGTGCCGTCGTCACTGTATTTGGCAACCGAAAGCGTGCCGGCATCGAGCAGGTCGGCATTGGCCTTCGCATCGCTGGTATTGACCGGCTTTTCGGTGACGAAGCGATAGACATACTCGAAACGCTCGTCATCGCCTTGATAGACGACGAGGCGGCCGTCGGAATTGATGATATTGGCGGCACCCTCGTGCTTGAAGCGGCCCATGGCGGTGCGCTTCTTCGGGACCGAATTGGGATCGAAGGGATCGATCTCGACGACCCAGCCGAAGCGGTTCGCCTCGTTGGGGTCTTTGGAGACATCGAAGCGATCGTGGAATTTCCCCCAGTCATAGCTTCCGCCCGGCGTGCCGTAGCGCTTGTGGTTCGCCGCCTCGGCGTGGCCCTCGGCGAGCTTGCCGGTGAAATAGCCGTGAAAGTTCTCTTCGCAGGTGAGCCAGGTGCCCCAGGGGGTCAGGCCGCCGGCGCAATTGTTGACCATGCCGCGCACCTTGGTACCGCTGGAATCGTAGGAGGTCTTCATGCGATCATTGCCCGCTGCCGGACCCGAGACGGTCATCTCGGTCTCGGCGGTGATGCGGCGGTTCATCTTGCCGTCGCGGACGACGGCCCACTTCCCATCGGCCTTCTTGACTTCGATGACAGAACCGCCATGCGCCGCCATTTCGATGGCGACACGATTGGCGTCGGGTTCCGTCGTCTCGACCTTGCCCTCGACGATCTTCGAGATGCCCGGGAAGATCAGCTCTTCATTCGTATATTCGTGATTGACGACCAGCAGGCCGCGCTCGTTCGACCCCTCGATCGGCAGATAGCCGGTATAGTCGCAATTGTAGCCGAACTGCTTCTTCTGCGCTTCAGCGGTCTGTTTCATCGGATCGAATTCGGGCGAGTCGGCGAAGACGGGATCGCCCCAACGGATCAATACATCGGCGTTGTAGCCTTCGGCGACATGATGCTTCTCATCCACGCCGGCGGCAACTTCCTTGAACGAAAAAGCTGAAGCCGCTTCCGCATGGGCCCGGTTGGCGGCGATAAGGGCGAGCGGGCTGACCGTGGTGCTGATTGCGGCCACGCCCAGCATGCCTTTGAGCGCGCTGCGGCGATTGAAACGGGCATTGATGATGTCGCCTATGGTTGGATTCGTTGAGGTATTGCGGCCGACATCATCGGACGCCTCATAGGCTTGTGCACGGCTGAATGGGATGTCATTCATGGCTTGTTCCTCGTTGGGCTGGCTGGAGAATGATGACGACGGGCATAGGAATGCATTGTGACAGTCCGATAACGGCTCAGGCCGGCTTTGAATCGTCCGGCTTCTGCCCGCCAGCCCGCAACCCAGGCTTGCGCGGAAATCTGGACCGGATCTCATGGGCTGCTGAGCGGCGGAGTGTAGCTTAGATCGGGGTCGTTCAACTGCTCCACGTTCACGCCATGATGAACGGCGGTAGTGAAAATGTCGATGAGGCCATTGAGCTCTTCGGCGAGAAGCTTGTGGTTCCATTCGGCATTGAGCGCGAGCTTGTTGTCGGCCAGCACCTACGCGCTTTTCCGCGAGGCTCAGATGGGAGATCCTGAGGCACGGCACTTCGGCAAGGCCGAGTTCCTGCGCGGCGCGGTTCGGCCATGGCCGGCAAGGATCCGGTTGTCTTCATCGATGAGAATGGGATGGGTGAAGCCGAAGCGGCGAATGCTTTGCGCAAGCTGCTTCACCTGTTTGCGCGAATGGGTGCGCGCATTGCGAGGCAAGGGCTTGAGCTCGGCCACGGGCAGGCTCTGGATGTCGGGCACGCCACTTCTCCTCTTTTGCGCCGTCCCCGTTGGACGAGCGTGAATGAAGTGGCATTTCCCCTATGCGCCGTTGGCCCACGACTTCAAGCGTTTTTGCACGCAGCAGCTTGCCTGCTGACCTCCTGCATGGAGAAGAAGGTTATTCTTGCTCGAACAAAGGCAAGGGCATCAGGCAAACAATTGATATACGCTGAGGTTATGGACTCTCGAAATCCGGAGGGTCTCTTTTGCGAGAATACCCTGTATTTTCCCTGTATAATTATGGAAGGAGTCCGAAGCGGGATCGGGACGAGATCGACCCCGATCCGCACCGCGCGTGGCATGGGCTATTCTTCGACGAGCGTTGCGGGCGGCCTGACTTCTCCTGCCGTAGCCTGTCCGCTCTCTCTACTCATGCTCGAACCAGAATGACCAACGGCCCTCTGCCTGCACGCCGAGCAGCGGCCGATACGCGATCGTATTCCGTTCCTCGTCACCCGTGTCGGGGCCGATAGTGCGGGCGGGACCCATGAATGCGAGCGGGCGTGCGCTCTCGGGCTGCATCACGTAGCCGTAGGTCTCGTGCTCGGGATTCGCCCAGCGCTCGCCAATATATGTCGGGCCGGGCAGTGAGCCCGCCATGGCCATGCTCGAAAGTATCGTGGTGCCGGCGAGGAGGGTGTTTGCCAATGTCAGCTTTGCCATAGCAATAACTCCAGAATGATGCGTTTTTCAGGCTCCGGGCCGGTTCTCGGCCCGGTTGGCAACATGAGCGATCCCGCACAATGAGTCCTAAAGCCACGCCAAAATGATCCCAAAATGTTTCCGAAACGGCTAATATGAACCATGGCCCCAACGCGCTTTGCCTTTGGTCCATTCCTGCTCGATACCAGCCGGGGGGCACTGTTCGAGGACGGTCAGCCTGTCTCCATGGGAAGCAAAGCGCTGGCACTCCTCCAGACGTTGCTTGAAGCGCGTGGTCAGGTGGTGGCCAAGTCCGCTTTAATGGACGCAGCGTGGCCGGATACAACCGTCGAGGAAAGCAACCTGACGGTTCAGATCGCTGCCCTTCGCACGCAGTTGCGAGGTTCATCCGACAGCGAAGAGTGGATCGCGACGTTCCCGCGGGTTGGCTATCGATTCGTCGGCAAGTTCACCGTCGATGAGCACGAGACGCCGGCGGCCGGCGCGATGATCGAACCGGTGCCAAAGGAGCGGCGAGCGCGAAACTGGCCGGCTCTTGCCGGCGCAGGTTTATTGCTTGCCTTGGTCCTGATCGCCGCCGGATGGCTGCAGCCGTGGAGGCAAGGCATGGAGGCGGCCTCTGTCGAGCGCATGGCACTGCCTCTGCCCGACAAGCCGTCGATCGTGGTGCTGCCATTCATCAACATCAGCAACGATCCTGGACAGGATTTCTTTGCCGACGGCATCACCGAGGACCTCATCACCGAGCTCTCCAAGGTGGCGGGCTTGTTCGTCATCGCCCGCAATACGTCGTTCAGCTACAAGGGCAAACCGATCAGGACGGCACAAGTCGCGGAGGAGCTCGGCGTCCGCTATGTGCTCGAAGGCAGCGTCCAGCGCGCCGGAGATCAGGTGCGGATCAATGCGCAACTCATCGATGCCCTCGCCGGCGGGCAAGTCTGGGCGGATCGCTTTGACGGCTCGCTCGCCGATGTATTCGCCCTTCAGGACAAGGTGGCGAACACGACTGCCGATGCGCTTGCGGTAAGACTCACCCCCTCTCAGGAGGCGGCGGTCGACCGCAAGGAAACGCTCGTGCCCGCGGCATATGATCAATTTCTGCGCGGCTGGGAGCACTACCGGCGGACAACGCCCGAGGATTATGCAAAGGCGGTTCCGTTCTTTGAAGAGGCGATCAAGCTCGATCCGGACTACTACCGGTCCTATGCCGCCTTGGCCCTGGTCTATATCATGAGTTCCAATCGGCAGTGGACCGGCAAGTTGGGCATTTCCGAGGTCGAGGCGCACGCGAGAGCGCAACATTATCTCAAGATAGCCCAAAAACAGCCCAGCGCCCTGACGCACCAGGCGGCTGGCGCGATATACCTCCGACGTGGCATGGCCCTGGATTCGATTGCCGAGTTCAAGCGCGCCATCGACCTCGACCCCAACGATTCGTGGAGCTATGCCTTTGCCTCGCTCGCCCTCACCCTTGCGAGCCGGCCGGATGAAGCAATGAGATATATCAATGCGGCGATAAGGCTTGATCCACACCCGCCGGCGTTGTTCTTGTCTTATCTTGGCTACGCCCAGTTCAACCAAGGACAATTCGCCGCCGCCGCCGCATCGTTCGAGCGCGCCACGACGCTCAACCCGAACGATCAGTATGCATTTCTGGCGCTTGGCGCGGCTTACGGACATCTCGGTCGCAAGCAGGACGCCGCGAGCGCCGTCGCTCGGCACGACGAGCTCGTCGTTCGACGAGGCGGAGTTCCTGCGTGTGTCGAACAGGCAGCCTTTGTGAATTACTGTTACTGCGGGGCGGATTGGCGAACCGTGTCTGACCGCATCAGCACGGGTCTGCGTTTGGCGGGCGTTCCCGAAAGCTTGTCGAGCGGCGAATTCGTCGAGACGAACCGGCTCACGGCACAGGAAATCCGCTCGATCATTTTTGGCCACCGCGTGCACGGGCGCTCATTCTTCGATGGCAGAGAGCGGGCTGCATTGCTGACCAATGACGGCGTTGCAATTCTCTCGGGCGATTGGGTGCTGCCCAGCCAGGAGTCGGTGCCGGGCACGTCTCATTTCAACAAGGACGACTTGTGCATCACCATCGACATGGCGATCTATTGTGGCGCGGTGGTCCGCAATCCTGGCGGCAAGGCGGCATGGGAGAACGAGTTTATCTGGCGGGAGTTCACCTTCTCGCGGGTGCAATAAGCGCAATCCGCCCCGGGAGAGCCGGCGAGGCGTCGACTGTCGCCGCAGCGGCTACAACAAGGGTCCCATCGTGGCGAAGGCGTTGTACCAGATGCGCCGCCAGGTCGGCCATGCCCGCACCTCGTCGAGATCGACCAGGGTCGACTTCTCCAGATAGTCCATCTGGCGCCGGCGAATGTCGGCGGTGAGTTTTTCATCGAACAGCAGGATGTCGTTCTCGAAGTTCAAGTCGAAACTGCGGATATCCATGTTGGACGAGCCCAGGAAGGTCGTCTCGCCGTCCACCGTCATGATCTTGGAGTGCAGGAGGCCGCCATTGTATTCGGCGATCGTCACGCCTGCGTCGATCAGTTGGGAATAATAGGAGCGGCTGGCGCACGCGACGAAGCGAGAATCGTTGCGGCGTGGCAGGATGAGTATGACTTTCGCGCCGGCCAAGGCGGCGCCCAGGATCGCCGCGCAGACGACTTCGCCCGGGACAAAATAGGGCGTGGTGATGATCAGCTCGCGCCGGGCGGCACAGATGATGCGGGAAAACAATTGCGCGGACGCGTCACGGCTGATGTTGGGGCCCGTGCCGACAACCTGGGCCGGAAAGCCATCGTCGAGACCCGGGACCTCGCGAAGAAAGTCCGAGATGTCTCGGGGATGATCGGCGAGCCAATTCTGCGCGAACAGCAGGTTCATCTGATGCGCCACCGGCCCCTCGAAACGCGCCATGACATCTACCCATGGGGCGAATTTCGCCCTGGGCCGGAAGGCGGCGTCGGCGCAGTTCTGGCTGCCGCAATGGCAAATCCTGCCGTCGATCACCGTGATCTTGCGGTGGTTGCGCAGGTCGAGCCGCCTGTAGAACATGGTCTTGAGAGGATTGCCGATAGGCAGAGCGACCGAGGTTTCCACGCCCGCGTCCTTGAGCCGTTCCCACATGTCCGAAGCGATGAATGCGCCGGAGCCGATGGCATCCGCCACGGCCCGGCAGCGCACGCCGCGTTTGGCGGCGCGGATCAGGGCGTCGGCTACGCGCAAGCCCGTCTCGTCGTCGAGCCAGATGTAATAGAGGACGCTGATCGTCCGGGTTGCCGCATCCATGTCCTCGACCAGGCGCCGGCGGGCGCCCTCGGGGCTTTGCAGCAATTCGGCGCGGTTGCCGGTCGTCACGCCAAAACCGTTGATCGAGGTGGCAAAGCCGCTGGCCGGCCCCCATTGCGGCAGGTCTGGAGCTTCGCCGCTGGCCAGGACGGCAGGGCCTGTCGCCGCGACCGCCGCATCCGCGTGTTTCCGGTCCGGTCCGCCGAAATGGATTTCGCCGATCAGAAGGTAGAGAACGGCCCCGACGAACGGCAGCACCAAAAGCACGAAGATCCAGGCGGTGCGCACATGGGTGTTCAACTGGGGACGGGCCAGGATTCGCAGGCTGACCGCGCAGAACAGGGCGATATGAAGGATCGAGAAGAATGTCGTCATGTTGCCAAGAATCAGATCTGGGCGCGCATCAACCCCTCATAGCCTGAATTGCAGAGCGCTCACGGTCAAGATCGCTCGGCTGTGCAATGCCTCAGTCGGCGAGCAAGAGCTCGGCAAGGCGATCCAGCTCGGCCTTTGTCCGGGCCCAGTCTGGAAGGTGCTTGTCGAGCAGCGCATAGAAGCGCTTGCTGTGATTGTGCTCCTTCAGGTGGCAGATTTCATGGGTCAGGACATAGTCGACGCAGTGACGTGGCGCCCGAATGTCGCCCTGCCTGCCACGGGGGTGGTTACGCGGAGCGCCCCTCCGACGAGCTTCACTGCCGACTCGTTGCGGACCTGCCTGACCTCGAGGCGATAGCGGCGGCCGAGATAGAAGTGTGTTTCGCCGCCGACATATTCCCGCGGGGTGGCATAGGCGCATGCCTCTTTCGCTGCGTCCAGATTGTCGAAGATCCAGCGCGCGCGCTTTTGAATGGCCACCCTGATAAGGGAAGGATTGCCGTCGGGTGGCGCCTCGATCTCGATTTCTCCGCCGGGATGGACATGGATCAGGATCCTGGACGTCAACCGCGCAGTTTCGGTCAACGAATAGTGTGCCGAGCGGTTACCGTAGCCACCCTGGGTGCGGTTCGCCAGGTTCTGATATTTCGAAATTGCGGTATCGAGCGCGCGCAGGATGCCGCGATAGTCGATCAGGAGGCCATATTTTTTCTGCTCGTGGAGCCTGTTCACGCGGGGGGATCGCCTGAATGAGGTTGTGGCGCTCCAGCCGCTTGTCGATGTAGAGAACGGCATTGCGCGGCTCACCGGCTTGGAGGGATCGCCGTTCTGCACGACCAGGTAGCAGGCATAGCGCGAGAGGCGAATATCCCTGATCTGGCGCTTCGCCCCTGACCCGATTTCGACCATTTCGAGGATATCCTCGAAATGGTCCTTTGGCGCATGGCCGCTGTTCCGGCACGCCTCCATGGCGCGATCCACCACGGGTACGAAATGACGGAACTCGGAATAGTCCAAAACGCGGGCGAGTTCCCGCGCCAGCCAGTATTCCCGGCCGTCTTCATCCACATGGCGGATCGAATCGAACGGCTGGTGGTGCTGCCTGCCGACCTCGTGCGTCATCCCTGCTCGAGCAATGGCAAGGGCGTCGGGCAAATAACTGATATGGGCTGTGTTTACGGACCTCGCAGGGTCGGGGGGAGGCCTCTTTTGTGAGAATGCCCTGTATTTTCCCTGTAAAATACAGGAACGGGAGTCGGGACGTTCCTGACACATCCTGTCACCTGGCTTCTGATATCTGAACCGTGTCATGCAGAAATCTCGTCCCGAGAGCTGGCTCTACCCGACCGAGCGCGGGCTTTATTGCGAGCCGGGCCGGTTCCATATCGATCCGCATCTGCCCGTCGACCGGGCGGTGATCACCCACGGCCATGGCGACCACGCCCGCTCGGGGCATGGCGCCGTGCTCGCCACCGCCGAAACCATCGAGATCATGAAAGTGCGCTATGGTGCCGATTGCGCGGGGAGCTTTGCCGCCGCCAATGGCATGGAGAGCGTCAATGGCGTCTCGGTCAGGCTGGTTCCCGCCGGCCATATATTGGGCTCGGCCCAGATCGTGCTCGAATGGCAGGGCACGCGGGCGGTCGTCTCCGGCGACTATAAGCGCAGTCCCGACCCGACCTGTGCTCCCTTCGAGCTCGTCACCTGCGATCTCTTCATCACCGAGGCGACCTTCGGCCTGCCGGTCTTCCGCCATGAGCCGGCCGCGAAGGAAGCCCGCCGGCTGCTGGCGTCCATGGCGGCCAATCCGGAGCGCACCCATCTTCTCGGCGCCTATAATCTCGGCAAGTGCCAGCGCATGATCGCGCTCGTACGCCAAGCGGGCTATGACCGGCCGATCTATCTGCATGGCGGCTTGCGCAGCCTGTGCGATCTCTATGTCAGCCTCGGCGTGGATCTGGGCGATTTGCGCAATGTGATGGACGCGACGCCCGAGGAACTGAAGGGGGCGCTGGTCTTGTGCCCGCCCAGCGCCTTGAGCGATCGCTGGTCCAGGCGCCTGGCCGATCCCTTGACCTGCTATGCCTCGGGCTGGATGCGGGTCAGGGGCCGCGCCCGCCAGCATGGCGTTGAATTGCCGCTCGTCGTGTCCGATCATTGCGACTGGCCGGAGCTCCTTTCGACCATCGAGGAGACGGGGGCGGAGGAGATCTGGGTCACCCATGGCCGCGAGGATGCGCTGGTGCACCAGATTGGCCTCATGGGCAGGCGCGGCCGGGCATTGGCGCTTGTAGGTTTCGAGGATGAAGGAGATTAGTCCCCGCTGCAATTACCGCCAGCCCGTCGTTGGATTAACGCAATCCTGTCCTTCCCCCTTGCGGGGAAGGTGGCTGCCCGGCCTCGGGCCGGGTAGCCGGATGGGGGGCCGTGCCGAGAGGACCGTGTTGACGGATTACGCGCGTCGGATGGCCTCAGTGCTGAGACATCATCTTCCAGCGTTCCGGAGTTTCGTTCGTTGCGCCACCCCCATCCGGCGCTTCGCACCACCTTCCCCGCGCTGCGCGGGGGAAGGATGCAATGTGCGCTTGGGGTAATGGCTTTCGCCGGGCTGACGGACCTAAAAAGCGTCTGTCTCCGTGATTGTGAGTACGAATAATGCAGAGTTTCGCCGAGCTTCTGGATCGGCTCGTCTACACCACGGCGCGCAACGCCAAGCTGAAGCTGCTCGAAGATTACTTCCGCTTGACCCCCGACCCCGATCGCGGCTGGGCGCTCGCCGCCTTGACCGACGGCCTGCCTTTGCGGCTGCCGATCCGCAAGACGCTGCAGACCATCCTCGAGCCGCATGTCGATCCGCTGCTCTACCGCCTGTCGCGCGATTATGTCGGCGACACGGCCGAGACGGTTTCGCTGCTCTGGCCCGATCGCCCGGAGAACGGCAAGCCGCCGCGCATCAGCGAGGTGGTGGCGGAAGTGAGCGGGGCTTCGACGCGCGAGTTTCCGCGCGTGCTCGAGCGCCTGCTCGACCGGAACGATGCCAAGGGCCGCTTCGCGCTGCTCAAGCTGTTGAGCGGCGCCTTGCGGGTCGGCGTCTCGGCCCGCCTCGCCAAGACCGGCATCGCCCAGGCTTTCGGCCGCGAGGTCGAGGAGATCGAGGAGGTCTGGCATGCCGTGAGCCCGCCCTATGGCGACATGTTCGCCTGGCTGACGGGTGCTGGCGAAAGGCCCGATCCCGGCCGCAAGGCGACCTTCCGGCCGGTGATGCTGGCGCATCCGATCGAGGAGGGCGACTGGCAGAGCTTCGCAGCCGAGGACGTCGCGGCCGAATGGAAATGGGACGGCATCAGGGTGCAGCTTTCCGCGCGTCCGGGCGATGTGCGGCTCTTCTCGCGCGCCGGCGATGATATTTCGAGCGCCTTCCCCGACATCGTCCAGGCTTTCGCCCATGCCGAAGGCGTGCTCGACGGCGAGCTCCTGGTCCTGCGCGACGGGGTGGTGGCCTCTTTCAACGACCTGCAGCAGCGCCTCAACCGCAAGACGGTGACGGGCAAGATGCTCCAGGATTATCCGGCCCATATCCGCCTTTATGACATTCTGTTCGATCGAGCCGAGGATGTCCGGGGCCTGACCTTCATCGAGCGCCGCGCCCGGCTCGAAGCCTGGTACGAGCGGTTCACGCCGAGCCTTGCCGATGTGAGCGCGCTGGTTCCCTTCGCCGCCTTCAGCGAGCTCGAGGAGAAATGGCAGCTGGCGCGCGAGAACGGCATCGAAGGCCTGATGCTGAAGCGCAAGGACAGTCCTTATCTCGCCGGGCGTCCCAAGGGCCACTGGTACAAATGGAAGCGCGCCGCGCTCACCATCGATTGCGTGCTCATGTATGCCCAGCGCGGCTCGGGCAAGCGCTCGTCCTATTATTCTGACTACACTTTCGGCGTGTGGAAGACGCCGGACGAATTGGTGCCGGTCGGCAAGGCCTATTCGGGCTTCACCGATGAGGAGCTGTTGCGGCTCGACCGCTGGATCAGGAACAACACTGTCGAGCGTTTCGGGCCGGTGCGCCAAGTGGCGCCAGCCCTGGTGCTGGAGATCGCCTTTGACGCCGTCCAGCCGTCGTCGCGGCACAAATCCGGCGTCGCCTTGCGCTTCCCGCGCGTCCACCGCATCCGCTGGGACAAGCCGGCCCAGGAGGCGGAGACCCTGGACGCGGTCAAGGCGCTTTTGCCTCGGTAATGTATCAGGACGGTTTTTGCGGTAATATTGTCGCTATTGGGCCGGAGGCCCCAGGTCCTGCGAAATTGATCGTTTTTCCGCGGCCTTGGCGTTGCGATGACCATTGACGAGGTGCTGTCGGCATGACAGTTTTGGACAACGAAAATAACAAAAACGACATGGGCTTTAGAGGAATGTACGGGGAGGACGACGGCAACTGCGTGCCGCTTTGAGGCATTGCGCGGGGACCGTCATCTGAGGCGCAAGCTTGCCGCCGCTCCTTCCCGATTGTGAACAGGGACAGCGAAGGAGACATCCGCAATGAGCGAACTCGAACATAAACTCAAACTGGCGACGACCCTTGCCGGCAAGGGCAAGGTCTCGCGTCGCGACTTCATCCAACTCGCCATGGCAGCGGGCTTCACCGCCGCTGCCGGCAACGCCATGTTCGTGAAGGCCGTGCGCGCCGAACCGAAGAAGGGCGGCAGCGCCCGTCTCGGCTTGGCCCATGGCGCCACCACCGACACGCTCGATCCGGTGGGTTACCCCGACACCTTCACCCAATGCGCCTTCTGGGGCGCCTTGTCCAACAGCCTCACCGAGATCGATGCCAAGGGCAACGTCGTTCCCGACCTGGCCGAGTCGTTTGAACCCTCGGATGGCGCCAAGAAATGGGTGTTCAAGCTGCGCAAGGGCCTGACCTTCCATGACGGCAAGACGGTGACGGCTGACGATGTGGTAACGTCCTTCCGCCATCACATGGGACCCGACTCCAAGTCGGCCGCGAAATCGCTGCTCGATCCGATCACGGATCTCACGTCGGACGGTCCGGAGAACGTGGTCTTCACGCTGAAAGACGGCAGCGCTGACTTCCCCTATCTCGTCAGCGACTATCATATCCCGATCATGCCGACCAAGGATGGCAAGTCCGACTGGCAGTCGGGCGTGCGCACCGGTCCCTTCACGCTGGAGAAATTCGAGCCCGGCGTGTCGGCCAAGCTGAAACGCAATCCGAACTATCACAAGTCGAACCAGCCTTATCTCGACGAAGTGGAGTTCATCGCCATCACCGACGTCGCGGCGCGCACCAACGCGCTGACCACGGGCGATGTCGACTGGATCGGCCGCGCCGACATGAAGACGCTCGATCTTCTGAAGCGCAACCCGAATATCGAGATCCTCGAGCTCTCGGGCTATGGCCATTACGTGTTGCCGATGAACACGACCATGGCGCCGTTCGACAACAACGACGTGCGCACCGCCATCAAATATGCGATCGACCGCGAAGAGATCCAGAAGAAGATCTTCCTCGACCACGCGACGGTCGGCAATGACAATCCGATCGCCAAGGCCGTCAAGTACTCGATCGATCCGGAGCCCAAGTACAAATACGATCCGGACAAGGCCAAGTTCCACCTCAAGAAGGCGGGCTACGAGACGCTGAAAATCGACCTCTCGGTCGCCGATGCGGCTTTCGCCGGCGCCATCGACGCCGGTGTCCTGATCAAGGAGACGGCGGCCAAATGCGGCATCGACATCAACGTCATCCGCGAAGCCGAGGACGCCTATTGGGACAATGTGTGGCTGAAGAAGCCCTGGTGCGCCTCCTATTGGAGCGGCCGGCCCACGGCGGACTGGACTTTCACCATCACCTATGCGGCAGGTGCCGCCTGGAACGAGACCTTTTGGAACAACAAACGGTTCCAAGAGCTGCTCATCCAGGGGCGCGCCGAGCTCGACGAAGCCAAGCGCGCCGCGATCTATGGCGAGATGCAGCAAATCATCCATGATGATGGCGGCGTCATCGTCCTCGTCTTCAACAACTTCGTCACCGCCAACTCCAAGAAGCTCGCCCATGGCGATGTCGCTCCCAACTGGGAGAATGACGGGTTGAAGATCGCCGAGCGTTGGTGGCTGGCGTGATGTGAAATTCCGGGCCGTCCCTCGCGGGCGGCCCGGCCATTGGAATTAGGTGATGCATCCACTTCTGAGAACGGTGTTGCAGCGTCTGGGTCTGGGCCTCATCACGCTCTTTGTCGTGTCTCTGATCATCTTCTCGGCGATCGAATTCCTGCCCGGCGATTTCGCCAGGGCGATCCTGGGCCAGGCGGCAACGCCCGAGACCGTCGAGGCCTTTCAGAAGGAGATCGGCCTCGATAAGCCGCCGGTCGAGCGCTATCTCAGCTGGATGGGCGGCATCCTGCAGGGCGATTTCGGTTCGTCCTTCTCGTCCCGCGTCGGTTTCCGCCGCACTGTCCTCGATATCATAGCGCCGCGTCTGTGGAACACCTTGTTCCTGGCCGGCATCACGGCGCTGATCGCCATTCCGCTGGCCTTGGGCCTCGGTCTCCTTGCGGCGCTTTACCGCAACACCTTCTTCGACCGGGCGGTGAATGCGCTGACGCTGACCACCATTTCCTTCCCGGAATTCTTCGTCGCCTATATCCTCATGCTGTTCCTGGCGGTGAAATTCCCGATCTTCCATTCGCTCTCCAATGTCTCGCCCGACATGCCGTTCTTCGAGAGGCTGCAGCGCTCGGCGCTGCCGGTTCTTACTCTCGTTCTGGTCATCCTCGCCCATATGATGCGCATGACGCGCGCCGCCATCATCAGCCTGCTCGCCAGCCCCTATATCGAGATGGCGCGGCTCAAGGGCGTGTCGCCGGCGCAGGTCATCTTGCGCCATGCTCTGCCCAATGCCTGGGCGCCGATTGCCACTATCATCGCCTTCAACCTGGCTTACCTGGTCGTCGGCGCCGTTGTCGTCGAGGTGGTCTTCGTCTATCCGGGCATCGGCCAGGCCATGGTCGATGCGGTGCGCTCGCGCGATATTCCGGTGGTGCAGGCCTGCGCGCTCATCTTCGCCGTCACCTATATCTTGCTCAACCTCATGGCCGACGTAATTTCGATCGCCACCAATCCGAGGCTTCTGCATCCCCGATGAGCATGGACCAGACAGCCGCACCCGCAGGCCCGCGCAGCGTCAAAGCCCGCCGCACGGTGGCGCAGAATGTCTGGCGCACGCTGAAGAAAGCGCCCTACAGCGCCTGGTTCGGCATGATCGTCATCGCGATCTATATTTTCATCGCCTTGTTCGCGCCCTGGATCGCTCCTTACGGCGAGGCCGAGGTGGTGAGCCAGACGCCATTCGATGTGTGGAGCTCCACCCACTGGTTCGGCACCGATCAGCTCGGCCGTGACATGCTCACGCGTCTCCTCTTTGGCGCGCGCAATACGCTCGGCATTGCCGTCGCCACGACCTTGCTCGCTTTCGCCATTGGCGGCGGACTGGGCATCATGGCGTCGATCTTCCGCGGCTGGACCGATCAGCTGTTGTCGCGCGCCGTCGATACGCTGATGGCCATCCCGCAGCTTATTTTCGCGCTCATCCTGCTCTCGATCTTCGGCTCGTCGATCCAGAACCTGATCATCATCATCGCGGTCCTCGATTCGACCCGCGTCTTCCGCCTCGCCCGTTCGGTCGCCATGAATGTCGTGGTCATGGACTATGTCGAGGCGGCGAAATTGCGTGGCGAGAAGCTCGGCTGGATCCTGTTCAGGGAAGTCCTGCCCAACATCATGCCGACCATGGTGGCCGAATTCGGCCTGCGTTTTTGTTTCGTGTTTCTCACCATCAGTTCCTTGTCCTTCCTGGGCCTCGGCATCCAGCCGCCGACCGCCGATTGGGGCTCGATGGTGCGCGAGAATGCGACCCTCATCACCTACGGCGACATCACGCCGCTGCTGCCGGCGGGCGCCATTGCGCTCCTCACCGTAGCCATCAATTTCGTGGTCGATTGGTTCCTGCACAAGACGAGCGGATTGCGCGATGAAAAGTGAGACCAAGAGAACCAAGGGCGATGTGCTGCTCGAGATCAAGGGCCTGCAAATTTCCGGTCAGAGCGATGATGTCTGGCATGAGATCGTCAAGGGCGTCGACCTGACCTTGCGGCGCGGCGAAGTGCTGGGCATCATTGGTGAATCGGGCGCCGGTAAATCGACCATCGGCCTTGCCGCCATGGGCTTTGCGCGCCCCGGCTGCCGCATCACCCACGGCAGCATCGTCTTCGACGGCAAGGACCTGCGCAAGACGAGCGAGGAGGAGCGGCGTGCCTTGCGCGGCTCGCGCATCGCCTATGTGGCGCAAAGTGCGGCCGCCTCCTTCAACCCGGCACATCGTATCATCGACCAGACGGTCGAGACGGCGGTCGGTCATGACATCCTCGACCGCGGCAAGGCCGAGGCCGACGCCAAGGACCTCTATACCCGCCTCAAGCTGCCCAATCCGGCGACGATCGGCAGCCGCTACCCGCATCAGGTGTCGGGCGGCCAGCTGCAGCGCGCCATGACCGCCATGGCGATGTCCTGCCGGCCCGATCTCATCATCTTCGACGAGCCGACGACGGCGCTCGACGTCACCACCCAGGTCGATGTGCTGGCGGCGATGCGCGACATCGTCGAGCAGTTCAACACCGCGGCGATCTACATCACCCATGACCTGGCGGTCGTCGCCCAGATGGCGCATCGCATCATGGTGCTGCGCCATGGCAAGCTCATCGAGGAAGCGCCGACGCGCGAGATGCTGAAGCATCCGAAGGAAGCCTATACCAAGACGCTGTGGGCGGTCAGGAGCCTCGCCATGCCGGAACGCGCGGCGAAGGACGTCGTGCTGCGCGTCCATGACGTCGATGCGACCTATGGCGGCGTCATCAAGGTCCTGCAGAATGTGACGGTCCAGGTGCCGCGCGGCCGCACCGTCGCGGTGGTGGGTGAATCGGGCTCCGGCAAATCGACGCTGGCGCGCGCCATCACCGGCCTCCTGCCGCCGCGCAAGGGTGAGGTGTTTTTCAACGACAAGGCGCTGCCCAGGGCGCTCAAGGACCGCGACAAGGAAACGCTCCGGCGCATCCAGATGATCTACCAGTCGGCCGACACCGCGCTCAATCCGCGCCAGCGGGTGCGCGACGTCATCGGCCGGCCGCTCGAATTCTATCTCGGCCTCAAGGGCCAGGAGCGCGACCGCAAGGTGGTCGAGCTCCTGGAGCAGATCGAGCTCAGCGAGGATCTGATCGACCGCCTGCCGGGCGAATTGTCGGGCGGACAGAAGCAGCGCATCTGCATTGCGAGAGCCCTTGCCGCGGACCCTGAGCTCATCATTTGTGATGAGGTGACTTCGGCCCTCGACCAGATCGTCCAGGAAGGCATCCTCAAGCTGCTGCTCAAATTGCAGAAGGAGACGAACGTCTCCTATCTCTTCATCACCCATGACATCGCGACGGTGCGCGCCATCGCCGACGAGATCGTGGTGATGTATCAGGGCCGCGTGGTGCAGCAGGGTCTCAAGACCGAGGTCCTGTCGCCGCCGCACCCGCCCTATACCGAGCTCCTGCTCTCTTCGGTGCCGGAGATGGATCCCGACTGGCTGACGCGCCTCCTCGAGAAGCGCGCCGCCGCCAAGGGCAAGGTCAGCGCTTAGATTCCACCGCTATCAATGCCTTGTCGCGGCCGCCTCGCTTGCGAGCTGAGCTATTTCCTCGGGCATGAGCTCGGTCTCCACTTTTGGCAGATAGTCTGCGGCATAGGTGCCGCCTTGAGCCGCGCTTGCCCTGAGAAAGCGCATCGCAGCGAGACGATCTTTGCGTG
>Ga0187894_10001536_pt1 | contig 29449 bp, 21 predicted proteins | sample GBC1701081metaG_FD_136650 | JGI IMG/M metagenome (GOLD analysis project Ga0187894, IMG submission 136650) | White microbial mat communities from a lava cave in the Kipuka Kanohina Cave System on the Island of Hawaii, USA - GBC170108-1 metaG ...
ATCCGACGATCATCCATCGAACGACTCGCATGGTGCGCTCCTTGGTCCCTTTGATCGTTCGGCCCGGAGTCTACCTCGGCAGCGGTCCGGTCGGCTGAGTCCGGCGCCGGTTCGCCTCGTTCATCTCTTCCACCTGACGCAGTGCCTCGAGCGGGTCTTGAGGCGCTGGGACTCTACGAGGCGGTTGGCTTGAGAGTTGCGAGCGGGCCAGCAATCGAGCCATTGCCATGTGTTCAGGTTGCGTGAAGATTGCAATCGCCCGCCGGTCCATGACTCGAACCAGGAACCCGAAGATCTCGCGGTTCTGAGGGAAGCAGAGCCGGGCCGCGAGCAGGTCCGCTTCCGCTTTCTCCCAATGACCCCGCGAATCCCAATAGGCCGCCCGGGCCTGGAGGTAGACACCGAGCGTCTGGCGAGCGGTCAGCGAGGCCAGGTCCGAGCCGCAGTCGATGGCCAAGCGTGTGGTGCCAAGGCTCTTCGCGTAGTCGTCGTCGGTACCGCTGGTGAAGGAGCCGGATTCGCCGTCCGAAGCCGCGTTCGTCGCCTCGATGTTGAACCTCTTGCCGCCCGGCTTGCCATCATCCCAGCGGCACCACATGTGGTCGCGCGAGACGACCGCCTTCAGCGGCCAACCGAGCCGATGGGCGAGCGCGAGGTAGAGAACGGGCAGGTTGGAGCACGTGCCGACCTTCGAGTCGAGCACGCCATGGACGAATAACTGTGCTGGCTCCGACGGGCTCGGGTCTTCCTTGGTTTACGTGACGCCGAACGACGGGCCTCCCAAGGCGATCGCCATGCTGCCGACGCGCCAGAGGTCCGGGTCGCGCCGGTACAACTCCGAGCCAGCCTCTATCGGCTCGGCCGCAGACAAGCCGCGCGCGATTAGCAAGGCCCACTCATCCATGATCGTGCGATAGCGCGCAACATCGAGGGACTCAAGACCCGGGATGCCTTTCGCCACGGCGAGGTTGACGATGAGCGGGTCGAGTCGCGCGAGATCTTCGTCAGACAATGCCCGTAATTGGGAGACCGTAAGGGACTCGGGCGCCTGGGAGTTCATGCTGGTCAGGGTCGATTGGGCGCGGGCGGTAGACTGCCCGATGGCGTGATCCATGCGCTGCTGACGCTTGGCGGTGAAATCGACCGACAGGATCGCGATGAGCGCGAAGCCGGCGATCACGACCGCTCCGATCCCGATCCATCGGCGATGCCTGAACAAGACGATTCTCACTCGACTGGTCGGCCTTGGACCCAACTGTGTCACTTGCGGGGTTGGTCTTGCAGAAGGCATGGGGGCACCTCCTGAAACAGGCGAGTCTACTGGCCCTTGCCGGGGACTCGTGGGCCGCTACACTCTCCTCCCTCGCCGGAACCCCGGCGGGGACAAGTCAGCCGTTGGAACCACCTAAGCCGCCGCGGCCCTGGCCGGCCGCGGAGGACCCTGATCCGGGCTCGTGCCCGGCCACTCGGGGATCGGCGGGTGGGAGGTGGAGCGAAATGGCCAAGAAGAAAGAAGTTGTCACGTCGTTCAAGGTCATGGCGCCCGGCGGCGCCGCGACCCCCGGCCCACCCCTCGGCCCGGCCCTGGGCGGCAACGGCGTCAACCCCGGTCAGTTCATCCAGCAGTTCAACGCCGCGACGCAGGCCTTCAAGGGCAAGATCGTCGGCTGCGTGATCACCGTCTACAACGACCGCTCCTTCGACTTCATCATCAAGAGCTCGCCGGCCTCGGAACTGCTGCGCCTGGCGGCCAAGGTCGAGAAGGGCTCGGGCGAGCCCAACAAGAACAAGATCGGCAAGGTGACGAGGTCGCAGGTCGAGGCGATCGCCAAGGAAAAGATGGCGGACCTGAACGCGCCGACCATCGATGCCGCCATGAAGATGATCGAAGGCTCCGCCCGCTCCATGGGCATCACGGTGGAGGGCTAGATCCCCGCGTGTCGCTCCGCTGACGCTGCGCTTCACGCGGGATTAGAGGACATAGATCGCATCGCGGGTGAACCGCGATGCTGAGGTAGACGGAATTGCGATAAAGGTCAACGGCTTCGCAAGAAGGCCTGAGTTCGAATCGGGAGCCGAGTGAAATGGGCAAAGTGCTGGTGAAACCGGCGGCGAAGATCGAAGGCGGCAAACGCCACCGCGCCAATCTCGAATCGCGCCCCAAGGACACGCTGGCGCCCGGCGCCGCGATCTCGGCGCTCAAGAAGTACAAGAATCCCAAGTTCGATCAGACCGTGGACGTGGTCTTCGTGCTCGGCATCGACCCGACGCAGGCGGATCAGGCGATCCGCGGCTCGGTGGCGCTGCCCAAGGGCATCGGCAAATCCAAGCGCGTCGTCGCGTTCTGCGGGCCGGAGCTGGAGAAGGCCGCGCTCGAAGCCGGGGCCGTGAAGGCCGGCGGCGAGGACCTGGCGCGCGAGATCGAGAAGGGGTGGATGGATTTCGACGTCGCCGTGGCGACCCCGGACATCATGCGCGTGATCGCCAAGCTCGGCCGCGTGCTCGGGCCCAAGGGGCTGATGCCCTCGCCCAAGGCCGGAAGCGTGACGCCGGATATCGCCAAGGCCGTGAAGGAATACGGCGCGGGCAAGGTCGAGTACCGCAACGACAAGGGCGGCAACGTGCACGCGCCGATCGGCAAGATGAGCTTCTCGGAAGCCGACCTGACGTCCAACCTCGAACACTTCATCCACACCATCGAGCACTCGCGCCCGTCGAGCGTGAAGGGTCATTTCATCAAGAAGATCGCGATCAGCGGGGCCATGACGCCCAGCGTGCTGGTCACGCCGCCGGTGAGCGCGGCCGCGGTTTGATGTGAGCGGGAGCACTCCCCATGAGCAAGACCGTCAAGAGCCTTTTGATCCGCGACTACCAGCAGCGTCTCTCCGGCGTGAGCGAGGCGCTGGTGATCTCGATCCGCGGCGTGAACGCGATCGACAACAACAAGATCCGCGTGGACCTCGCGAAGAAGCGGATCAAGATCACCGTGGTGCGCAACAACCTGGCGACGCACGCGTTCAAGCAGACGCCGCTGGCCGTGCTCGAGGGGCTGCTCGACGGCCCGTCGGCCCTGGCGTACGGCGCCGAGAGCGTGGTCGATGTCGCCCGGGCGCTCGTGGACTGGGGCAAGAAAGTCGAGAAACTCGAGCTGCGCGGGGCGTTGCTCGACGGCGTCCTCTACGAGGGCAAGAAGGCCGTCGAGGAACTGAGCAAGTTCCCCACGAAGTCCGAGGCGCAGGCGCAGGTGGTGACGCTCGTGCTGAGCCCGGCGCGCAACCTCATGGGCCAGGTTCGCTCGCCGGGCGCCGGCGTGATGGGCTTGGTGAAGGCGATCGAACAGAAACTCGAAAAGGGCGAGGCCATCGCCAAGGTGGGCTGAGATTCAGACGCGGCGCGGGCGAGTCGCCCGGACCCGCGAAACAGACAGCATCGACCCCTGACTGGCCCCGGCGCGCCGGGGTTAAAGGCCGAATGTTTCGGCCCCTCTCGGGGGAGAACTGAGCGGCGGGACGAATCCCGCCGCGCACGGGAAGGCGGAATCAGTCATGTCAGACACAGCAGTCAGCGACAAGGTGAAACAACTGGGAGATGCGATCGCCGGGCTCACGCTCAAGGAGGCGGTCGATCTCGGCAAGTACATGAAGGACGCGTACGGCATCGAGGCCGCGGCCGCGGGAGCGGTCATGATCGCGGGCGGCGCGGGCGGCGGCGGTGCGCCGGCCAAGGCCGAGGAAAAGACCTCGTTCGACGTGGTGCTCAAGGCCGCGGGCGAGAAGAAGATCCAGGTCATCAAGGTCGTGCGCGAGGCGACCGGGCTGGGTCTGGCCGAAGCCAAGGCCGTGGTCGAGGGCGCTCCCAAGCCCATCAAGCAGGGCCTGACGAAGGAAGAGGCCGAGACTCTCAAGAAGAAGCTCGAAGAGCAGGGCGCGACGGTCGAGTTGGCGTGAACCTCGCGAGCCTTTGAACGCTCTGGAATCGATGAATTTGGATTTCGTAAGGGCAGGTCCAGCCTGCCCTTTTTCTTTCACAATCTTTCAACTTTTCCCTCGGCCGGGGTGGCCCGGTTGCCTTGGCACAGGGGTTGCGATAACCTGATGGACTTGACGAAATCCGGTGCTGCCCTCCCTGTCTCCAACCATCGAGTGACACGACGGACCACCCGCGAATAAGCGAGGGACGCGGGGACGGTGTCGCTATCGACGTGAGGAATCTGATGGCCGCGAGGAACGTGCGCAATTTTTCAAAGCGCGGGGACGCGATTCCCGTGCCGGACCTCACCACGGTCCAGCGCGACGCGTACGAGCGCTTCCTGCAAACCGCCAAGGGTCCGCACGAGCGCAACACGGCGCTCGGACTCGAGGCGCTGCTGCGAGAGATCTTCCCGATCGAGAGCTACGACGGGACGATGGCGCTCGAGTATCAGCACTACACGCTCGAAGAGCCGCGGTACACGCCGGATGAGTGCCGCGAACTCCGCCTGACCTACGGGCGCCCGTTCCGCGTGTGCCTGCGTCTCAAGCGCCAGGCCCATCCGGACATTCCCGAGGAGGACATCTACCTCGGCGAGATCCCGATCATGATGGGCGGCGGCGAGTTCATCGTGAACGGCGCCGAGCGCGTCATCGTCAGCCAGCTGCACCGCTCGCCGGGCGTCGACTTCTCGATCATCTCGGCCGAGGGCGACCGACCGCTTCATTCGGCGCGGATCATCCCCGAGCGCGGCTCGTGGATCGAACTGGAGGTGACGAAGAAGGACGTGCTGGTCATGCGGATCGACCAGTCCACGAAGCTGGCCGCCACCACGTTTCTGCGCTGCCTCGACGAGTCGATCGCGAGCACGGCGGCGGTTTTGAGCCTGTTCTACGAGATCAGCGAGATCCCCGTCGAGAAACTCCGGCCGGAGCACTGGGCGGCGGAATCGATCGTGGACCGCGAGACCGGCGAGGAACTGGTGCACGTCGGGCGCGAGATCGCAGACCGCATCGAGGTGATCCAGAAGTCGTCGCTCAAGTCGATCCGCGTGATCCAGAACCCCGCGGACCCGATGATTCTCAACTCGGTGGCCGAGGAGCGGCTGGATCAGTTCAACGAGCAGGCGACGAGCGAGTACGAGGCGGCGCTGCTGAAGATCTACACGCGCCTTCGCCCGGGCAACCCGCCGCAGGTGGAGAAGGCGCGGCAGCTCTTCGTCGAGAAGTTCATGGACGAGAACCGCTACCGCCTGGGCAAGGTGGGCCGGTTCCGGATCAACCGCAAGTTCGATCTGAAGGTGCCCGAGGACCAGATGTTCATCCGGGCCGAGGACTACCTGCGGGTGATCCAGTACATCCTCGACCTGCGCTCCAAGCGCCCCGACCCGAAGACGGGCCGGCCGGTGGCGCAAGTGGACGACATCGACCATCTGGGCAACCGGCGTCTGCGCACGCTCGACGAGCTCTCGACCGAGGAGATGCGCAAGGGCTTCCTGAAGCTGCGCCGCACGGTGCAGGAGCGCATGAGCGTCAAGGAGCCGGAGGAACTGAACAAGATCGCGGACCTGGTGAACTCCAAGAGCATCAGCAGCGCGATCGATTTCTTCTTCGGGCGGAGCGAGCTCTCGCAGGTGGTCGATCAGACCAACCCGCTCTCGAGCCTCGTGCACGAGCGGCGGCTCTCGGCCCTCGGCCCCGGCGGGCTCAACCGCAAGCGCGCGGGCTTTGAGGTGCGCGATGTGCACATCTCGCACTACGGGCGCATCTGCCCCATCGAGACGCCCGAGGGCACGAACATCGGCCTCATCGCGTCGCTGGGCATCTACTCCTCGATCGACGAGTACGGCTTCCTGCTCACTCCTTACCGCGAGGTGAAGGAGGGCAAGCTCACCGGGCGCGTGGTCTCGCTCCGCGCCGATGAAGAGATGAAGGCCATTCTCGCGCCCTCGGAAGCGCTCGACACTGAGGGGCGCCTGAAGAAGGGCGCCATCCTGGCGCGCGTGGACGGCGAACTCGCCGAGATCGAATCGGGCGAGGTCAATTTCGTGGACATCTCGCCCAAGCAGATCGTGGGCGTCTCGGCGGCCCTGATCCCGTTCCTCGAGCACGACGACGCGAACCGGGCGCTGATGGGCTCGAACATGCAGCGCCAGGCCGTGCCGCTGATCGACGTCGAGCCGCCGCTGGTCGCCACGGGGCTCGAGGCGGACATCGGCAAGAACTCGGGCATGGTGGTGCGCGCCAAGAACGGCGGGACGGTGACCGCCGCCGACGCGCAGCGGATCATCATCGACAACTCGGACGAATACGTGCTGCGCAAGTTCGTGGGGCTCAACGAGCGGACGTGCCTGAACCAGAAGCCGCGGGTCGCGCCCGGGCAGAAGGTGCAGCGCGGACAGGTGATCGCCGACGGGGCCTCGACGCTCCAGGGCGAGCTGGCGATCGGGCGCAACGTTCTGGTCGCGTTCAACACGTTCGACGGCTACAACTTCGAGGACGCGATCGTCATCAGCGAGCGGCTGGTGAAGGACGACACGTTCACGAGCATCCACATCGACGCGTTCGACATCGAGATCCGCGAGACGAAACTGGGTCGCGAGGAGTTCACGCGCGACATCCCCAACGTCTCGGAGAAAATGCTGCGCAACCTCGACGAGCACGGGATCATCCGTGTCGGGGCGCGCGTGCAGCCGGGCGACATCCTCGTGGGCAAGGTCAGCCCCAAAAGCAAGAGCGAACTGACTCCGGAAGAGAAACTGCTGCACGCGATCTTCGGTCGTGCGGGCGAGGACGTGAAGAACGACTCGCTGGAAGTGCCCGCCGGCAAGGAGGGCATCGTCATCGGCACGGCCCGCTTCTCGCGGCGCGTGCACATGAACGAGGAGCAGAAGAAGCAGCTGAAGAAGGACATGGAGGCCTACGGGCGCGAGATGGACGACAAGGCCATCGCAATCTTCCGGCAGATGGTCAAGGCCGTGAACGACGCGAGCGGGTCGGAGATGATCGACCCCAGCACGCGCCAGAAGGTCGGCGCCAGCGACATCCCCGAGGTCATCCTCGAGCAGGTCTCCAACTTCGATCTCAAGTGGGTCAAGGGCTCCAAGGAAGCCCGGGAGAAGGCCGAGAAGATCCACTCGCAGTTCTGGCCGCGCATCGAGGCCAACCGCAAGGAAAAAGAGCGCAAGCTCTCGCACATGAAGCGCGGCGACGAGCTGCCCTCCGGCGTGCTCGAGATGGTCAAGGTCTACCTCGCGACCAAGCGGCAGCTCTCGGTCGGCGACAAGATGGCCGGGCGCCACGGGAACAAGGGCGTGATCGCGCGCATCGTTCCCGAGGAAGACATGCCCTTTATGGAGGACGGGACGGGCGTGGAGGTGCTGCTCAACCCGCTCGGCGTGCCCAGCCGCATGAACGTCGGGCAGATCCTCGAGACGCACCTGGGCTGGGCGGCCAAAGTCCTGGGATTCCAGGCGGTCACGCCGGTGTTCGACGGCGCCACCGAAACCGAGGTGCACGGCGCCGTGGACGAGGCCAACCGGCACGTGCGCGAGAAGGGCGACCGGTACGAGCGCGAGGGCAGCCATCCCGCGGCGCGAGAGCTGATGACCGTGATGCCGCGCGGCGGCAAGGTGCAGCTCTTTGACGGCCGGACCGGCGATCCATTCAAGCAGAAGACCACCGTCGGCTACATGTACCTCCTGAAACTGCACCACCTCGTGGACGACAAGATCCACGCCCGCGCCACCGGGCCCTACTCGCTCATCACGCAGCAGCCCCTCGGCGGCAAGGCCCGCACCGGCGGCCAGCGCTTCGGCGAGATGGAAGTCTGGGGTCTGGAGGCCTACGGCGCCGCGTACATCCTTCAGGAACTGCTCACGGTCAAGAGCGACGACGTCGAGGGACGCACCAAGATCTACGAGTCGATGGTCAAGGGCACCAACACGCTCGAGGCGGGCATGCCCGTCGCTTTCGACGTGCTGTGCAACGAGATCAAGGGCCTCGGTATGAACATCACGCTCGAAAAGAGCGAGGCGGAGGGCGCCAGCCTGCTCTAAGCGGGCGGGGCGTCGGCCTGAAAGAAGATCGCAAGGGGTCAGACCATGAAGCGGAACATGCGTTTGGTGTTCTCGGCCGGCTCGGCGGTGCTGTTGCTGCTGGCGGGCTGCGGCGGGGCGAGCGGGTCTTCGGATCAGTCGAAGACTGAAGCGAAACCCGGCGCAGCGCCCGCGGGCGGATCCGCTGCGGCGAACGCCGCGGCGCCGAAGAACGGCCCGGCGCCGACTCAGGCGACGTCCGAGGGCACGCTGAAGATGTTCATCGCCGCGATGCAGGCGGGAGACTTCGATCGCGTCGCCGAGCTGACGGACCCGGGCTCGGAGGAATACGCGAACATGCAGAAACTGGCGGAGGCGTTCAACCCCGCGACCGCCAACCCCAACATCACCAAAGACCAGTTGGACATGATCCGCGGCTTGCTCACGAAGCACTGGGTCGGGGTCGAGCACACGATGGTCGTCGAGCAGGGGCCGCGCGCGCGTTACACGCTTCAGTACTACTCGATCGATTCAAAGACGCAGGAGAAGGTCAAGGGTGGCACCAAGAGCGTGGACCTGAACCAGTTCGAAGGAAAGTGGCGCGTGCTTGTGAACAGCGCGCTGATGGCGCCGGGCGCTCCAGCGGCAACGCCTCCGGCGCCCGCGCCCGCGCCGCCGGGCGCATCCGCTCCCGCGGGGACGCCGCCGCCGGCTGAGCAGCCCAAGCCCGAGGGCCAGCCGCCCGGCGGGGAGCAGCCCAAGCCTCAGCCGTGACAGAAGCCGGCAGCGTCGGTTGAAGGGGCCGCCGGGAGCGGCGGGTCGGGGATCGAGAGAAAGCGTGCGGCGCATCCGCGGCCGCGCTTCGGTGAGCCAAACCGGGAGAAGCCAAGAGCCATGCCCGAGTCCGTTTACGATCGCGTCAACGACTTCACGTCGGTCAAGATCACGCTGGCCAGCCCCAACGACATCCGCTCGTGGTCGTTCGGGGAAGTCAAGAAGCCGGAGACGATCAACTACCGCACGTACCGTCCGGAGAAGGACGGGCTGTTCTGCGAGCGCATCTTCGGCCCCGAGCGCGACTACGAGTGCGCGTGCGGCAAGTACAAGGGCACGAAGTTCAAGGGCATCATCTGCGACCGCTGCGGTGTGAAGGTGACGCACTCGCGGGTGCGGCGCAAGCGCATGGGGCACATCAACCTCGCGGCGCCCATCGTGCACATCTGGTTCTTCAAGGCCATGCCCAGCCGTCTGGGCAACCTGCTGGCCATGAAGACGGCCGACCTCGAGAAGATCATCTACTTCCAGGACTACGTGGTGGTCGATCCGGGCGACACGGAGCTCAAATTCAAGCAGCTGCTCACGGAGGATGAACACCGTCAGTCGCTGCAGAAGTTCGGCAACGCCTTCAAAGCCATGATGGGGGCCGAGGCGGCGCGGGAACTCATCGAGCGCACCGATCTGAACGCGCTGGCGATGGAGGTGCGCGAGCAGATCAAGGAGACGCGCAGCAAGCAGAAACTGAAGGACCTCGCCAAGCGCCTGAAGATTGTCGAGCAGATCCGGCTGTCGGAGAACGACCCGGCGTGGCTGGTGATGGACGTGATCCCCGTGATCCCGCCGGACCTGCGCCCGCTGGTGCTGCTGGAGAGCGGCAACTTCGCGACCAGCGACCTCAACGACCTGTACCGGCGCATCATCAACCGCAACAACCGCCTCAAGAAACTCATGGACCTCAACGCGCCTGAAGTGATCATCCGCAACGAGAAGCGGATGCTCCAGCAGGCCGTCGATGCGCTCTTTGACAACAACCGATGCCGGCGCCCCGTGCTCGGCTCGTCGAACCGCCCGCTTAAGAGCCTGACCGACATGGTCAAGGGCAAGCAGGGCCGCTTCCGCGAGAACCTGCTGGGCAAGCGCGTGGACTACTCCGCGCGGTCGGTGATCGTGGTCGGTCCGGAACTGAAACTGCACCAGTGCGGCCTGCCCAAGAAGATCGCGCTGGAGCTCTTCCAGCCGTTCATCATCCGCAAGCTCAAGGAGCACGGGCTCGCCGACACGATCAAGAGCGCCAAGCGCATGCTCGAGCGGCGCGACCCCGAGGTGTGGGACATCCTCGAGGAAGTCATCGACCAGCACCCGGTTCTGCTCAACCGCGCCCCAACGCTCCACCGGATGGGTATCCAGGCGTTCGAACCGGTGCTCGTCGAAGGCAATGCGATCAAGATTCACCCGCTCGTCTGCACCGGCTTCAACGCCGACTTCGATGGCGACCAGATGGCCGTCCACCTGCCGCTCTCTCTCGAGGCGCAGGCGGAGGCCCACGTGCTGATGCTCAGCACGCACAACATCTTCTCGCCCGCCAACGGCAACCCCATCATCTCGCCCAGCCAGGACATCGTCCTGGGCGTCTATTTCATCACGGTGATGGACGAGGAGAGCGAAAAGAACCCCGCCAAGCTGGCTCGCTTCAAGGACCGGCGCGAGGCGCTGCTGGCCTACGAGCACGGCAAGATCCGGCTCCACCAGCCGATCGTGGTGCGCCTCGACGGTTTCGGCGAGCAGGTGACCTCGCAGAAGGGCGCGCCCGAGGATCTGCCCAAGGGGCGGCGCGTCGTCACGACAGCCGGGCGAGTGATTTTCTCCGACATCCTCGGCCCCGGGATGCCCTTCTACAACTGTGCGCTCGGCAAGAAGGGTGCAGCGCGGGTGATCGACGACGCCTACGCCTATTGCGGGCGCGCCGAGACCATCGACTTCCTCGACCGACTCAAGGAGACGGGGTTCCGCTGGTCCACGCTCGGGGGCATTTCCTTCGGCATCACCGACCTTCGCATCCCCGAGGCCAAGCACACGCTGCTCGACGAGGCGCAGAAGCGGGCCGACCGCGTCCGCAAGAACTACGAACGCGGCATCATCACCGAGCGCGAGCGCTACCGGCAGTTGCTGGACATCTGGGCCCACTGCCGCGAAGAAGTAACGAAGAAACTCATCGAGACTTTGAAGAAGGATCGGCGCGACCCGGCCACCGACGAGTACATGTCGATCGAGGAGCGGCAGGGCTCGCACTACCTCAACCCCGTCTATCTCATGTCCGACTCCGGCGCCCGCGGCAACGTGTCGCAGGTGCAGCAGCTCGCCGGCATGCGCGGCCTGATGGCCAAGCCCTCGGGCGAGATCATCGAGACGCCCATCCGGGCCAACTTCCGCGAGGGCCTCACCGTTCTCGAATACTTCTCGTCGACGCACGGTGCGCGCAAAGGTCTGGCCGACACCGCGCTGAAGACGGCCGACTCGGGGTACCTCACCCGCAAGCTGTGCGACGTCGCACAGTCCGTGATCATCAACGAGCACAACTGCGGCGCGAACCGCGGCATCTTGAAGCGCGCCCTCTACAAGGGCGAGGAAGTGGACGTGCCGCTGCGCGACCAGATCGTGGGTCGCGTCAGCCGCCAGTCCATCGTGAACCCGAAGACGGATGAGGTGCTGGTCGCCGAGGACGGGCTGATCAACGCCGAGTCTGCCCAGGCGATCGAGGAGCTGGGCATCGAGAGCGTCTCGGTGCGCTCGCCTCTGACCTGCGACAGCGCCCGCGGCGTTTGCGCGCTGTGCTACGGCATGGACATGTCCACCAACCGCCTGGTGGAAGAGGGCATGGCCGTCGGGATCATCGCCGCGCAGTCGATCGGCGAGCCGGGCACGCAGCTGACGATGCGGACGTTCCACACCGGCGGCGTGGCGACGACCAAGCTGATCGAGACCGATGTCCGCGCCACGCAGGCCGGCGTCGTCGAGATTCGCGACTGCAACCAGGTGCAGGTGGTTAACGAGCACGGCGAAGAGGTGATGGTGGCGCTGAAGCGCAACGGCGAACTGGCCGTGCTCGATTCGCGCGGACGCGAACTCGAGAAGTACAAGGTGCCCTACGCGGCGGAAATCCTCTCCAAGCCGGGGCAGCAGGTGAAGCGCGGCGATCAGCTGGTCCGCTGGGACCCGCACCGCGTGCCGATCCTCGCGGAGAAGGACGGCAAGGTCCGCTACGTCGATATCGAACTCAACGAGACCGCGCGCGAGGAAGACGCCGGCCAGGGCAAGAAGGCCCTCGTCGTCATCGAGCACAAGGGCGAGAAGCACCCGCAGATCGTCATCGAGGACGAGTCGGGCAAGATCCTCGACTTCCACTACCTCCCCGCCAAGGCTCGAATCGAGGTGACGGACGGCAGCTCGGTCAAGGCCGGGCAGATGCTCGCCCGCCAGCCCCGGGCCGCCGCGGGCAGCCACGACATCACCGGCGGTCTGCCGCGCGTGACCGAGATCTTTGAGGCACGGCGCCCGAAGGACCCGGCGATCATGGCCGAGATCTCGGGACGGATCGAGATCCACTCCGACAAGCGCAAGGGAAAGATGACGATCCGGATCATCTCCGAATCCGGGCTCGAAAAGGACCACCACGTGCCGCAGGACAAGCACCTGCTGGTCCACTCGGGCGACTACGTCTCGGCCGGCGACCCGCTGATCGACGGCCCGCTTGTGCCGCACGACATCCTGCGGATCAAGGGCGAAGAGGCCCTCTACAACTACATGCTCGATGAAGTTCAGAACGTGTATCGCGCGCAGGGCGTGGTGATCAACGACAAGCACATCGAGATCATCCTCGGGCAGATGCTGCACAAGGTGCGCATCGAGAACCCCGGCGACACCAACCTGCTCCCGCACGAGGTGGTGGACAAGTTTGTGTTCCGCCAGGCCAATCAGAATGTCTCGGAGATGGGCGTCGTGACCGAAGCGGGCGACACGGGCCTCAAGGTCGGCGCGATCGTGACCAAGGCCGAGATGAAAGAGGCCAACGCCAAGGCCGATGCGGCCACCAAGACCGGCGCCAAGGCCAAGCGAGCGCGTCCCGCGACGGGCCGCACGCTGCTGCTGGGCATCACGAAAGCCTCGCTTCAGTCCGAGTCGTTCCTCTCTGGCGCATCGTTCCAGGAGACGACCAAAGTTCTCACCGAGGCTTCACTCAAGGGCGCGGTGGACAACCTTGTCGGCCTGAAGGAAAACGTGCTGCTGGGTCACCTGATCCCCGCGGGCACGGGGTATCGCCTCTATCAAACCGTGCGGCCGAAGCTGCTGGTCGAGCCGCCGCCGGACAGCAGCGAGGACGACATGCAGTCCATGCTGGCCGAGGCGGCGACCGTGGCAGAAGCGCTGGGGGCGACGAAGGACGAGCCCAGCACGCTCTCGATCGAGGTCGGCGAGATTCTTATCGGCGAGCAGGCCAAGCCTGTGGCCGAGACGACGGAGACTTGATCGGGCTCTGACGCGTCGAGTTTGGCGAGGAGCGCCGGGAGAAACCGCGCTGATCGTCCGCCGCCGCGCGCTTACGATTGGTTGTGCCCGAGGAAACTCGAACTACCGGCCCCTCCGGGCCGAGCCTTGAAGCCCGTGACCAGCGCCTCACGCGCCTGCTGGCCAAGGCGCGGGCCCTCCCGCGATCGCCCGGCGTGTACCTCATGAAGGACGCCGCGGGCGTTGTGGTGTACGTGGGCAAGGCCGCCTGCTTGCCCGACCGCGTCTCCTCCTACTTCATCCCGTCGGCGGACCTCGGGCCGCGGAAGCAGCCGATGCTCGAACTCGTGCAGGACTTCGAGGTCCTGGAGTGCGACGGCGAGTGGGAGGCGCTGCTCGCCGAGAACCGCCTGATCAAGGACACCCGCCCGCGCTTCAACGCGCTGATGACGGATGACAAGACGTTCCCCTATCTGGCTGTCACCCAGAAAGAGGACTTCCCGCGGATCGTGATCACGCGAAACCCCACGGGCGTGGAGTCCGACGGCGAGGTGAGCCGCGAAATGAAGGGCGCCCGGGTGCTCGGGCCGTTCACGAACCCGGGCGCGCTGCACCGCGCCGTCCATCTGCTTCAGCGGGTCTTCAAGTTCCGCACCTGCCATCTGGACATCATCGACGGCGACGAGAAGAACCGGCGGTTCCGCCCCTGCCTGCTCTACAACATCGGGCAGTGCACGGCCCCCTGCGCCGCGCGAATCTCGAAGGAGGCCTACCGCGAAGACATCGACCGCTTTGTTCGATTTGTCTCGTCCCGGCGCAGCATCATGCTGCGCGAGATGCGCCAGGAAATGGACAAGGCCGCCGCGGACCTGCAATTCGAAAGGGCCGCCGTGCTGCGCGACCAGGTCCGGGCGATCGAGAAACTCGATGAGCGCGCCTCGCGCCGCGACCGCTGGCAGCCCGAGGCCGAGGGCATCTACCTCGATCCGCGCAAGGGCCTGCGCAGCCTGCGCAAGGTGCTCGGGCTGACCGAGCCGATCCGTTGCGTCGAGGCCATCGACATCGCCCACCTTCAGGGCGGCGAGACGGTCGGGAGCAAGGTGTGCTTCGTGGACGGTAGGCCGCTCAAGAACGCGTACCGCCGGTTCCGCATCCGCAGCGTCGAGGGCGGGAACGACGACTACGCGAGCATCCGCGAAGTCGTCTCGCGGCGCTACCGCGAGGCCGGCGCGGGGCACGAGCTCTACCCCGATGTAATCCTGATCGACGGCGGCCTTGGGCAGCTCCACGCGGCGCTCGAGGCGTTCGAAGCCCTCGGCGTGCCGCCGCCCATGGTGATCAGCCTCGCCAAGAAGGAAGAGCTGATCTACGTCCAGCGGCGCACCGAGCCGTTGCGACTGGGTCGCGAGAACCCGGCGCTGCGCCTGTGCCAGGCGATCCGTGATGAGGCGCACCGCTTCGCGCAGCACTACCACCACGTGCTGCGCCGCAAACGGTCTCTGGGAGAGGAATGATCTCGCGGGGCGCGAACGCATGCCGGTGCATCGTTCGGGTATCGTGTTCACGCGATGAAACGGGTTTGCATCGCGACACTGTTGGCCGCGGTCATGGCGGGCCTGTGCGCCTGCCGCATTCCGCCGGTGCGCCGGGTGAACCTTCGCGCCGTCGAGGAGCAGCCGGACGGAAGCCCCGGGCGGCCGATCGTGGGCGCCCACCTTCGCGCGATTCCGATGGGGACGGGACCGGTGCCGCTGCCGGTCTCGCGAGCCACCCTGGAGCAATCCAAGTGGGCGAAAGACGCGACGGCCTCCACGGACAAGAACGGACGTGCGCGGCTGAAGGTCTACAAGAAGGCGTCACACCTCGTCGAGATCGGCGGCCCCGTGCGCAACGGCGAAGCCGAGATCATCGGCGAAGGACCCTGGGCCTGGATGCTCTCGGTCGATGGGCGCGTGCTCACTCCAGCACCGCGCAACGGCGCCACGGAGCAGCCGGGCGTGCTGCTTCTGCTCGAAACCGGTCGGTGATCACGGATTGCGAGAACCGGCGGGTGCGCCATTCGGCTGCGCATTCTCGCCGCTGCCCGCTGGGGCCGGGGCCGGGCCCCCGGCGTGCGGCGCCGCCTCCGAGCCGTTGGCCGGTTGGGGTTGACCGCTCGCCGGCTTCGTGCCCTCATCGCCTTGCGGTGGATTCGGACGACCAGCGCGCGAGCCGCCTCGCGGATGATCGCCGCCGTTGGGAGCGCCCGCGCCGTCGCGAGACTGACCCGGCTGCGATGCGCGCTGAGAGTCGCCACCCCCGGCGCGGCCCGGCATTCCCGCTGGAGGGCCGCCCGCGCCGGCGGGCATGGTGAACTGGCGTTCGCCGCCGGCGGCGATGGCCGGCTTCTCAAACTCGGTCTTGATGATCCGGTTGGGGGCGGGCTCGCGCAGAAGGACGCGCACGCCCTCCTCGAGCCCCGACAGAACCTCGGCGAACATCTCGGAGCGCCGGGCGATGCGCACCTGAGTCTGCCTGAAGCGGTCGCCCGAAGGCACGTAGACAAAGTTGACGGGCCCGTCGTTGAACACCGCCTGCACCGGGATCGTCATCGCGTCCTTGACGCTCGCGAGAACGATCCGCGCCTCGCAACGCATGGAGGGCTTGAGGGCGTGCGTCTCGCCTCCGAGCTCGAGCCCCAGCGTGATCTCGTACTCGCGGACGTTGGGGTCTCGGAACCCCGCCGTCTCGGCCATGACCCCGATGCCCTCGATGCTCGCATCGAACTTCCTGCCCTGGGCGGCGTCGATGGAGACCAGCGCGCGCAGACCGATGCGGATGCGGCTCAGGAGCGCCTCCTGAACGCGGACCGCCGCGATCATCTCGCGCGTGTCGGGCAGGATGATGACCTCCTGATTGGGGCGGATGACGGTGCCGACGTCGAACTTCTGGCCGTCGTTCATCCACATGTTCTGCGTCAGGCTGCTGGCGTAGACCACCAGGCCCTCGGTCGGCGCGGTGATGACGCTGCTCTCGAGCTGCGCTTTGAGCTTGTTCACCTTGTCCTCGTGGATCTCCAGCCGGCGGCGCTTGTTGATGACGTCCGCGTCTTTGCTGGCCAGCTCGCTCTCGGCCTTGCGTGTGATCCTCTCGAATTCGGCGCGGGCTTCGTCGAGGTCGCTGGTGAGTTTCTTCTCGTCCTTGGCGCGCGTGTAGGTCTCGAAGACCTCCTTGGCCAGGAGCGCCGTCTTGAGGTTGCTCTCGGCCTCGATGAACGCCAGCCGGTCCTTGTCCAGCTCGTCCTTGGAGAGGAACTCGCGCTTGAACAGCGCCTCGGAGCGTTCGAGTTTGGTCTTGAGGCGCTCGTGCTCGCGCTGGGCCTTCTCGATCCCCAGGTCGAGCTTGAGGCGCTCCTCGACGAGGTCCCCCTCGCTCCACTTCTTCAGTTCGATCTCGGCCAGTTCCACTTTGACCCGGCCCTGGCTGACCTCGGATTCGTTCTCGTTCCTCTGGATCTCGAGCGCGCTCTCGGCCACGATGAGATCGCTCCGGGCCGATGAGAGCTGAAGCGTCTCGTCGTCGAGTTTGGAGCGGATGTCGTCGCTGTTGAGGCGCACGAGTACATCGCCCTGCTTGACGCGCGAGCCCTCGGGCACGATTTCCAGGATCGCCGCATCGTTCTCGAGGCGGCTTCTGAGCACGGTCTGCTTGCGGGCACGAAGGTCGCCGTTGGCGGTGGCCGTGATATCCCAGGACTGGCGTGAAACGACGTGGATGTCGTGGCGATCCTCGCCCGTCGCCCCGCGGGAGCCGAACACCACGATCGCGCCGATCAGGACCGCGAGCACCCCGACCACAGAGCCGGCCACTTTGAGGCTGATCACACCCCTGGCGACGGGCCACCGGCGCGTTCGCCCGGATCCGAGGTCCCCGGCAGGCCGGCTGCGTTGCATAGTCGGATACTCCACGATTGTCATCGGTCCATCACGGCCAGCTGATCGGTCGCGGTTCGTGACCTCGACGGTTCGACCACGGTTGTACCGACCCGGCTCCTCGGGGTGGGGGTTTCCTGCAACCCGGCGAGCAATCCGTGAAGGATAGACGCCGCCGCCCATCGGGTCATTGTGTCGGCGAAGGCTGCCCTGAAGGCTCGGGCTGTCCGGCACTGGCAGGCTCTGAGGTGGGAGGCGCTGCGGGCGTGTCGCCGGCTCCGGTAGTCACTCGCATGCCTCGGAGCGGCTGGAACTGGCCGTCCCGCGCCACGCGGAGTTGCCCCGTGGTCCGCAAGTATTCAAGGATGGCGATGCGCAGATCACGAACGGCGCGATCGCGGTCGTTGCGGGAAGTGAGCAATTCGTTCTCGGCATCGAGCCGGGTCTGGGCGTCGATCTCGTCTGACTTGATGCGGATTTCCTCCAGACGCAGCTCGTTGATCTGCACCGCCTGCTCCTGGAGCGTGAGCGAAAAGCGGGAGCGGTCCACTTCGCGCACGGCCCGCCGCGCTTCGAGCACGACCTCGTCGCGGGATTGATCCAGCCGGCGGGCCTGCTGCTGAAGGCCGATGATCGCGGCGCGGAGGTTGAGCCGCTCGATCTCGCGGTCCAGCGGGAGGCCGAACGTGACCGAGGCGAGGTAGTCGGTCTGATCGAGGTCAAACGAGAGCCCGGCCCTTGAATCGTCCGGGTTCGTGTTGAACGCGGCGGTGAGCGCGGCGTTGAGATCGGGGAGCAACTGGTTGCGCGCGTTGGCGACGCCCCGCCGCGCATCGTCCACGCGGTCCGCGGAATTCTGGAGATCAAGGCGTAGCCGCAGCGCGATCTCGGCGGCCTCGCCGGTGGTGATATCCGGGTCGGCCAGGTCCAGCGTGGACTCCTCGAGCTCGACCGGCTGGTCCACGGGCAGGCCCAATCGCACCTTGAAGCGGTCGAGCGCCAGGATGTACGCCTCGTGAGAGTTGGCCAGATCGTTCTGGCTGGAAAGCACGTTCTGCGCGACGTTGCGCGCCTGGAAGGGCGGCTCGCGACCCGCGGCGACGAGCGCCTCCGTACGTTCGCGGAAACTCGTGACGCTGCGCAGTCGCTCCTCCTGGTTCCGGATGACAGCCTTCAGCGCCAACAACGAGAAGAAGTCCCGCGCGATGTCCACCAGGAACGACCGCCGGAAGTCCTCGAACGTCCTCGCGGAGTAAACGACCTCGCGCTCGGCCTGGATCAAGTCTTCTTGCGCAATCAACCCGGCGTTGCGGAGCAGCGGGATCTCGGCGCTGAGCACGAGCCGGGACGCCTGCGTGTACTGCTCGCCGACAATGTTGGTCAGTTGCTGAACGGCCTCGGTGATGAGGCGGGCCTCGAATGCTCCTCCGTAGGGGAGTCGCTGCGTCAGCCGGAGTTCGTTGATGACGTTCAGCGCGGTGTTGTAGTCCCCATCGTCCGAGGGGGCGCTGTAGGCCACGGTTAGGTCGTCGAAGAAACGAGGGCCCCAAAGGTGCCGCTCGATGAGCAGTCGGATCACCGCCAGGACGTATTCCTCCTCCGCCGTCAGGTATTCGCGGGCCGTCTGCTGCGCCTGGTGGAACGCGTCGCTCAGGTTCATGCGACGCGCGTTGGCGGGGGTCGCCGCGTAGCGATCGAGGCGATCCAGCACATCGCGCGTGGGCTCGGCCCCGGCGTACCGGATGTCTTGCGGGCCCGGATTGATGGAGCGAGGGTCTTTCGAATACTCCCCGGGAGCATCCGTCGGGCCCGCTTCGCCCGCCCGGTAGCGGGGCGCCGTTGCACCGCCGCCGAGTTCGGCGGCGCGAGCCGCAACCTCGCGCTCGATCTTCCGATCGACGCGGGCCAGGCCCCGGCAACCGACGAAAAGAAGCACCGAGGCGAGCGCCGCACACCAGCGCAAGAGGTGCCGGTCTCGGCGACCGACGAGAGGAGCGCCGACGCGGCGGCTCGTCCGCGGTTGCTCGGAACCGATCATCGGGCCCAAGTGTACCCCGCGGTGTGCGCCGCGTTGCGGGGCGAAGAGGCGGGCTCTAATCTGCACCCTTTCAGGGACGCGCCCCCGAGCGCCGCCCGGGCTCGTGGTCCCGGCGTGGGGCACATGGGCTGCGGAGCCGCCCCGTAATGCCGAGCCTCACCAGCGACGGGCAGAGCCTGATTCTCGATGGGCACCGCTTGTGGCTGGTGGGCGGGGGCGTGTGCTACGCGCGCATCCCAAGAGCGCTCTGGGGCGAGCGCCTTCTGGCCGCCCGGCAGGCGGGCCTGAACTGCATCGAGACGCCGGTGGTCTGGAGCCTGCACGAGCCCCGTCCCGGCGCGTTCACATTTGACGGCGAACTCGATCTGCATGCCTTCGTCAAGCAGGTCGGTCTGCTCAAGATGCACTGCATCCTGCGGCTGGGTCCCTACATCGGCGAGGGGCTGGATCTCGGCGGCATCCCCGCCTGGCTTGTCGAGCGCGCGGGCGACCGGCTGCGCAGCGGCGCGCCGGAATTCCTGCAGGCCGTCTCGAGATTCCACGCGGCTGTGTGCGAGCGCATCCGGGACCTTCAGGCGACGGCCCGGCGGAGCGCGGGACCGCTCGTGCTCGTGCAGCACGAGCACCAGTGGTGCTGCGGCGATGCGGCCCATGCCGAGCGATACCTGGGCGAATTGGCCCGCTTCAGCCGCGAGAACGGCCTGAACGTGCCGATCGCCAACTGCAACAACCTCTTCGCCGGCGCCGAAGGCGAAATCGACGGCTGGGCCGGCTCTGCGAACCTGCTGGCGAACTTCCGACAGCTGCGCGCTGTAAGGCAGAATCAGCCGCGTTTGGCGCTGAGCCTCCCGCTCGGCCGGCGCGGCGTGTGGGGTCGCCCGCTGGGGCATGAAGTGCCGCCGCGACGCGCGATGCGCCTGCTCGCCGAGGTGCTCGCGGCGGGCGGACAGTTCGTGATCGATCCGTTTCACGCGGGCTCCGCGCCCGGCTTCCTGGGCGGGCGGTCGGAAGAAGCGCCCGATGCGTTCCTCGCGACTTCCGCGATGACGGGCGCGCCGTTGGGCGAGGCGGGCGAGCGGGGCTCGCTGTATCACGCCGTGCGAAGGCTGAGCACGTTTGCATCGCAGTTCGGTCGCGTCTTCGCCGCGCTGGACCCTGCGTTTCAGCCGGTCGCCGTTTCTCTTGAACGCCTGCCGGAGCCGGAGCCGCGAAAGAGTCGGCCAAAGTCACAGAGCGCGCCGGTGTCGGATCGGCTGGTGGCCGTCGAATGCCGCGGCCCGCAGGGCTCGGTCGTGTTCGTCTTCGGCGGGGAAGAAGCGGGCAGCGCGCGACGCGGCTCGATCGTGCTGCCCGACGGTTCGACGCTCCCCGTCGATCTCGGAGACCAGGCCGTTTGCTGGGTTCTGCTGGGCGCTCACCTGATCGGGCGAAGCACGCTCGACTACTGCAACCTGTGTGCGTTCGGCATCGTGGGGTCGGTGTTCGTGTGCTTCGGGGCGGCCGGCGCGACCGGCGTGCTCTCGATTAACGGATCAGCCTTTGAGGCTCACGTCCCCGACGGCGATGAGCCGCACATCGAGCATCACGAGGGTGTGACCATCGTCGTTTGCAACCAGCGCACGATCGATGCGACGTATCTGAGCGAGTCGGGTGTGTTCATCGGGGCCGCGGGGCTCGACGCGTCGGGCCAGCCGAGGATCGAATCCGGGCACCGGCGCGTCACCGTGATCGGGCCCGATGGTCAGGTGTCCACGCTGAAACCGGGCGCACCCCCGCCGCTTCGCCAGGCGCCCGTGTTCAGCGCCTGGGCGCGCGCCTCGTGTCAGGAGTATCTCGAGGGCGCGAGCGAGCGATTCGCCGCGATCGACGGGCCGGCTTCACTGGACCGCCTCGGCGCATCACTGGGATACGGGTGGCTCCGATTGCGCTGGAAGTCGTCGTCCACGCGAACGATCAAGGCGGGTTTCTTCGAATCGGCGGACCGCGTGCACCTGTACGCGGAGGGAAGGCCCCTCGGCGTGTGCGGGCTCGGCCCGGGCGCCGAAGACGGCCCGGCGCGACTTCCCGTGCGGTCCGGCGAGAACACGCTCGTGGTTCTCGCGGACAACCTGGGTCGGGCCAGCACGGGCTCGCGCATGGCGGAAAAGAAGGGTCTCTTCGGGCACGTATGGGAGGCGGCGACGCTGCGGCCCGGCACGCCGCGCCTGGAGCGCGGCGAGCCCATCGCGCCGCTCTCGTATCGTTCCCCGATCTTCGGGCTCGAGGAATCTGATTTCACCGACGGGCACCGGATCACCTGGCGGTTCCAGCATCGCAAGCGTACGCCCGTGTTTGTCCGATTCGGCGCGCACGCGCTCCACGGCCTGCTCATGCTCAACGAAAAGCCCGTGGCGATCCTCGCACCAGGCGGCGGCGAGCGCGCCACCCTCGATCCGGAGATGACGTCGCGTGGCGGCAACGTCGTGCAGGCGGCCATCGTCGGAGACGCGGAGGCGGCGCTCCCGGCGCTGCGCGACGGCGTCGAGTTCTTCGAAGGTGTGGATTGCGTCAGCGAGCGGGCGCATTGGGCGTTCGCCAAGTGGGAGCGTCCCGCGGCGGGCCGGTTCAAGCCGCCGGCGCGCGGCCCCGGCGGCGGCGCCGAAGTCCGAGGGCTGCCCACGTGGTGGCGCGCCACGTTCAGCGTCGCGGGCGTCGAGCGCCCGCTCTTCTTCGATGCAAGCGGCCTGAGCAAGGGCCAGCTGTATCTCAACGGCGTGAACATCGGCCGATACTTCGTTTCCACGGCGTCAGGGCGCGCGGTCCCGCCGCAGGGCCGTTACTACCTGCCCGAGCCGTGGCTCAAAGTCGGGCAAGCGAACGAACTGGTGCTCTTTGACGAGCACGGTTTCTCGCCCGAGCGTTGCCGGCTTGTATACGCGACGAAGTGACGCGCCTGTCAGGTTCGGCTATCGGACGCCGGCGGGCGCGTTCGCCGTGTGCATCCGCTTGCGGAACATCGATCGCATGCCGATGTCCGCCAGCACGGGAAACGCCGCTGAAATGGCCATCCCCAGGCGCGTCGGCACGCTCGTCCACACTTCGGCTTTCGGACGACGCAGGCATCGCACCACCGCGCGGGCCACCTTCACCGGGCTCTGGAGCATCCATCTTGGCATATGCGGATCCAGCGCCGGCCGCGATGGGCCGGAGGAGGTCTGCGACGCCGCCGCCGCCTGCTCGGAGAACTCGGTGCGCGTGCTCACCGGCATCACGCACGAGACGTGGACGCCGCGCGGCCCGAGTTCGTGGCGCATCGCCCAGGAAAGGTGGTGCTGGGCCGCCTTCGTCGCGCCGTAGATCGACATGAGCGGGATCGGGCACCGCGCCAGGCACGAGGCGCAGATCAGCACGTGGCCCGCCCCGGCATCGAACATGTGCGGCAACGCCGGGCGGATCACATTAAGCGAACCGTAGAAATTCGTCTCGAACATCTCGCGTACCTGCGCATCGCTCATCTCGTGGGCCGGCACTTCGGCGCCGTACCCCGCGTTGGCAAAAACGCTGTACACCGAACCGAACTCACGATGGCACGTCTGAACCGCGGCGGCGCAGGCATCGACATCGCAAACATCCAGAGGGACCGCGATAGCCTTGCCGCCCGCGGCCCGTATCCGGTTGACCAGGCCGCTCAGCCGGTCCGCCCGCCGCGCCGCGACCACCACCGGCATGCCCGCGCGCGCGCACTCGATCGCGGACGCCTCACCGATCCCGCTGCTCGCGCCGGTGATGAGGATCGGTTTGCCGCTGAGTTCGATGGCCATGCGGGAGAGGGTAGCCGAAGCGAGCGGCCTCACGGAACGAGCAAGGGCTCGCCGGTCATGGCGCGGGGCCTCTCAAGGCCCATCATCTGAAGCATCGTGGGGATCACATCGGCGAGCCTCCCGCCCTTGCGCAGGCGTTTTCCACGGAACGCCGCGCCGACGACAATCAGCGGCACGTCGTACGTCGTGTGCGCCGTGTGAGGCGAGTCGTGCTCTGGGTCCCACATCTGCTCGGCGTTGCCGTGATCGGCGGTCACGATGAGGCTGCCGCCGCGCTCGAGCGCGGCCTCGACAATCGCACCCACGCACTCATCCACCACCTCACACGCGCGGATGGCCGCTTTCAGATTGCCCGTGTGCCCCACCATGTCGCCGTTGGCGAAGTTGACGACGATGAACGGTTCGCAGTCGGCCGACTTGAGGCGGCGGAGGACCGCGTTCCGCACCTCGTAGGCCGCCATCTCGGGCTTCAGGTCGTAGGTCGCAACCTTGGGGGACTGCGGGTTCTCTCGGCGCTCGCCCTTGAAGGGCTCGTCGCGGTAATCGTTGAAAAAGAACGTGACGTGCGGAAACTTCTCCGTCTCCGCGCAGCGAAACTGCGTCAGGCCCGCCCGGCTGATGAAGGCCCCCGCGATGTCCTCCATCTTGGGCGGCTTGGGAAACGCGACACGCACGAACGGTACGAGCGCTTCGGAATACGCGGTCATCGCGACCATCGAGATCGCAGGCCGCTTCCCCCGATTGAAACCGACCGTTCCCGTGTCGGGCGACGGCTTGACCTTCGACCATTGATCATCCGGGAGTACGAACGCCGAGACGATCTCGCGAGGCCTGTCGCCGCGGTAGTTGTAGAAGATCACGGCGTCGCCATCGACGATGCGGGAGCGCTGCGCCGCATCCTTCGATGCCGCGACAATCGTCGGCGGCGTGAACTCATCGCCGGCCATGTTCGGCGATGGCGGCGAGTCGTAGTGGCGCTGGACGGCCTCCGCCGCACTCGAAGCCAAGCGCGCCGCCCCATCTCCCGCGGCCTCGAGCGATCGTCCGGTGAGGCAGTCGTAGGCTCTCTTGACCCGCTCCCAGCGGAAGTCACGGTCCATGGCCCAGTAGCGGCCCATGATGGAAGCGATGCGGCCCACGCCGACCTCTCGACAGCGCGCCTCGACCTGCTGAACGAATCCCAGTCCGGTGAACGGCCCGGTGTCGCGCCCGTCCGTAAAGAGGTGCAGAAAGACCCGGTCGGCGGGCACTCGAAGGTCCTGCGTCAGCGCGAGCAGCGCATAAAGATGATCGAGCAATCCGTGCACACCGGCATCCGAGCAGATGCCCATCAAATGAAGCGAGCGGCCGGAGTCGCGCGCGGCGGCGATCGGCTCAGCGAGTGCCGCGAATTCGCGGAGGCCGCCCGTGCGGCACGCCTTCGTGATCCGCACCGATTCCTGATCGACGATCCGCCCCGCGCCGAGGTTCTGGTGCCCCACTTCGCTGTTGCCCATCGTCCCCTCGGGCAGGCCGACATCCTCGCCGCTGGTCTTGATCAGCGTCCAGGGGTACTCGCGCATCAGGCGCTCGGCGACCGGCGTCTTCGCGAGCCGCACCGCGTTGAATGAGTCATGCTCGCGGTTGGGGTTCTCGCCCCAGCCGTCGCGGATGAGGAGGATGCAGGGAGTACTCGCCGGCTTCGACATTCGAGCGAGGATAGCCGCGCTCAGTGCTTGCGACCGTTGCCGCGTCCGTTACCACGACGAGGACGAAGATCAACATCGAGGGATGAAACGAGCAACAGGTCGATCGTGTAGCCCTGCGCTTCTCCCTCGGCTACGAAGAAGGTGCGCTCGGATCGGGGCGGAATCCAGAGGCAGCCCGGTTCCGGGACTCGGATCCGCCGGCCGTCTGCAAGTGAAATCGTGAACGGCCGAAACGGGTCCGCTTCCGCGAATTGCCTGAGCTTTTCGATAGTCATGATCCTGCCGGCAGGATATGGCTCTCAGCTTATGGAGGCAATGACGTCCTCGTTCTTCATCGCTTCCTTCAGCGGGCGTGCCTGAACCCACTTCACCCTGCCCTTGCCGCCGGCGTCCTTCCCGATCACCACCGTGCCGCGCGAAGCGATGTTCAGGTCGGGAAAGTACAAGCCGTAGGCCTTGCTCACGGCGCGGTGCATGTCGGCGAGCAGGGTTTGCTTCAGGCCGAGTTGCTCCGCCCACGCCTTGTGCACGAAGAATGAGTCGCACGAGATGCCCACGACCTGCGCTCCCTTGGCCTTGAACCGCTCCAGGTCGTCGGTCACGCACTTCATCTCGGTCGAGCAGACCGGCGAAAAGTCCATCGGGTAGAAGCAAAGGACGACATCGCCCTTCTTGAGCGCCTCGCTCAAGCGCCATTCGGTGCGGTTCTGGTCGGGCAGCGTGAAATCCGGCGCGGCGTCGCCGGCACGCACAGGCTCGGTTCGGGCGGTCAGATGCTCGTTGGCCATCGGTTCCTCCTCCGAATCCCGCAGGATGCGGCGGCGGGGCTTGCCCCACCGGCGCGCGAGCGTATCCTTATCCCTGATCGACGGAGAGATCAATGCCCACCACGTCACGGACGGACGAAGTGCCAGCAGCGGCGACCCTTCGGGAACGATACGACACGATGAAGCAACGGGTGGCGGAGGCCGCTCGACGCTCGGGGCGCGCCCCGGGCGAAGTCATCGTCGTCGCCGTCTCGAAGTACGCGGAGATGGACGATGTGCGCCGGCTGGTGGCGCTCGGCCATCAGGACTTTGGCGAGAGCCACGTTCAGCAGCTGATCCAGCGGGCGGCCATGCTCGAGGAGATGCAGGGACGGCGCCGGACTCTGCCAGGCGTGGCCGGGGCCGGCGCGGAGAGCGGGCCCGCCGCGGGCGTCCGCTGGCATTTCGTCGGGCACCTGCAGCGCAACAAGGTGAAGAAGGTGATCGGGCTGGTGCGCCTGATCCACTCCGTCGATTCCCTGCGCCTGGCGGAAGAGATCCAGGCCGTCGCGTTCAAAAAAGATGAGCCGCTGGATGTGCTCGTGCAGGTCAACTGCTCCGGCGAGCGGAGCAAGCACGGCTGCGCGGTGCCCGCCGCGATCCACTTGTGCGAGCAGATCGACACGATGATCCACCTCCGCGTCCGCGGCCTCATGACGATGGCCCCCTATTCAGAGAACCCGGAGGACTCTCGGCCCACGTTCGAGCGGTGCCGGGAACTCTTCGACGAGGCCCGCACGCTTGGCATCGCCGGGCCGGCGTTCAACATCCTCTCCATGGGCATGAGCGGCGACTTTGAAGTGGCCATCGAGTGCGGGGCCAACCTGGTGCGGATCGGATCATCGCTCTTCGGATCTCCCGCGGGAGCGGCCGCCGAGCACGGCGAGGACGATGACGAAGATGAATGAGGTTCGCCGGCTCCGACGCGGATCACTCGCAAATCTCATCATTCGTTAGAATGCCGCCCCGGCACGATCGCGTGCGCGGAGGCGTTGCAAGTTGTCCGAACAGAGCCGGAGCCCGAAGGGCGATGACGACCTGCCCATTCCTCTGGAGCCGGAGGTTCCGCGCCCCGCGCCGCGCCCGCCGGTGATCACGCAGCCCAAGGGGCCCGCGCCTTCCAAGTGCCCCAAGTGCGGCTACTCGCTTGCGGGGCTGCATGAACCAAAGCGCTGCCCCGAGTGCGGCGTGAATTTCGAGAGTTTCAAGAAGGCAAGCGCGAAGGTCGCGCCGGTGAGTTCACCCTCGGCACCCCAAGCGCCCACCGGCGGGCTCAAGTGCCCGGGGTGCGGCTACGCGCTGGCGGGACTGCAAGATCCGAAGAAGTGCCCGGAGTGCGGCGAGGCGATCGACGCGGCCAAGCTGGATCGAGAAGCCAGGCGCGATGCGCGCCTCGCCGAGGCCGCGCTCCAGGGTCGCAGGGAATACATCAAGCCGCCTCTGATGATTCTCGGCGGGCTGGCGGTCGTGGCGATCGCGGCGGTGATCCGAGGAGAGGGCTCAAACATACCGTTCCTTCTCCTTCGATTCATAGTCGAATTGCCCGTGAGTCTGGCGGTCTTCTTTTTGTGCGCTTTGATCTGGATGGGTCTGGACGCGCCATGGGGCCTCACGTCGTTGCGGATCGCCGGCATCTACGCGCTCTCGTGGGCCGCGTGGGACATCATCAGCCCGATTCCGATTATCATTCTGAACTGGGTCGTGCCGCTGGCGATCTACGTCGATCTGCTGATGCGCATCCTGGATCTCGAACTGCGCGACGCGCTCCTGGTCGCGGTTCTGACGTACTTGGTCAAGATCCTGATTTTCGTAGTGCTGCTGGGAGCGCTCGTCTTCGGTCCGTGATATCCGGTGGATTGGGCGCCTTGCTGGCGGCTGAGACGGGCGTAGTCGCCTCACGCCGATGACGCACTAGACTTGGGTCCGCAGACCACTGGAGGTGAGGCGATGAATCGACGTGATTTTCTGACGCAGACCGGTTTTCTGATCGGGGCCGGCGCGATCGCACGCCCGGCGCTCGGGGGCGCGACCGGCGAAGCGATGCCGCCGCTGAACCCCGCCGACTGGGAGTCCGTGCGCGCCCAGTTCGTGGGGCTCGATCCCTCGGTGCTGCACTTTTCGGGCTTCTTCCTCGCCTCGCATCCTCATCCCGTGCGCGATGAGATCGAGCGCCATCGCAAAGCCCTCGACGCCAACCCGCTGGCCGTCTGGGAGCGCGCTCACAATGCCGATGAGGACTTCGAAGACATCGTGCTCGCCGCGGCGGGCCGGTATCTCGGCGTCGATGCCAAGCGCGAAGTGGCCCTGACCGACAGCACCACGATGGGTCTTGGCCTGCTCTACAACGGCCTGCGCCTGCGCGATGATCAGGAGATTCTCTCGACCACGCACGATCACTACGCGACGAACTGTTCGCTTGATTTCAGAACCGCACGCACGGGCACGATGGTGCGCCGCGTGCCGCTCTATGAAGACGGCTCGGGCGCAAGCGTGGACGGCATCGTGAGCGCCATCATCAAGGGCCTGATGCCCAAGACACGGGTTGTCGCCGTGACGTGGGTCCACTCGTGCAGCGGCGTGAAACTGCCCATCCGGGCGATCGCCGATGCGCTGCAAGATGTGAACGCCAAGCGCGATGAGGCCGACCGGGTGCTGCTCTGCGTGGACGGTGTGCACGGCCTGGGCGTCGACGACATCACGCTCAAGGACTTCGGCTGCGACTTCTTCATGGCGGGCACGCACAAGTGGATGTTCGGGCTGCGGGGCACGGGCATCTGGTGGGGCAAGCCGGAGGCGTGGAAGCAGGTGCAGCCCATGATCCCGCCCTTCGGCGATCACGATGAGCCGGGCGCGCTCTTTACTCCCGGTGGTTTCCACTCCTTCGAGCACCGCTGGGCTCTCAACGCGGCGTTCGAACTTCACATGACCATCGGCAAGCCGCGCATCCAGCAGCGCATCCACGCACTCAACCGGCGCATCAAGGCGGGCCTCGCGCCGATGAGCCATGTGCGCCTGTACACGCCGATGTCCGAGTCACTCTCGGCGGGCATCGTGTGCTTCGACGTCACCGGCATGTCGCCGGGCGAGGTGGTCCACCGCCTGCACGCCAAACGCATCATGGCCAGCGAATCGCCTTATGACCCCAGTTGCGCGCGACTGGCGGGGAGCCTGCTGGTCAACGAGACACAGGTGGATGAGGCGATCAAGGCGGTGGCGGCGTTGGCGTAAGAGGGCGGCTTCACACTCAGAGCGCCTACGATCCAAATGCGCGGGAACTCAGGAGTACCCGGATGAATAAGAGAACCGTTGGCGTTGTTGCGGCGATCATCGGGGCGCTCAGTGTTGCCGCTTGGTTGAGCGGTGCGATCGGGCGGGGCACTGCAGAGAAACCGCGGTCCGATCGGGAGACTGAATCGAGAATCCTTGGAGTTGCCGGGACGTATTCGGAATGGCCGCGAGTCTCGAATACCGCGCAATGGGCACCGACGATGTGCGTGCCTGCGCCGAGTGTGTTTCTCAGCCAAAGTGATGACTCTGCAACACACGGGCGGAAGCTCTACTACCTCTTTGCCAACGACGTTGAAGCGTATCTCGCCATGCCGACGGCCGGACTCAAATGGAGCGCGCCCGTGGGGCTCGCGCTGGTGAAGCAATCCTGGGTCCCCGAGAAGATTGACGAGACAAACGCAACGTGGGACGCTCTGAGCGACGAGGAAGGAAACCTATACGCACCCGACGAACAGGGGCCGCTTTTCGTCATGCTCAAGGTGAATGAGGGCGGCGAAGGGACCGACCGCGGCTGGGTCTACGCGACGCTCACACCCGACGGGAAGACGATCACGCAATCAGGGAGGATCGAGTCGTGCATGGCCTGTCACGAGAATGCGCCCCACGATCGCTTGTTTGGAGTCCCCCAGATGG
>Ga0187894_10001537_pt1 | contig 29441 bp, 18 predicted proteins | sample GBC1701081metaG_FD_136650 | JGI IMG/M metagenome (GOLD analysis project Ga0187894, IMG submission 136650) | White microbial mat communities from a lava cave in the Kipuka Kanohina Cave System on the Island of Hawaii, USA - GBC170108-1 metaG ...
AGTGGCGCGAGGGAAGAACGACGCCCGCAGTAAGACAACTGAAACCAAAGCGAAGAGTGAGATGAAGAGCAGCAAGTCCCCCGCCGTGAAGTTGGCAGCAAGCAAGCCCCCGGCAGCCAAGCCCGCTCCCGTCGTGATCGCCAAGGCCCCCGAGCCGAAGGCGTTGGAGCTGGTGTTCGACAAGGGCGATTTCGTCGTCTACCCGACCCATGGCGTTGGCCGTGTGGTCGATATCGAGGCGCGTCAAATTGCCGGCCACAAACTCGATCTGTTCGTGATCTCGTTCGAGCAGGATCGCATGACCCTGCGTGTGCCTGTCGCCAAGGCCAAGATTTCGGGCCTGCGCAAGCTGAGTTCCCGCAAGATCATGGACAGCGCACTCACGACGCTGAAGGGCCGCTCGCGCGTCAGCCGCGCGATGTGGAACCGTCGCGCGCAGGAGTACGAAGCCAAGATCAACTCGGGTGACCCGGTGTCGATCGCCGAGGTCGTGCGCGACCTGCACCGCAACGCCGGCCAGCCCGATCAGTCCTACAGCGAGCGCCAGATCTACGAGGCGGCGCTGGACCGTCTGGCACGCGAACTGGCGGCCGTCGAGCGTATCGACAAGGACACCGCCACGCAGAAACTGCAGGGCGTGCTGAACACGATCCTGAAGCAGGCCGCCTAAGCCGGCCTCGCCACCAAATTGTATCGAAGGGCGGCCTTGGGGCCGCCCTTCGTGTTTTATCACCCTGCCTTTGCCACCAGCACCTGGTCGATCCGACGGCCGTCCAGGTCGACGACCTCCAGGCGCCAGCCGCCGATCACGATGGACTCGGCCACGGCCGGGATGCGCCGCATCTCATGCAGGATCAGGCCGGCAACGGTGTGATAGTCGCGGTCCTTGGGCAGCGGGATGCCCAGCGTGTCCTCCAGCACTTCGACGGCCAGCGCGCCGCTGACCAGCCAGGACCCGTCGGCGCGCGCCACCATTTTCGGGTCGTCGTCTGCCGTCACTGAAACCGCGCCGCCACGCACGGCCCGGCGGGCGTCGGCCGGTGTCACGACCCCTTCGCAATGGCCGTACTCGTCGATCACAAGGCCCAGCGCGTCGACGGCACCGTGCAAGCGGTCGAGCGCCTCCAGCGCATCCAGCGTATCCGGCAGCCAGATCGGCTGGTGCAGCATGTCGCGTATCGGCTTGTCGCCCCCGCCCAGGCGGTCCAGCAGGAAGTCGCGGACATGGAGAACGCCGACGACATTGTCCGCACTGCCCTCGCATGCGAGCAGCCGCGTCCGCTCTGAGCCGCGGATCGCCTTCAGGAGAACCGCATCGGAGGCGGCCACATCGACCCATTCGATATCCAGCCGCGGCGTCATGATGGCGCGCACCGAGATGTCGGCCAGCCGCATGACACCGGCCAGCATGCGACGCTCGTCGGCATCGACCGTCCCCGCCGACTCGGCTTCGGCGATCATGGCGCGGATCTCTTCCTGGGTGACGTGCTGACGCTCACCGGCCCGGCCGAAGAGTCGCAGCACCGCTGCCGATGACCAGTCGAGCACCACCACGGCCGGTGTCGCGATTTTCGCCACCACGGCCATTGGACCGGCGATGCCGGCCGCGATCCGCTCGGGCGAGCGCAGCGCGAGCTGCTTGGGCACCAGTTCGCCGATGATCAACGACAGGTAGGTGATGGCAGCCACCACGAGGCCCAGCGCGACATTGTCGGCGGTCTTGGCGGGCAGGCCAAAGCCGACAAGAGACGCGGCCAGCCTGTCCGACAGGTTGGCGCCGCTGAAGGCACCAGCCAGCACGCCGATCAGCGTGATGCCGATCTGCACTGTCGACAGGAAGCGGCCCGGCGCATCCGCCAAGGCCAGCGCCTGGCGGGCACCGCGGCTGCCGCGATCGGCCAGCGGCTTCAGCCGGCCGCGCCGCGACGACACCACGGCCATTTCCGACATCGACAACAGCCCGTTGATGACGATCAGGACCAGGACGATGGCCAACTCGACGGCAATCATGAAACTCCTCTCGACAGGCGGACCCGGGCTGCTTGCGTTCGCCGTGACCCGGTGCCGTAATCACCATCATATAGGGAGGAACGCATGGTCGCGACGGCGCGGCCTGTGGGCGCGCGGCGCACCCGCGAATCCTACGGGCGTTACTACGAGGATTTCGAGGTCGGCGACATCTACGAGCACCGCCCTGGCCGCACGATCTCCGAAGCCGACAACACCTGGTTCACCCTGTTGACCATGAACCAGCATCCGCTGCATTTCGACAAGGAGTACGCCAGGCACAGCGAGTTCGGCCAGCCGATCGTGAATTCGTGCCTGACGCTGTCGATCGTGGCCGGCATGTCGGTGTCTGACGTCAGCCAGAAGACCATCGCCAATCTCGGCTGGACCGACATCAAGATGCCGGCGCCCGTCTTCAACGGCGACACGCTCTATGCCGAAAGCGAAGTGCTGGCCACGCGCGAGTCGCAGTCGCGGCCAACGGCGGGCATCGTCACGGTGAAGACCGTCGCCCACAAGCAGGACGGCAAGCGCGTGATGGAGTTCACCCGCCAGATGCTGATCCCCAAACGCGGCCACGCCGTCGACGACAGGGCGAACTATTAATATTTGTTTCCTCCCCACGAGAGTGGGGAGGTGCCCCGAAGGGGCGGAGGGGAGCCGACGAGATCTTGGTAACAAAGACCACGTCGTGTCCCCCTCCGGCCTTCGGCCACCTCCCCCACTGCGTGGGGGAGGGAAAGGAGTCGGCATGACAGAAGCGACGGATCGTCTCGACAACGAGGCAGTGACGCCGGACGAGGAGGCGCAGATCCTCGACTCCGTGCGCAAGTGGCTGACGCGCGACGTGAAGCCTTACGCACGCCAGCTCGAGCACGACGATGTCTGGCCCGCCGATATGGTCGCGCAGATGACGGCGCTGGGCTTGTTCGGTGCTACCATCCGCCGCGCCTATGGCGGACTGGGCCTGGGCGCATCGACCTATTCCAAGATCGTGACCGAGGTGGCCGAGGTCTGGATGTCGCTGTCGGGCATCTTCAACTCGCACCTGATCATGGCGTCGGCAGTGCAGCGCTTCGGCACCGAGGCGCAGAAGAACCGCTTCCTGCCGAAGTTCGCCAGCGGCGAGCTGCGCGGTGGACTGGCGCTGACCGAGCCCGACTGCGGCACCGACCTGCAGGCGATCCGCACGCGCGCCGTACGCGACGGCGATCACTACGTGATCAACGGCACCAAGACCTGGATCTCCAATGGCATCCACGGTCATTGCGTGGCGATCCTGGTGAAGACCGAAGATGTCGAGCCGCGCCACAAGGGCCTGTCGATGTTCCTGGCCGAGAAGGGACCTGGCTTCACCGTCAGCCGCAAGCTCGAGAAGCTGGGCTACAAAGGCATCGATTCGGCCGAGCTGATCTTCCAGGACTACCGCGTGCCGGCCGCCAACCTGATCGGCGAGACCGAAGGCAAGGGCTTCGTGCACACCGCGGGCGGACTGGAGCTCGGCCGCATCAATGTCGCGGCACGCGGTGTCGGCGTCGCTACCGCAGCGCTGAAGGCGGCCACCGGCTACACCCAGATCCGCAAGACCATGGGAAAGCCGATCCATCAGCACCAGGCCATCGCGCTGAAGCTCGCTGACATGGCCACGCGTGTCGAGGCGGCGCGGCTGCTGGTCGAGCAGGCGGCCAAAGCCTACGACGAGGGCCGGCGCTGCGACATGGAAGCGGGCATGGCCAAGCTGTTCGCCACCGAGGCTGCGCTGGAGAATGCGACCGAGGCGCTGCGCATCCACGGCGCCTATGGCTATTCCAAGGAGATGGATGTCGAGCGCTACTACCGCGACGCGCCGCTGCTGTGCATCGGCGAAGGCACCAACGAGATCCAGCGCCTGATCATCGCCCGCCAACTGATCGAGCGGAATCCGGTGTGAAGCTAAAGCGGACCGCATGAAGCGTATCACGGTGGAGACACTTGATGTTGAGCTTCGAGTTTGACCAGCAATCCAACGCGATACAGATCCTCTGCGACGAGGCGGGACTGGACATACTTGTAGGCGCCCTGGAGAGGGTTCGATCAGAAGGTCATTTGCATCTTCGCGCACCGTCAGCGGGAGGCCGCGAGTTGAGTGATGTGACTCCATTTGGCGTGAAGGCAATCTCCGAGGTGATTATCACCACGGGAGGCGATTGACATGCCTACTCGACTTCAAACCAAGAGCCTCAGGAGATGAAGCTCGACGGCATCAAAGTCCTGGATCTGTCTTCCTTTCTGCCCGGTCCGCACCTGACGATGATGATGGCCGACCACGGCGCCGACGTGATCCGCATCGAGCCACCGACCGGCGAGCCGACGCGACAGATCGGCGTCGGCGAGGCCGGCAGCACCGTCTATTTCCGCAACACACAGCGCGGCAAGCGCAGCCTGGTGCTTGACCTCAAGCAGCCCGCGGCGATCGAGATTTTCATGCAGCTGGCTGAGCGCGCCGATGTGATCGTCGAATCATTCCGTCCCGGTGTGGTCGATCGCTTGGGCGTCGGCTACGACGCGGTGAAGGCGCGGGCGCCGCGCGTGGTCTACTGCTCGATCTCGGCCTATGGCCAGGACGGCCCATCTCGCGACCGGCCCACGCATGATCTCGGCATCCAGGCCGAAGTCGGCCTGCTGGCGGCCAATCTCGGATCGGACGGCAAGCCCGCCATGCCGGCGGTGCCGGCGGCCGACGCCACGGCCTCGTTGATGGCGCTCAACGGTATCCTGATGGCGCTTCTGCGGCGCACCCACACTGGTCAGGGCGATTACATCGACATCGCCATGATGGACACGCTGCTGGCCTGGATGCCCAACGTGATGGGCCCGGTGTTCGGCGAGAACCGCATGCCCAACCCGCGCCACGAGCGCACGTGGGGTGGGCACGCGATGTACAACATCTACGAGACGCGTGATGGCCGCCATCTCGTGCTGGGCGGTTCGGAGCTGAAATTCACCCGCAACCTGCTGACCGATCTGGGCCGGCCCGATCTGGTGGCGCTGTGCCAACAGGGTCCCGGTCCAGTCGAGGACCCGGTCCGCGATTTCCTGCGTGCGACGTTCCGCCAGAAGACCCTGGCCGAGTGGCAGGACTGGTTCGCCGGCCGCGACATCTGCTTCTCGCCAGTCAGGGATATGGTCGAGGCGATCGGTGATCCGCACGTGGCACACCGCCGGATGGTGGTGACCGACGCGCGCGGCCTGAAGCACCTCGGCATTCCCATCAAATTTCGCGACGAGCCGGGACGCATCAACACCCACTGGCCGGATCTGGGCGCGCATGGCCCGGAAATCCTGCGCGAGCTGGGCTACACCGCCGACGATGTCGCGCGTCTCCAGCGGCAGAAGGTGGTCTGACGCCAAGTGCAGGCGCCATCCGGAATGAGGTTTGGTCACGCGATGCAGATCGAGAACCGGCGTGCGCTTGCGGACGACACCGCCGAGCCCGGCGCAGGCATCGCACAATCGTTCGTTGGCCAGCGTGTTGTAGCGGGCGTACTGGCACCAGAGGTTGGATCCGGTCATCTCTTGCCCCCTATCCGCCACGCTAATTCAGCATTGATTCGCACGGAATAGACGTCAAGATTTGGACCGTTGTGAATTTCGGTCAATAATCAGGGACATGGACCGGATCGGCGACATGACGGCGTTTGTAAAGGTGGTCGAGGCCAATGGCTTCTCGGCCGCCGCGCCGCAACTTGGGCTGACGCCGTCGGCCATCAGCAAGCTGATTACGCGCCTGGAAGAACGGCTGGGCGTGCGCCTGTTCAACCGCACGACCCGCAAGCTGGCGCTGACCGAGGCCGGCGAAGCCTTCTATCGCGACGCGGCGCGCATCATCGGCGACGTCGAGGCCGCCGAGGCGGCCATCGGCCAGCGCGGCGGCGAGGCGCGTGGGCTGCTCAAGGTCACGACGTCCCTGGCGTTCGGCTCGCATCAGATCCTGCCGCTGGTGCCGGAGTTCCTGAAGCTGCATCCCGGCATCGAACTCGACCTGTCGTTCACCGACCGCGTCGTGGACCTGGTCCAGGAAGGCTTCGACGTTGCCTTCCGCATCGGCGCGCTGGCCGATTCCAGCTTCGTGGCCCGCAAGATCGGCGAGGATCACCGTGTCGTGGTGGCAGCACCCGGCTATCTCGCCCGCCACGGCGAGCCCGCGCATCCCAACGACCTGGCCAAGCACAACTGCCTGGGCTTCCGCGACCGCATGCATATGAACCGCTGGCCCTTTGTCATCGACGGCGATCTGCGCGAGATCCAGGTTCGCGGCAATTGCCGTGCCGACGACGGCGACATGCTCTTCCACCTTGCCGAGGCCGGCGTCGGCATCGTGCGCCTCACCCGCCTCACGGTGGCCAAGGCGATTCGCGAGGGCCGTCTCAAGCTGGTCCTGGCACCATTCACACCCGACGACACTGTTCCGATTCACGCCGTCTATCCGCACCGCCGCCTGCTGCCACCCAAGGTGACGGCATTCGTCGATTTCCTATCATCCAAGTTCGACCCGCCACCGTGGGAGATGTGAACGCAATAGCGCCGTCAATCGCCTGCCATATTCGTGGTTGAAATTGCGTATCCCGGTTCGCCACATGGAAATCCGCAATGTACAATCCCGGCGATGCCGCCGCACCGTTGATCCAGCCGAACGCATTCGAGACTTTGCTGACGCAATCGCGCGGCATCGACGGGCGGGCAGCCCTCACCCCCGATATACGACGGTGGCTGGGTGGCCTTGAGGCGCAGTTGCCGCAACAGTTCTGGTTCCATTGCGACCCCGCTGCACGGCGGGCCGCCCAGTGCCTGGGTGCGGCGGGTTTCGTGCGCCGCGATCGGATTTTTCTTGCCGATGGACCACCGGAACGCCTCGACGCAGTCCTGCGCCATGAACTCGTCCACCTCGCCCAGGTGCAACTGGCATCGCGCACTGGCCGCGTCGCGACACCGGCTGCCGTCGAGCACGAGGCTGATATCATCAGCGCACTGCCGGTTGCACGGCCCGCCGAGCATGGTGCCGACCCGTGCCGAATTCATCCGCTCATCTGGTTCGTCGCCATCGGCGTTGGATTGTATGTGCTGCTGCGCCCCGGCGTCGCCAACGCGCCCGGTCCCCAGGATACACCGATACCCGGTCCTTCACCGGGCCAGATCATCGCCGAGGCCCTGTGCCTCTTCGTCGTTCCGGCCGGCGCCATTGGCATCGGTGCCCGCCTGGGCCTGGGCTTTCTCGGCCGAATGGCGCTGGCCGGCGCCGCAACGAATGTCAGCCTTCGCGCGACCAGCGACGTTGCCGGCGGCCAGGCGTCGCCGCCGCTGATGTATCTGTTCGATGCCGCGACGGGCGCTGTCATCGGCTTTGTCGTCCCCGGTGGTTTCCGCCTGATCGGCCGCGCCGGGACCTATGGCCTGGACCGTTTGGCCACGTACGGTGTGAGCCAGTCGGACATCGCCGTCACGCGGGTGCTGGCCGAACGCGCGGCGCAGGCGCCACTGACCGCGGTCGAAGCCCAGCAGCTCCTGTCAACGCGCGGCATGGCCGGGAAGGTTTCGCAATGGTGGCTCAACCGTCGCGGCGTTATCGTCCTGTACCGCGGCCAGGACATCGCGACTGGCCAGATCTTAAGTCCGCTGGCGCGACAAGAGGGAGTCGCAGCGTCGCAGGAATTGGTTGCACGCATGCGAACGCTTGGCCTGACCGACGCGGAAATCGCCGGTTATACGGCGCGTTGGCACACGCAACCGATCCCGCCCTTCTCCGCCCCGGATGGCTTGGCAGGACTGCCGCTCGGTTCGGTCGGCATCCCCACCACCAGCATACCGGGCATCGCCGCAAACTTCGGCGAAGAGGGTGTCATCTACGTGATCCGCATGCCACGCAGTATGGCCATCCCCCCGCTGGGATGGCAGGGCCTGCAACTGGAGAACGAGTTCGTCATCTTGAATCAGGTCCCGGCCGGCAGCATCGTGCGTGTGATTCCCGCGCAGCGGGTGGCACCGCTCATGGTCAACGAAAGCGGCTTGCTGGTACCCGGACAATAGGCGGCATCGACATGGACAGAACGGCTCATCTTCTGCCGCTCGGATCGCAGCGCCTGCGTGCGCTGGAGTGCCTCGGCGGCAGCAGCCCGCAGGCTCCGGGCTATTTCGCGCCTACCGCCGACGTCGATATCTTCGAGGCCTTCCGCCGCCATGTCGGACAGCTGTCGCAGAAATGGGCGGCCGAAACCGATCCGATGACCGTGTCACTGCTCGCGGCCGGCCGCCTGCTCTGCGGCGACCTGGCGGCAGCCGATATCATTCTTGATCACCTGCCCGCCGAGGCGATCAAAAGGGATCATGGCGCGGGAAGCTGTCTGGTGCTGCCGGTCCATGCGCTTGCCACCGCCTTGCCGTTGCCGACGGCCCTGGCGGACACGCGGCGCTGGCTGGCAGGCTCGGCCGAACAAGCGGCCGTACGCGCCTGGCTGCACGAACACCGCGATGCGCTGCACTGGATCGAGGCTGACGGGGTCTATCGCAGCGGCACCTGAGCGCACAGCATCCAGCTCATTCGGCGGACTGCGTTGACGTATCAATCTGCCGTCGCAGGTCGCGTTGCGCCGTGCGGCCCAGCGGGAAGCGCCACAGAGCCAGCGCCGCCAGCACATGCAAGGCTGCCGGCAAAAGCACGAACAGCAACACCAGGCCGTGCAGCGCGGTGGCGTCGTTTTCAACACCGGTGCGGAAGCCGACCCATTGCAGCAGCGGGTAGGTGATGCCAACCGCCAGAGCCAGGCCGATCTTCTCGGTCATCGCCAGCAGGCCGAAATACACGCCGGCCTGCATGCGCCCGGTCCGCACCTGATCATCGTCGGTGATGTCGGCCATCATCGCCTTCATCAGGAATCGATGCGAGGCGTAGGGCAGTCCGAACAAGGCCATCATCACCAGCGCCGCCCAGAAATTGCCCGGCGGCGCCACCAGGAACACCGGCAACAGCACGAGGGAATAGACCTGCGCCCAGATCAGCGCCGTATGCTTCTCGGCCTTGCGGCTGAGCCAGATCCAGAACGGAATGGCGAGGCAGCCGACCACGAAGTACACCAGCATCAGCACGCCCGAGCGATCACCCAGCGCAAACGCGTCGCGCGCGATAAACACGATCAGCGAGCCCGACACGCCGCTGGACAGGCCCACCATCAAGTCGGCGGCCAGCAGGCGGCGCAACGGCCGGCTTCCGAGCAGGGCCGCAACGACATCGCGCCAATGCGCCTCGGGCCGCTCCACGACCTTGGTCTCGGGCACCCAGGCCAGCGCCGCCACGAAAGTGATGGGCAGCAGCACGACGATGAACCAGCCGATGCCGCGCATCTTGTCGCGCAGGGCCGGGGCACCCATCAGCTCGAAGGCAGCAGGGATCACCAGCACGGTGATCAAGCCCACCATCAGCGCCGCCTGGTAGGCGCCCTGGACGCGCGTGCGCGCATCATAGTCGGTGGCCAGCTCGGCGCTCCACGCCAGGATCGAGATGGTGGCGAACGTCCAGCCGACATACATCACCAGCAGCCAGACCAGCAGGTAGGAGTCGCCCACCTTGCCGGCCGGCGCAAAGATCATCCAGACGCTCAGCATGAGAATGGGCAACGCCAGCGCGATCCAGGGCTTGCGCCGGCCGAAGCGCGTGCCGTAGCGGTCGGCCAGCAAGCCGAAAACCGGATCGATCGCGACGTCAAAGAACCGCGTGATCATGAAGATCCAGCCGACGGCGGCCAGGCCCAGCCCCATCTCGTCGGCATAGAACGGCGGCAGGTAGACCACGATCGGCAGACCAAGGCCTGCGATCGGCAGCGCCTGGGATACGAACGCCAGCAACGATGTCCGCGACAAACGCATACGCCACCTCCCTGAAGCGCTCTTGGCGGCGCTCCTACAACCGCTGTCGCGGTGGCGCGCACGATGACCCAGGCGCGCCAGGGATGCAATGCCGCACCCTGTTTTCGCAAGCCGTGTTGCTCGGGCGTCATGCTACGGTCGCCCGGCAAAACATGAACCGTCTGCCGACATACGCCTTACTGGTCATCACGCTGCTGCAGGCAGCCTGCGCCACGACACCACCGCCCGCGCCACCACCGGAAACCGGCGACGCGCGCGAGCGCTATGCGCCGGGGGCGCATCAGGCGCTGCTGGCCTGGCTCGACACTGAATGGAAATTTTTCGGCAATGGCCGCCGCGGCCACATCGTCGACTTGCGTCGCGTCGGACCACCCGAGCCGCCGCTTTGGCCTGGTGCCACGCCGGAACAACGGCTGTGCGACCATCTCCGCACCGCCTACTGGACACCGGTCACGGGAACGCCGGACCGCTCGGAGCTGGGATCATCGCCTCGCAACCCGACGACGCCGCCGACCTGCACCAACGCCTGGTCGGCCGTCTTCATCTCGTCGGCGCTGCGCAACGCCGGCGTGCAGTCGCGCGATTTCCGCTTCGATCCTCTGCACTCGGCCTATCTCAAGGACATCCTGCAGCGCCAGCGCGCCTATGAGGCCGCGCCCGACAAGCACGAAGTGCCGCTGTTCGTGCCGCATCCGCTGGAGACGCGCGCACCGCAGCCGGGCGATCTGATCTGCGCCACGCGCCGGCGCGACAGCGACGCGGTGCTGCGCGCCATCTTCCTGCCGACTGGTCCCCGCGCGCAGGCGAACTGGGACGCCGCGCTCGACGCCATGGAGTTTGGTCACTGCGATATCGTCGTCGCCGTCGATCTGCGGCGACGCACGCTCAGCGCCATTGGCGGCAACGTGCAGGACACCGCGTCGAAGTCGCTGTTGCCCACCGACGCCAGCGGCCGTCCGCTGCGCACCATTGAGCGGCCGTGGTTCATCGTGATCGAAAACAGACTGCCATGAGGAAAAGATGAGTGCCGGCGAGAAACCCGTGTTGTGGTCGGTCGATGCGCGCGGCGTGGCAACGGTGGTGTTGAACCGGCCGCATGTGAACAACGCCTATGACGGCGCCATGATCGACGGCCTGCACGCCGCCATGGACGCACTGCAACAGCATGCCGGCCTGCGCGTCGTGGTGCTGCGCGGCAACGGCAAGCATTTCCAGGCCGGCGCCGATCTGTCCTGGATCCAGAGCGTGGCCGCCCAGCCGGACGCCGAGAACGTGGACGTATCACGCGCGACGGCCGAGGCGATCCGCCGCCTGGATGCCAGCCCGGTGCCGACCATCGCCCTGGTGCAGGGCGGCTGCTTCGGCGGCGGCACCGGCATGATCGCCGCCTGCGACCTGGTGATCGCCACCGAGGACGCGCAGTTCTCCATCACCGAGACGCGCTGGGGCCTGATGGCCGGCATCATCGTGCCACAGCTCAACGCCGCCATCGGCGTGCGCCAGGTACGGCGTTATGCGCTGACCTGCGAGCGTTTCGGTGCGGCCGAAGCGCGCCGGATCGGCCTGGTGCACGAGGTTTGCGCTGCCGCCGATCTCGACAAGACGGCCGCGACCTTCATCGACATGCTGCTGATGAACGCCCGGGACGCCAATGCGCAGACCAAGGCCGTGGCACGCACCTACGCCGGCCTGGATGTCGGCGACGTCGCCTATGACGGGCTGGTGCGCCAGCACGCCGCCAAGCGCCGCTCACCGGAGGCCACCGAAGGCCTGGCGAGCTTCCGCGACAAGCGCAAGCCCAACTGGTACCCGGGGTAGCGTCGCAATGACCGTTGACTGCGCGCCCGGTCGGGCTATGACCCTCGGCGCGCAACGTTCCAGGAGGACATGCAGATGGCCAATGTCGGTGAGGTGATCGTCAGAGCCGACCGGCTGACCGATTTCGTCAAGGCGATCTGCGAGAAGGACGGCAGCGACCCCGCCGAGGCGACCTTGGTGGCCGAGAACCTGGTGCAGGCCAACCTGTTCGGCCACGACAGCCATGGCGTCGGCATGATCCCGCGCTACATCGAGAACGCCCGCGCCGGCAGCTGCAAGCGCAACTGGCATGCCGAGATCGTGGTCGATAACGGCCCCCTGATCACGGTTGACGGCGGCAAGGGCTACGGCCAGGTGGTGGCGCGCGAGGCCATGCAGTTCGGCATCGACCGCGCCAAGGAACACGGCGTCTGCGTCGTGGGCCTGCGCAACTGCCACCATATCGGCCGCATCGGCGCCTGGGGCGAGCAGTGCGCCGATGCCGGCCTGATCTCGACCCATTACGTCAACGTGCATGGCCACAAGTCGCTGGTGGCGCCGTTCGCCGGCGCCGAGGCGCGGTTCACGACCAATCCTTACTGCTGCACCATTCCCGGCGCCAACGGCGAGCACATCGTGCTCGATTTCGCCACCAGCCAGGTCGCCATGGGCAAGGTGCGCGTCGCCTACAACAAGCGCGAGCCGATGGAACCCGGCCTGTTGATCGACCATGACGGCAAGCCCAGCACCGATCCCGGCGTGATGTGGGGCAATGGCCCGTTCGGCGCCATCCTGCCGTTCGGCCTGCACAAGGGTGGCGGGCTTGCCGTGATCTGCGACATTCTCGCCGGCGCCCTGACCGGTGGGCTGACGCACTCGCCCAAGACCATCAAGCACGACAGCGGTGACATCGTGAACAACATGCTGTCGATCCTCATCGATCCGGCCAAGCTCGGCGGCGAGTCGGTCTGGCAGCAGGACACGCAGGACTTCGTCGCCTGGGTGAAGTCGTCACGGCCCCAGCCTGGTGTCGCCGCGGTGCTGGTGCCGGGCGAGCCCGAGCGGCAGCGCCGTGCCCACCGGCTGGCCAAGGGCATCGCGGTCGACGAGACGACCTGGGGTCAGTTGTGCGATACTGCCCGGCTCGTGGGCCTCAGCGACGCGGAGGTCTGTGCCCTGTCGGGTGTGTGATGGAGTCAGTCCAGACGTTTTCGACCGCGGCCCTGCCGGCACGCGACCGCTTCGCCTATTGGCGCGAAGAACGCGGCAAAGTCCTGGGCGTCACCATCGACATCGACAAGGACCTGCAGGCGCAGTTCCACGGCACTTTCTCGGCCCGGTCCGTGGGCGGTGCGACGTTGATCGACATCCAGGCCTCGTCCTATCGGATAGCCCGCACGGAAGCCAACATCGCCGACCGCCCCGCCGATTCGCTGTGCATCGCCCGCCAGCTCCAGGGCGGCGGCGTGATCGTGAGCGGCGGTGCTGAAAGCTCGGTCCCGGCCGGCACCTTGCTCATCGGTCATGCCGACCGCCCCTATGCCGGCCGGCCGGCAGCCCAGCCGGGCTTTCGCCACAGCCTGCTGCGGATTCCCTTCGCCCGCTATCGGCCCTTGCTGCCGGCGCATTTCGACCTGTCGTGGCGCCCGATCCCGATCGAACCGGGACCGTCGGCACTGCTCGCCTCGTACTTCGATGCATTCGCCGCACAGGCCCCGCTGCTGTCCGAGCCGGTGGCGGGAACTGCCGTCCAGGCCCTGGCTCATCTGGTCCTGCTGGCGCAGGGCTTGGCGGTGCCTGCGGAGAAGGCCAGCCGCGACGCAGTCCGCGCCAGCCTGCTGCAGAAGGCTCACGCCCTCATCGCCACGCATCTGCACCGCACCGATCTGTCGCCGGGGCTGATCGCCCAGGCGCTGGGCGTCTCACCACGACAGCTGCACCTGTTGTTCGAGCCCACCGGCACGACGTTCTCCGGCACCGTCATGAGCCAGCGCCTGGCCGAGGCCCGGCGCTTGTTGGGCAAGTCCCCGCCGCTATCCGTGGTGGATATCGCCTTCGCCTGCGGCTTCAACAGCCTGTCGGCGTTCTACCGGGCCTTCCGCACCCTGCACGGCATGACCCCCAGCGACTATCGCGCCTCGCTTTCTCCCGAACACTAGAGCGTTCTCATCGCGGCGCCGACCCACACGACGACAGCGCCGGGGCGCCCAGGCAAAAGAAGAGGCCGTTGAAGCGCGGATCCTCGAGCAGGACGCCGTTGCCGACGACCGTGCGCGACTGCGCCGCCGCGACGTTGTTCAGCGCCGAGATGAAGGGACGCCACGGGACGTTGTTGGCCCGGATCGTACGGTCGATCATGCTGGCGAGATCGGTCGTGCCGGTTGCGGCCGGCACCAGGGTCAATGTCCCCGGCACGAACGTCACCTGGTAGTTCGCGGATGCTGCGAGCGTACCCTGACCAATGGCGTAGGCGCCGGGCGCGCTGGCGGTGGTCGCATTGGTGGCGAGTTCACCCGACAGCGTGTCGCCGTTGACCAGGCCGCGGCCGCCAACGCCGTAGGTCAGCGGTGGCAGGGCCCGGCCCGCGGTCAGGCTCCGGGAGTCCGCCGTCACCGTGATCGGCCGCGGCGTGATGGTGAGGTCGGCGCCAACATACGTGATCCGGTAGTTCGGGTTGTTGACGTCGCTCACCGTACCCTGACCGATCGCGTAGATGCCGATGCCGCTGGTCGCCGACGCCGCGCTCGACAGCGCGCCAATGACGGCCGTACCGGCGGCGCGATCGCTGGTGGTGAAGGTGAATGCAGTGGCATCGCCGTAGACCCGGCTCGCGGCCTGCGCCGTCACCGTGATCGATCGTGGCGTGATCGTGAGATCGGCGCCGGTGAACGTCAGGGCATAGTTGGGCGAGCCCAGGCTGCCCTGGCTGATGGCGTAGGTGCCGACATCGGATGTCGCGGTGGCCGTCGTGCCGAGCGCACCCGTCAGCGTGTCGCCGTTGACCAGCCCGCCCTCCGACGTCACGGCATAGGTCAGCGCCGGGTTGGCATTGCCGTAGACCCGGCTTTGCGCGTCGGCGCGCACGGCGATCGGCCGCGGCGTGATGGTGAAATCGGCGCCGGCATAGCTCACCGCATAGTTGGGTGACGCCGCCAGCGTGCCCTGCGTGATGGCGTAGATGCCGACGCCCGACAGGCCCGTCGCCGTGGTCGTCAGGCCGCCGGTCAGGCTATCTTCGTTCATCAAATTCCCGGACGTGATGGCCCAGGTGAGCGCCGGATTGCCGTCGCCGTAGACGCGGCTCCTGGCATCGGCGGTGACGGTGATCGGCCGCGGCGTCACCGTGAGGTCGGCACCGACATAGGTCAGCGCATAGTTCGGGTTGGGCGACAGCGAGCCGCGCTCGATGCTGTAGCGCCCGACGTTGGACGTCCCGGTAGCCCCCGTCGCCAACCGGCCTTCCACGGTGTCACCGTTGACCAGAGACCCCGCGGTGATCCGGTAGGTCAACGCCGGGTTGGCATCGCCATAGACGCGGCCGAGCGCGTCAGCGATGACCGTGATCGGTCGCTGTGTCACCGTGAGATTGGCACCAACGAAGTTCATCCGGTAGTTGGACGTAACGAACAACGAACCCTGGGTGATGGCGTAGGTGCCGACGCTGGACGCAGCGTTGGCAACGGTCATCGGGTCGCCGCCCCCGAGGCTGTCGCCGTTGACCAGCGACCCCGGCGCGATGGTGTAGGTCAGCGCCGGATTGGCGTCGCCATAGACCCGGCTCTGCGCATTGGCAATGACCGTGAGCTCGCGTGGCGTGACCGACAAAATCCCTGAGTTATAGGTCAGCGCGTAGTTCGACGACGACGCCAACGTGCCTTGCGTGATGCCGTAGCTGCTGACACCAGACGTGCCGTCCGCGCTCGTGGCCAGTGCGCCGGTCAGGCTGTCGCCGTTGACCAACGAACCCGAGGTGATCCTGTAGGTTAGCACTGGGTTAGCATCGCCATAGACCCTGTTCTGATGGTCGGCGGCGACCGTGATCAGGCGCGGCGTGACGGTCAGGTTGGCGTCGACATAGGTGATGGCGTAGTTCGAGGAAGCCGCCAGCGTACCCTGCGCGATGCGGTAGGCGCCGACATTGGAAGCACCATTGGCAGCGGTCGCCAGATCGCCGGATAGCGAGTCGCCGTTGACCAGCGAACCCGACGTGATCGCATGGGTCAGCGCTGGATTGGCATCACCATAGACCCGGCTCCTGGCATCGGCGGTGACGGTGATCGGCCGTGGCGTCACCGTGAGGTCGGCACCGACATAGGTCAGCGCGTAGTTCGGGTTGGGTGACAGAGAGCCGCGCTCGATGCCGTAGCGCCCGACGTTCGACGTCCCGGTGGCCCCTGTCGCCAACCGGCCTTCCAAGGTGTCACCGTTGACCAGAGCCCCTGATGTGATCCTGTAGGTCAAGGCCGGGTTGGCATCGCCATAGACGCGGCTCTGCGCATCGGCGGTGATGGTGATCGCGCGCGACGTCACGATCAGGTCGGCTCCCACGTAGCTCAACGCATAGTTCGACGAGGCCGCCAACGTGCCCTGGCTGATGGCATAGGCACCGACGCTGGAAGTCGCATTGGCATCCGTCGTCACGGCGCCCGACAGACCATCGCCGTTGACCAGTGAACCCGCGGTGATCCTGTACGTCAGTGCCGGGTTGGCGTCACCGTAGATGCGGCTGAGCGCATCGGCGGTCACGGTGATCGGCCGCGGCGTGACCGACAGCGTCGCCTTGGAATAGGTCAGTGCGTAGTTCGGCGAGGCCGCCAGCGTACCTTGCGTGATGACGTAGTCGCCGACGTTAGAGGTGCTGGTAGCCGTCGTGGTCAGAGCGCCCGTCAGGCTATCACCGTTGACCAGCGAACCCGACGTGACTGCATAGGTCAGCAGCGGATTGGCATCGCCGTAGGCCCGGCTGAGGGTATCCCCGGTCACGGTGATCGGACGCGACGTGATGGTCAGATCGGCACCGACATAGGTGATGGCGTAGTTCGGCGCACCCAACGTGCCCTGCGTGATGCCGTAGGTGCCGATACCGGATGTGCCGTTGGCTGTGGTCGCCAGATCGCCGGACAGCGCGTCGCCGTTGACCAGCGATCCATCGGTGATCCGATGGGTCAAAGCCGGGTTGGCATCGCCGTAGACCCGGCTCTGGGCATCCGCCGTGACGGTGATCGGCCGCTGCGTCACCGTGAGATCGGCGCCGACATAGGTCAGCGCATAGTTTGGATTGGCCGACAGCGAGCCGCGCTCGATGCCGTAGCGTCCCACGTTGGATGTCGGCGTCGCCGATGTTGCCAGCTGGCCTTCCAGGCTGTCGCCGTTGGCCAGCGATCCCGACGTGATCCGGTGGGTCAGCGCCGGGTTGGCATCACCATAGATGCGGCTGAGCGCATCGGCCGTCACCGTGATGGCGCGCGACGTCACCGTGAGGTCAGCGCCGACGAAGGTCAGCGCATAGTTCACCGAGGCGGCGAGCGTACCCTGGGTGATGGCATAGGTGCCGACGCTGGATGTCCCATTGGCGTCGGTCGTCAGCGCACCCGAGAGGAGGTCGCCATTGACCATCGACCCGGATGAGACCCTGTGGCTCAACGCCGGGTTGACGTCGCCATAGGCGCGGCTCTGCGCATCCGCCGTGACCGTGATCGGACGCGGCGTGATCGACAAGGCCGCCACTTCATAGGTCAGCGCGTAGTTCGACGAAGCCATCAACGTACCTTGGTTGATGGCGTAGCTGCCGATGCCGGACCCGCCGTTCGCGTTCGCGGTCAGGTCACCCGTCAGGCGATCGCCGTTGACCAGCGAACCCGACGTGATCGTGTAGGTCAGCGTCGGATTGGCATCGCCATAAACCCGGGTCAGGTGGTCCGCAGAGACCGTGATCGGGCGCGGCGCGACGGTCAGGTCGGCGCCGACATAGGTGATGTCGTAATTCGGCGACCCCAGAATGCCCTGCGTGATGGTGTAAGTGCCGACGCCGGACCCGGTGGTGGCCGATGTCCCCAGGCCGCCGGACAGGGCGTCCCCATTGACCAGCGATCCGTTGGTAATGCGATAGGTCAGCGCCGGATTGGCGTCGCCATAGACGCGGCTCTGTGCATCCGCCGTCACCTCGATCGGGCGCGGCATGACGGTCAGACGGGCGGCGAAATAAGTGATGGCGTAGTTCGTGTTCGTCGATCCCAAGGACCCCTGCGTGATGGCGTAGCCGCCAGTGTCGGATCTGCTGTCGGCCGATGTCGCAAGCGCACCGGACAGTGTGTCGCCATTGACCAGCCCGCCCACGCCAACGGTGTAGGTCAGGGTCGGATTGGCATCGCCATAGAGTCGCGTCTGCTGATCCGCCATCACGACAATCGCGCGGGGCATGACGGTCAGATCGGAGCCGACATAGGTGATGGCGTAGTTCGCCGATCCCAAGGACCCCTGTGTGATGGCATAGGTGCCAACCCCTGATCTGCCGTCGGCCGAAGTGGCAAGCCCGCCGGGCAGTATATCGCCATTGACCAGCGATCCGCCGGTGATGCGGTAGGTCAATCCCTGGTTGGCATCGCCATAGCGCCGACTCTGGGCATTCGCCGTCACCTCGATCGGGCGCGGCGTGATGCTCAGGTTGGCGCCGACATAGGTCACATCATAGTTCGATGACGCTGCCAGGGCGCCGCGCGTGATCGCGTAGTCGCCGACACCAGAGGTCACGGTTGCCGACGTGACAAGGCTGCCGGACAGCGTATCGCCATTCACCAGCGTTCCCGACGTGACGTTGTAGGTGAGGGCCGGATTGCCATCGCCGTATTGCCGGCTTTTCCCATCCGCCGTCACCGTGATCGCCCGGCGCGTCACCTCGAGATCGGCACCCACATAGGTGAGGGTATAGTTCGACGAAGCCGCCAGCGACCCTTGCGTGATGCCGTAGAGGCCAACACCCGACGCGCCGGTGGCCGACGTCACCAGGCCCCCGGACAGTGTATCGCCGTTGACCAGCGATCCCGACGTGATGTCGTAGGTGAGCGCCGGATTGGCATCGCCGTAGGCGCGGCTCTGGCCCTGCGCCGTCACCGTGATCGCGCGCGGTGCGACCAGCAGGCTGCCGCCGAGATAGACGATGCGCGAGGCACCGCCCGCCGTGAAGGTACCGGCGACGCCCGTGGCAGTCATGTTGTAGAAGCCGACACCGCTGGCGGTGGTGGCGCTCGTCGAGAGGCTGCCGCCTGCCGTGATGGTGTTCCAGTAACCGGCGCCGATATAGGCCGGCGTCAGCGGGTTGCTGTCGCCATAGACGCGGGTCAGGTCGGTCGAGACGCCGACCACGCCCGATACGCCGAAGAGCTGCGGCCGGTAGGTGGTATCCGGCGGCGCCCACACGGCCCAATCGAACCCGGCGAAGCCCGCCTGGGTCTGCATCGCCGCCGATGTCCGGCCGGTACCGCCCTGCGACGTGCTGCGTCCACTGGTCTCGGTGTTCCAGTAGGCCGCGGTGGCCGTTCCACTGGGCTGACGCGCGCCGACCAACCCGCCGAGGCCGCCGGTCCCCGTAACGGCGCCCGTAGAATACACCTGGTCGAGCGCACCGCCATTGAGCCCGACAAAACCGCCGACCGTCGTGCCGCCGGCAGCGGCGCCGGTGGCGTAGGCCTGGCGGATCGTGCCGGCGTTCCAGCCGGCGAAGCCGCCGATCACGGTCCCGCCGGTGGCGGTGACGGCGCCGGTGGCATAGGCCTGGGTGATCGTGGCGTTGCTGTTCCAGCCGACAAAGCCGCCGACGGTTTGGCCCGTTCCGGTGACGGCGCCCGTGGCAAAGCTGCGTGTCACGTCGCCGCCGCCCCACGTCCCGTTGTTCTCGCCCAACAGGCCGCCGACCCGGGTGTTGCCGCTGATCGCCGTCGACGCGAAGGTATCGCTGATCGTACTGCCATAGGCGCGCCCGACCAGGGCCCCGACCCCGTCGTGTCCCGTCACCTGGCCACCGGCCAGCCCGACGCGGCGGATCGTGGCGTCCGACGTATAGCCGAACAGGCCGACGAAATCGGCGGTCGGCCGGTTGATGGTAAGGCCCGCAATGACGTGGCCCTGGCCGTCGAACGTGCCGCTGAAGCCAACGTCGTTCGGGTTGCCTATGGGACTGAAGCCCGACGCGCCCCAAATGCCGGACGGGTTGGCGCCGGCCGTCGGCGTGGCATCGATGTTGCGGTCCAGGACGTAGCTGCCCGAAAGCTGGCCGCCGATGAGCTGGAGCTGGTGCAGGTTGGAGATCGTGGTGACGCCGTTCACCGGCGCCGCCATTTCCCAACGCCCGATCGGCCGCAGGCCGTCGGCCTGGAACCACACGCTCTGGAAGTTCCATCCGGCATAGTTCGAGGACTGGCGCGCCTGGGCCGTGGTCAGGCCGGTGCCGCCCGCCGATGTGCTCTGGCCCGTCGTGCCTATGTCCCAGAATGAATTGATGACGGTCGCCTCGTTCGTGCCGACCAGGCCGCCGGTGGCGGTGGTCCCCGTGACGGCACCGCTGGCGTAGGAATGGTCGACCACCCCGGATCCGGTTGCGTTGCGGCCGACCAGACCGCCGGTAGAGGCGCCGCCACTGCCGTTGACCGAACCGATGGCATAGGTGTACTGCATGGCGCCGTTGTTCGAACCGATCAGTCCGCCGGTTTCCTGGGTGCCACGCACGGCGGCGTCGGCGTAGGAGTAGACGACGACGCCGGTGTTCATGCCGACGAGGCCGCCGACAGAATTGGTGCCCGTGACGGTCCCGGTCACATAGGTCCTGTTGAGGACGCCGTTGTTGACGCCGGCGAGGCCACCGACTCCGGATGCACCGACGACCATCACGTTCGTCAAGCCGATATTGCTGACGTTGGCGCCGCCGTAGCCAACGGCACCGAACAGGCCGACAGCGTTCATCCCCGGGCGGTTGATGGTGAGCCCATCGATCACGTGGTCCATGCCGTTCAAGGCGCCGCTGAATGCGGTGACGATCGAGCCCACGGGCACGAAGCCTGATGAGCTGTAGATGCCAGCCGTATTGCTGCCGCTCGACGCACGGGCATCGATATCGCGGTCCAGCGCATAGGACGCACCGGGATTGGCCGCCATCAGCTGGAGCTGGTTGAGGGTCGATACCGGGATGACGCCGTTGACCGCCCGCGCCGCCTCCCAACGCCCGATCGGGCGCAGGTCGGCGGTCTGGAACCAGGTGTTGGCGAAGTCGAAACCGGCGTAGCTCGCCATCGTGCGGGCTTGCGCCGTCGTCAATCCGATCGCTGGTGGTGCCACGCCGATGAGCTCGCCGACAGCGTTGGCCTGTCCGGTCGTTTGCGTATCCCAATAGACGGCTGAAGCCGTGCCCGGCCGCGGCTCGGTACTGTCGTAATAACCTGCGACACCGCCGGAACGGACTGTGGCGCTGACGCGACCCGACGCATAGGCCTGGCTAATGCTGGCGCCATCCAGGATGTTACCGACGAGGCCGCCGACACGTGTGATGCCGCTCACCGTGCCGGTGACATACGCCTGGCTGATCACGGAACCCGCACTGAAAAGGCCAGCCAGACCGCCGACGATCACACTGCCGCTCACCGCGCCGGTGAAGTGGGCTTGCGCCAGGATGCTGTTGATGGACAGCGCACCGAGAAGACCGCCGGTGTAATCGATGCCGCTCACCGTGCCCGTCGCGTAGACGCGGCTGATGCTGGCAGCATCGCGTGCCGTTCCGGCCAAGGCGCCCGTGCGCGTGCCGCCCGCAATGCTGCCGCCGACGAGCCCGACATCGGTGATCACAGCAGAACTGATGACGCCGAACAGCCCGACATAGTCCTGAGACGGCCGATTGATCGTGAGGCCCGCAATCGTGTTGCCGCTACCGTCGAAGCGCCCCCGAAACGGCGACGCAATGCCGCCGATAGGCATGAAGCCCTGATAGCGGGTGCCATCCCAGTTCCAGCGCGCGGTGCCGGTGGCGTCGATATCGTTGGCCAGCACAAAGCTGCCCGAACGGTAGCCGTCCATGCCCTGCAGGCCATAGACGTCCGTGATCGCATAGGGCGCGCCGGATGATCCATCGCCGCTCAGCGCCCGCAGGAAGGTGCCGCCGGCAAGGCGGAAATCCGTGGCATTGAACGACGGCAGGGTGGCGGACACCTGGGTCCAGTTGCCACTCAGCAAGGTGAAGGCACCGACATCGACCGTGCCACCCGCGCCCGTGGCGATGGTGCTGCCGGCGCTCAGCGCCAGGCCGCCGCTGGTGGCGGTGATGCCGGCGTTGAGCGTGATGGCGCCGGCAGCCTGCAGGGTGAGCGTCGATCCGCTGGCCCAGGTGATCGCATCGGCCACCGTGATGTTGCCGGCCTGGCTGCCCTGCGCGCCGGTGATGACAGTGACGCTGGCCAGCCGCAGCGCGTTCTGCAACGTGGTGACGTTGATCACCGAGTCATTGCCCGTCGCCAGGAAGCCGGACTGGTTGCTGTTGGCGCCGTTGGAGATGGTGACGTTGTAGGGATCCAGCAGCAACGTCCCGAATTGACCGTGGGCGGCGCTCAGGTCAGCGACGCCGGCATACGTCAGATGTGCCTTGCCCGAGACCTCGGCGAAACCGCCGTTGCCGCCGCCCGCGCCACCGCGGGCCGAGATGGTGCCCTCGAAGCGGGTATCGGCGTCGGACCAGATGATCACGCGACCGCCATCGCCGGCGGCGATCGCGTCGGCCCGAATCGTCGTGGCGGCATCGACGCGCGTGACCTCGGCGCGCTGCAGGGTGCCCGTACCCTGCACGTCGCCGCCGATCTTCACGGTGCCGCCGCCCTGCAAGCCGGAAGCATCGATGGTGGCGGCCTTCAGGTCGATGGCACGCGCCGTGATCGTGACGGCGCCGGCGCGGCTGGCTGGCGTGGCAGCGGTTCGGGTTGGCGCGGCTTTGACGGGCGGCGGTGGTGGCGCCTCGGCCGGGCTGGTCGCCGATACATCAAGGCGGCCGGAGACATTGACCTGCCCGTCGCTGCCGCCCAGCACGATCTCGCCGCTGCGACCCGACACGGTACGCGCCTCGACGACGCCGGACAGGTTCACGGCCTGGCGCACCGCTTCGCGCGCCGCCGCGGCGCGGATCTCGACGCGACCACCATCGGCGCTGATGCGGCCGGAGTGGCTCACCAGGGCGCCCTTTCCGTCCGCCTTGGTCGGCACGGCGACCTGCAGGAAGCCGTCACCGGAGAGATCGAGCGTGGCCTGCTCGCCCGAGCCCAGGCCGACGCGGCCCAGGGGTACCGAGATCGTGCCGGCGTTGTCGACGCTGCCACCGATCAGTGCCGCATAGCCGCCGCGGCCGATCGTGATGGTGCCCTGGTTGACGACGGCAGCCGAGGCACCCTTGCCGGCGAAGGTGAGCCGACCCGCGGTGAAGTCATCGTCCGAGATGCCGAGCGTCGAGGCGACAAAGCCGGTGGCGTTGACGGTGCCGGACCCGGTGATGGTGATGCCGTTCGGATTGACCAGGTAGACTTGACCGTTGGCGGTGATCGACCCCGCGATGGTCGACGGCGTGTTGCCGTTCACCCGGTTGAGCAGGGCCGACGAGGCCGACGGCTGCACGATGGTGACGCTCGATCCGGCGCCGACCGAGAAACCCTGCCAGTTCACGATCGCCGACGATGTCGACTGGTTGATCGTCATCTGTCCGGCCGACGGCGTGGCGATCGACACGCGACCGGCCGCGACAGATCCGCCGGTCGGCAAGGTCTGCGCCATGGCCGGCGCGACACCGATGAGCGCCGTCGAGGCGAGCAGGATCGCCTTGAGCGTGACGCCCTGTCGCCTGGCGCGCAGCAACGGACCTGTCGAGCGGTGGTCTCGTGCAGAAACATCGATGGCGCCCCGCAGCCACCGCCCCCGGTTCCCGCGCCTGGCGCGCTCGACAGGTCCTCCGCCGTTCCCGGAACGACAAGATGCGACTCGGTTCATGTCCCACCAGGCTCTTCAGAATTGAATGATGGCGGAGAAGACGATGCGATCCTCGGTCGGCGCATGGTCATTGCGATGCTGCCGGCCCCACTCCAGGGTGAAGCTCGTGTTGCTCACCCCCCAAGACCCGTCGGTGGGAATGCCACCCAGCTTCAGCCCCAGACCGTAGGAGGCACCGCGCGTGGTCGCCCGCTCCAGTGCGGTCGGGCGCTCGAGACGCACCATGCCGAATGCACCGAAGACGTATGGCGTGATGCCGATGGCGGCGGCAGGAATATCGAAGCGCCAGGGCGATGAGATCTCGCCGCGCACGACATAGCCCGCGTCGCCCTGGAACGTGCCGCTGTCGAACGAGGACAGCGCGCTGAGCGAGGAGAGGCCGATCTGCTCGGAGCGCAGCAGCGGCTTGCCGAACGACGTCTGCGCCCGGAACTTCAGATCGACGGCCAGATGCTCGACGACCTGCTGACTGTAGGACAGCGCCACGTCGAGCTTGCTGAAATCGGCATCGGCGCCCTGGCGCGACAGCGGCAGCAGCGGCGTTGCCTCCTTGGCCGAGCGCGCGCCGATGCCGTTGATGCCGAACGAGGCGGTGACGCGGCCGCTGACCTGGCCGCCCCACGGCGTCAGCCAGAACACGTCGCCGGTCCCGCGCACGATGCGCAGCCGGTCGAGCGACATGCGCAGTGTTGTCGGTTTGATGATGGAGACGCGCTCGTTCTGGGCATCGAAGGCGAGCTCGCTGTTGACCGTGAGCTCGCGCGACCGGATCCACGGGTAGCGCAGGCGCGCCGACAGCCGGCTGAACGCCGATGCGAAGCCCAGCCCGCCGGCCGGCGGCCGCGGCGTGGCGTGCACATCGGTGGCCTCGAGATTGAACGTCAGGCCGTCGATGCCCAAGGGTACGACGAAGCCGCCTGCCAAGGTCCGGTTGAATGGCCGGCTGGCAAAAAAGCCATGATCGCCCCCTTTGGGGTAACCCGAGGTGCGGACGTAAATCAGCTCACCCAGACCGAAGATCGAGTTGAGCTCCGCGCCGATGCCGACCGACCAGTGACCCAACCCTGACGACAGGGTGTTGTCGGCCACGATGTGGCCGCTGACAGGGCGGTGGCGCGCCTCGATCACCAGCACGCTGGAGCCCGGCGCGGTGCCCGCGGCCAGGGTCGAGCGCAGGATCGTGCCGGGCACGTCGCCGGCCAGCAGCAGCTGGCGTTCGATCTGGCTCAGCGCCACGCCGCGCTGGCCCACCAGGGGCGCCAACAGCGCATCGATGCGCGTGCGCACCATCGGCGGTACGTCCTTGGTCTCGATCCGTTCGATGAAGCCGTCGACCACCACCAGACGCACCGAAGCGCCATCGACGATGCGTTGTGCCGGCAGCACGACGCGCACCAGGCCATAGCCCGCCTGCGCATAGGCGTTCTCCAACGCCCGCGCCGCCGCGAAGATATCGGCTGCCGTCACGACGCGGTTGGTGAGCCCCGCCGTGATCGTCTGGGTCGCCACCGCCAGTGGCGGCAGGCCGCCCTCGACCTCGACGCCGCGCAGGCGGACCGAGAGCTTGTCGGCACCGGCCGGCACCTCCAGTCCGGGCTTGTCGGGGATGACGATCGCCGCCGGGTCGGCCTGCGGCGGCGGCCGGAAACTGGGCGGCGTGATCTGCGATGCGGTCTGCGCCACGGCCACACTCGCGCCCAGCGCAACAGGGGCGACCACCACGGCAGACATAAAACCGGCACGTGCACGTGCACCGATAGTCGCCCGTCGTACTGTGCCCGTCTCTTGAGAATACACGCCAACGCCCCCAAGCAGCGAACGGCCGACCTTCAGGCCTTGCTTGGAGCAGCGTTTGCGCCCGTTTTGGGCGCCTGTCGTCGCGCTCAGCGCAACCGGTATTCCCACTCAGCGCAAACTGTCCCAAAACGGAGGGAACAGCTTCCGCCGGCGGCAAAGACCGCCGCGCGATCGGCGATGCGTCAGCGCTGGCCGAATGAAACGTCGGCAGCCGGACTCAACACAACGAAGCCGCTACCCAGGGTATGGTTGTGATGGTCGATGATCGATTGCGCCGCCAGCACGCGCGAATCGTAAGTGCTGTGACCGTCGGCGACCAGCGTGACGCGATAGCCCAGCGCGACTGCATGGCGGCAAGCCGAATCGATGCACATCTCGGTCTGCAGCCCGGCGACGATCAGATGGTCGATACCCCGGGACTGCAGCTGCGCATGAAAATCCGTGCCGTGGAAGGCGCTGGAATGCTGCTTTTCGACCACGGGTTCTCCCGGCTGCGGCGCGACCGCGGGATGATGCGCCCAGCCCGGCGTGCCCTTGGCGAGGAGGTCCCCTGGTCCGCCGTCGTGCTGCACATGGAAGATGGGCGTGGCCGCCGCACGCGCTCGGCGCAGCAGACCCGCAATGCGCTCGACGACCTCGCCATCGCGATAAAGCGGCGGCTGCAGGGTGAACATACCCTGCTGCACGTCAATGACGACCAATGCGCGCGACATCTGCTGGCCTCTTGCTTGGCAGTCCGTGTCGTCAGACTATACGCGAGTTGTTTCAACACGAAGCGTTGGAATTACTGGCCTCATCCAACCTTGATTATCAGCTTTTGTCAGTGCGTTCGCCGAAGGAGGCAATGACCCCCTCTGCGGCACTTTTGAAGCGTTCGCTTGATCCTTGTACGCCTTCGCTCTGGCGGCTGATCCGGGCACCTTCGTGCAGCAGCATCAGCGTGTCGGCGGCGAGATCCGGCTGCTCCAAACCTGCTCGCCGGCACAGGCCCACCAAGTAATCCCGAAACCGCTTTTTGCTGTCCTCAATAATCCGGCGGGCGGGATGATCTTCTTCGGCTAGCTCCACGGCGGCATTCGCCATCTCGCACCCGCGCGGCTCCGACACGATGTAGCCGGCAGCGTGTTCGATCCAGGCCTGCAGCTCGCCCATCGGGTCACCGCTGTGACGCGCCGTCAGCTGGTCCAGTTCCGCGAAGCATTCGGCGACGGCCTGCCGAACACACTCGGCAATCAGATCGTCCTTCGATCCAAAATGGCGGTAGAGCGTCATCTTGTTGGTGCCGGCCGCCTCGGCGATCGTCTCGACACCGACGCCTTTGACACCGTGCCGGTAAAACAAATCGCGGGCCGTCACCACGATTCGCTCCCGCGGCCGCGGCATGACCCGCGCCGCCAATGCTTCGTTACCTGATATTTTAGATGTCATGACTTGACAGAGGTGTGACCGGTCAGTAACTACATAATGTGACTGACCGGTAACACCCCTGAAAGACCCTGTCAAGAGCCGGTCAGATTTCCAAAGGAACAGCCGATGACATCGCGTTATGCCGGCCAAACCATCGACGGTCTGCTCAACGATCCCATGACCCGGGCCGTGATGCGGGCGGACCATCTCGATCCAGCGATGGTTCGGGCGATGTTGCACAGTATGGCCAAGCGGCTGCAGACCTTGCCGCACGCCACAGGCCCGGCGCGCTCTGCCGCTCCCCGCACCAGCGGGACCTTCAATCGCCGCATGGCTTGCTGGCCGTGATCGACTTCTTCATCGTCCGGCCGATCTTCGCATCGGCCATCGCGGTCGTCATGGTGCTGGCCGGGGCGATCGCGTACGTCCTGCTGCCCGTCGCGCAGTTTCCCAACGTGACGCCGCCGCAGGTGGTCGTCAGCGCGATCTACCCCGGCGCCAGCGCGCAGGTGGTGGCCGACACGGTCACCACGCCGTTGGAGCAACAGATCAACGGCGTCGAGGGCATGACGTACATGTCCTCGGCCAGTTCCAACGATGGCTCGTCTCGCATCACCATCACGTTCGACGTCGGCTATCCGCTCGCGATCGCCGCCGTCGACGTCCAGAACCGCGTCGCCCAGGCCGCCTCTTCGCTTCCCGCCATCGTCAACCAGGCGGGCGTGACGATCAAAAAGCAGAATCCCAACTTCGTCATGATCGTCAATCTCACGTCGCCGGACGGCTCGGTCGATCCCGTGACATTGAGCAACTACGCCTACCTGCAGCTGATCGACCCGCTCAAGCGCCTGGCCGGTGTGGGCGACGTGCAGATGTTCGGTGAACGGCGTTACTCGATGCGCATCTGGCTCGATGCCGACAAGCTCGCCAATCTCGGCATCACGGCCATCGACGTCCAGAACGCTGTCGCCGAGCAGAACGTGCAGGTCGCGGCTGGCAAGATCGGACAGTCGCCGGCTCCAGCCGGTACAAGCTTCGAAGTTCAGGTCAATGCCGTCGGCCGGCTGAGCGATCCTGCCGCGTTCGGCGACATCGTCGTGCGTGCCAATCCGGCCGCCGGTTCCGTCGTGCGCCTGCGCGACGTCGCACGAATCGAGCTGGGTGCACTGCTCTACAACTCCACTGCATTTCTCGACAAGGATCCCACCGTCATTGTCGCCGTTTTCCAGATGCCAGGCTCAAACGCCCTGGAGTTGCAGAAAAGGGTCGAAGACAAGATGAAGGAGCTGTCGGCGCGCTTCCCCCAGGGAATCGCCTACAGCATGCACTACGACACCACGCGCTTCGTCTCCGCCGCCATGGTGGATGTGCTGAAGACCCTGGGCGAGGCGCTGGTGCTGGTCGTGGCCGTCGTTTTCATCTTCCTGCAGAGCTGGCGCACCACCATCATCCCGGTCATTGCCATCCCGGTATCGCTGATCGCCACGTTGGTGGTCATGCTCGTCCTTGGCTTCTCGCTCAACATGCTGAGCCTGCTGGGCATGGTTCTGGCCATCGGCCTGGTCGTCGACGATGCCATCGTCGTGGTCGAGAACGTCGAACGCCAACTGGAAGCCGGGCACGCGCCGCTGCAGGCGGCCCGCCTGGCGATGAAGGAGGTGACGGGACCCATCATCGCCACCACGGCCGTCCTGATGGCTGTGTTCATTCCCGTGGCCTTCATCCCCGGTGTGGCCGGCCAGCTCTACAACCAGTTCGCGCTGACGGTCGCCATCTCGGTGGCCATCTCGGCTTTCAATTCGCTGACCCTGAGCCCGGCCCTGGCGGCAGCTTATCTTCGCCATCGGCCGTCAACGCGCTTCGCGCCCTTCGTCTGGTTCAACAAAGGATTCCACTGGCTGGCCCACACCTACGCCGCATCCGTGCGCGGGCTGGTCCGGCTGCGGTGGATCCTGTTGGGTCTGTTCGCGGCGGGGCTGGCCGCCACCTACCTGATATCGACCCGCATTCCGACGGCGTTTCTGCCGGTCGAGGACCAGGGATACTTCTTCGCCATCGTCCAGCTGCCGGATGGCGCGTCTCTGCAGCGCACCGACGCCGTCACCGCTCACGTCCGCGACACGCTGCTGAAGACACCAGGTGTCGACACGGTCATCGCCATCAGCGGCTTCAACTTCCTGACGTTCGCGAACCAGTCGAACTCGGCCGCGCTGTTCGCCATTCTCAAACCCTGGTCCGAACGGGGGGCGGGCCTCGGCGCCACCGACATCGTCAACACAGTGCGCCCGACGCTCTTCCGCAATCCAGACGCACTCGTTCTGGCATTCGAACCACCATCCATCCAAGGGCTGGGCACGACAGGCGGCTTCGAATTTCAGATCGAGGATCTGAGCGGCCGTGGCGCCGGCGCCGTGAACGACGCAACGCAAGCCTTGCTGGCGGAAGCCCGCAAACAGCCCGAGCTCAATCCGCAGACATTGTTCACGACCTTCTCGACGTCGACGCCGCAATACACGTACGACTTCGACCGC
>Ga0187894_10001538_pt1 | contig 29426 bp, 21 predicted proteins | sample GBC1701081metaG_FD_136650 | JGI IMG/M metagenome (GOLD analysis project Ga0187894, IMG submission 136650) | White microbial mat communities from a lava cave in the Kipuka Kanohina Cave System on the Island of Hawaii, USA - GBC170108-1 metaG ...
AAAAAACCGGGAGCATGATTTGTTCTCCTACTCTGGGACACAGAGAAAGTTACGCTTCGGGAGTTATGCATCCCAAAGGGGTGCAGCCCAAGAATCCCCTTGCTTTAGCTAGGGGAGTGTCAATCCCTCACCTTACGCACAGAGACACAGAACCGCTTGGCGACGGGCGTTAGAGTTCAAGCTTTAGCTTGGTAGTAGATTGTGCAAGCGAAAGCCGTGGTTTCCGGCGCACCTCGCCCTGCCCATTGCCTTCGCCGTACTCGTTAGTTGACTGTTTTTGTAGCTACAACCAACCTGAAGGTTGAACTCTAACGCCTGCTCCTGAACATTGCTGCTTGCTTTTATGCCGCGTAACTTAAATTACTCCATCGAGCCGGTATCTTTGACTCTGGCGACAGGAACCGCTTCCGGCTGATTCATCAAGGTAGTTGTGCCTTCTGTAACCGATGCAAGCGGTGGTTCTAAAGCTGGCATTTCCTGTTCGGCGATTGCCTGCCGTTTAGGGTTCGCTGCCTCCTGCGTTGGCGTTTGCGAATTGAGGGTTTCATGCAAGCGGCTCATCCCGGCTAGTAGAAAGAAAGCGCCTAACACACTCCCGATAGCGAAAAGTATCCAGCCGCCTTTGGCATTGCCGAAAAAGATTACCGGCAAGGCAATCAGCATGGTCAGCAGCAGTGTGCCAAGCCCCGAATTCAATTCAATCTGCGAACCGCTTGTTCCTGCCATCAGGCGCATCACTTCCATCTCTGCCGGCAGGCGGTTGCGCGTCAGCGCCGCGCCGCAGACTCTACAAAAACGCACCGTGCCGTTATGCTCTGAATTACAGGCGGGGCAGAACGTCTTGTTTAACGGCGTGGTCGCCACCGCGATAATCGCGTCGCCTTCGCGTTCCAGCGTTAAGCGTTCGGCTTTGGAAAAGAGATAGCTGACATTGTAATCAAAGGTCGCCAGCGTCGAGGCCGGAGAGATGGCTTTCAATGCCACCGTCAGGTTCATATCATATTCAAGGATGTTAGCGGTAAGCAGAGAACGCCGCGCCGGACGTTTCGCCTGTAATGGGTTGTCGCTTAAAACGATATAGTCGAACACTTCCAGCGCATCGGACAGCCGCTGCCGCACCGTCTCGATACTACCGGGAATCACTTTTCTGAAATGATGATCTCCCTCAAACCCTGTATGATATGATGTGATCATCTCCGTATCTCCCGGTTAGGACATAATGGTTTTAGTTCAATGCCGGTTTACGCTGTCCGTATCTGCTTTGTTTCGCCCCGCATCAATGCCCCAGCGCAATAATCGAACAAGTGAAGGAACCGGGCTGCCCGCCGAGATTGTGCGCGAGTCCTACGCTCATATCTTTTACCTGTCGTTCGCCGGCGCGTCCGAGCAGTTGATTATAGATTTCATAGAGCATCCGCAGCCCGCTTGCGCCTATCGGATGCCCAAATGATTTCAAACCGCCATCGGTGTTTACCGGCGTGTCGCCCGCCAATGTATACGAACCGGCGTCTATATCAATCTTTGCTTTGCCCGGTTCTGAAAATCCTAAATCTTCATAGATAATCAATTCCGTGATAGAAAAGCAGTCATGCACTTCCGCCATGCTGATTTCTTTGCGCGGCTCTTTGACGCCAAGCTGATTGTAGATTTGCTGCGCCGCCAGTTTCGTCTCAGGAAAACTGGTGAAGTTGAAATCAGAATCAAGCCTTCCCGTACCGGGGCTGACCGTCAAAGCCATTGCCTTAATCGTTACAAAATCTTTGGTAAATTGCGGCGCAAGTTCGGTGCGCGTGATGATTGCCGCCGCCGCGCCATCGGTCGTCGGGCAACAATCAAAGAGTCCAAGCGGTGACGCGATCATCGGCGCTTTCATTGCCTGCTCGACGGAAATCTCTTTCTGGAAATGCGCTTTCTTGTTGCGTGCGCCGTTGTAATGGTTCTTCACGGAAATCTTCGCCAAGGTCTCTTTATCCGCGCCGTAATCGTGGAAGTAACGATTTGCCGCCAGCGCAAAACCTCCCGGCGCGGTCGCCCCTGCGCCAATGACGCTTGCCGCCGCGCCCGGTAATCCTGAATAGCCGCTGTCTTTCAATTTCTCGAAACCGACTACCAATGCCACATCATACGCCCCCGCCGCAATCGCAAAGACGGCATTTCGCAACGCATCCTGACCGGTCGCGCACATATTTTCGACGCGGGTAATCGGAATGTATTGCAGCTTGAGCGGTTTTGAGAGCGTCTGCCCGCTAACGCCGGAAGTCAGCGTCCCGACCCAACCGGCTTCAATCTGTGCCGGGTCAATGTTGGCATCTTCAAAGGCTTCATACGCCGCTTCGACAATCAAATCGTCCGCCGATTTGTCCCAGTGTTCGCCGAATTTCGTACACCCCATGCCGATAATCGCCACGCGGTCATTCAAGTTTTTCATCACGCCACCCCCAAGTCAAAGTAGGCAGAAAGCCGAAAGCAGTAGGCAGTAAGAGTTTACTGGTTATGCGTTACTTTCATCTGCAACGAAGTCATAACAAATCGCTGTAGCGGCGTCAATCTTATCGCACAGTAGGGGAATGCAGCATTCTTTTCCTGGTAGCGTAAACTGTCAGTTTGCGGCTTCGGTCATGCGAGGCATTAGGGAACCGGAAGGACTTCGTTAGTCGTCCGGTTACACCGACTAGTCTGAAAAGCAATGTCGCAAACTGACAATTTACGCTACCACTTATTGGCTTGAAGAATGCCTGCTTGATGTGTCATAAATTGCGACGAATTATAAGCCTATGATTCGCTCGAAAAGCATCAATCACAGGAACGGAGAATGATGAGCTATGTCTGAAACAAAAGTGAAGCGCAGAGATTTTGTCAAAACCGCTATCGGCGCAGGCGCGGCGTTGACCATTCTGAAAAATTCGCGGTCGGTCTATGGCACACCGGCAAACGGTCACATTCAATTCGGCATTATCGGCGTCGGTGGGCGCGGCTTTGACATACTCAACTGGGCAATGAAGACCGGGCAGGAAGAAAAGACCCCGGCAAAGGCGCTTGCCGTTTCTGATGTTTACGCCAAGCGATTAAAACGGGCGAAAGAGCTTGTCGAAATGAAAGACAATACGGTGAAGTGCGGCGCGTATCTCGATTACCGCGAACTTCTAAACCGCAATGATCTCGATGCCGTGTTGATTGCCACGCCCGACCACTGGCACACGCCGATGGCGATTGAAGCAATGCGGAAAGGCAAAGACGTTTATCTCGAAAAGCCGATGACCAAAACCGCCAAAGAGGCGAAAGAGATTTACGAAACGACGCAGGAGACGAAGCGCGTTTTGCAGGTCGGTTCGCAGACCACCAGCCTTGACCAGTGGATAAAAGCGCGAAAGGCGTTGCAGGACGGACTCATCGGCAAGTTGATTATGAGTCAGGGTTCGTTCCATCGTAATTCCAAAGAAGGCGAATGGAACTGGACAATTGATAAGAACGCCGGACCGGATAAAACCGGCGATGATTTTATTGACTGGAAGATGTGGCTCGGCAATGCGCCGGAACGCAGCTTTAACGCCGACCGCTTCTTCCGCTTTCGCAAATACTGGGATTATTCAGGGGGCATCGCCACCGACCTCTTCTATCACATTATGGCTCCCCTGAATATCTGCTGGGGCGAAGCGCAATTTCCCTATAAAGTCACCGGCACAGGTGGCATTTACGTCTTCAAAGATGAGCGCGAAGTGCCGGATACCTTCACGCTGACGGCGGAATACTCAAAAGGGCATTACGTCGTGTTGACTTCTTCGATGGCAAACGAAACGCCTATACCGGGATTGATTCGCGGACACGAAGGCACGATTACCTTAGTACCAAACGGTGGCTTTGAAAGTACCGTACAGGAAATTACCATCAGACCGCAACGCGCTTTCAAGAAAGAGTTTGAAGCGAAGCAAGGGGCAAGCGAACTGGTATGGAAGTGCGACCCGAGCGAATCACACATGGCAAACTTCCTGCGCTGCGTGAAGACGCGGGAAACGCCGAGACTCGACGCATTGACCGGTTATAAGACCATGACGGCGATTGCTATGAGCGTACAATCTTATAGAGAAGGTCGCGTTCTCTACTTCGATGAAAAGAAACAGAAAGTCGTTAAGGACGCGCCGAGAGCTTAAATTGTGATTCATTTCGACAGTAGCGGTGGGAACACGAAGAAGTAGCATAGGCTTCAGCCTGTGTGGGTTTGCAGATACACAGGCTGAAGCCTATGCTACTTCGCTGCTTAGACAATACTAAAATGAAGATTTGACTAAAGCCTTGAATTGCTATTTGCCTAAGCCATCCGTCAGCAGCAATGACAGCCGCGACAGCATCAGATAACCGGGGTTGTCATCCGTCCAATCTATTTGCGGCATATCATCGCAGGTTATTGCCATCGCAATTCGTCCGCGCTTGGAATAGATAATCCCGACATTGCTGCGTAACGCATCGAGCGCCCCGACTTTTGAGGCAATCTGAACGCCGTTCAAGGTGCGCCCCATGCCGTCGTGAAACTGCTCGCGTTTCATAATTGCCAGCATCTCTTTTGAGGCTTGCGCGTTAATGACTTCGCTGCGTTCCAGTTTTTCCATCAGCAGCGCCATCTCGCGTGGCGTTGCTGCGCCAAGACCGTACTTCTTATTCGCCGTGTCTTTGCCCGCCTGACTGTCGCCGCCGCCGCCAACCTTTCTCATTAAACGGATGTTCTTCAATCCAAGCGCCTCCATTCGCGCATTGACCGCATCGGCAGTAACTAAATCAAGAATCAGATTGGTCGCCGTGTTGTCGCTGACCACCATCATCAAATTCAGGCAATCGCGCAACGGCAGGCGCACACCGTCGGAAAATTCGGTGAGTACGCCGGAGCCTGATACCTTCTTCTTATCGGTCAGCAACAATTCATCCGTCCATTTGATTTTGCCTTCGGCGACCTGCGCGAATGCCTCAACCATAATTGCCAGCTTGATGGTGCTGGCGGTGCGAATCTTATCATCGGCGTTCAAGCCATAGGTCGCCCCGGTGTCGAGATTTTTGGCAAAGAGACTGACTTTGCCTTTGAAGGTTTTGACCTCTTCTTTTATGAGCGCGTCCAGCGTCTCGGCGGTAGCCGACTTCTGCGGCTTCGGCGATTGCGCCATGACAAGAAACGAGAAAAGTAAAATCCAAATTGCCGGACGGCATATCTTGATGAGCATAGTTACGCCTCTTTCGCGGTTCATCTTTTGTATATTAGTCAAGATTCTCATTCCTCACTTTGGCGCGAAAACGATGATTGCCTACTTCTTCAACTGAGTCATTATCGCGCAGCAAGCTGGCAAGCGTTTCAGGCGAAAGATTTTCTACTTCTACGCCTTCCTCTTCTATGAGTTCCAGTAAATCCTCACAACTAATGGTTTCGTCCACGCTAAGGAATTCAAAGCACAGTTGCCGAATGTCGGACGTTTCCAAATCGTAAGATATTACCTCTGAATCCAATGAGTAGCCGTCGTCTGCATGGCAAACGAAAAGGGCGCTGCGTTGCAGACATTTCTCTAATTCAACAGCAGACTTGTGAGCGAAAACCGAGGCGAAGCGTTCGTTTAACTCTGCCCGCAATTCATCAATCCGCAACGGACGCGACGCTTCTTGCAAAATGGTTTGCAAGGCTCGTTCAAGAGTCCAATGTGCATGAAATAAAATCGTGTCGGGTGATTGCTTTGTCGGTTTCGTTCTGACTTTCCGCAATTGGAGAACGGTTTGCCACAGTTGATCTGCCAAAGCGCCTTGCGGGGGAATTTCCAAAGACTGACAAAGTTGCTCGAAAGTCAGCAGATGGTCAGCGTGAGCAATCGTATGATTGACGATAGTTCTATTGGTTAGTAAATACTGCTTTGCCCCTTCGCCCCAACTTTTGAGACCATAAAACCCACAACCGTAGCAATACAAATTGTCACTTTTGCGAAGCACTACCTTCAGTGAGGTTGGAGTCACAGACCGATATTGTCTGATAGCTTTTATAATCGCAGAGACTTTCATCGGCTGTCCGGCTTCGCCTAAGACTTTTGGAATCAAATCACGGATGTAGTCGCGCTCCTCAATCCCCCATGCGCTCAAGGCAAATAACAGCCTATGTAAATCAAAAAACCGCTCGTCTTCCCGCAAAATTTGAGCGATTTCGTAAGCGTTGGTCAAATCAATCCAAGAAAAGTCCTGCTCGTTAATAATCTCAAAAGTGGAAATCGGGCGCTGCTCTTTGACAAACAATTGATAGATGTCCTCTTTCACTTGCTGCCACAAGTTTTCCGGCAGGCGAAAATGGTGGCGTAATCCGAAGGTTCCGCCAGCAAGACGATAAAATCCATATTCAGGCGTCAGGGCATGTTCGACGGCACGAGCTGAGGTCAAAAATAAATCCATTCCTTCGATGGTTTTCGCTCTGGCAAAAATTTCCTGCGTCGTGAGCGGGTGGTCTGATTGCGATAAAACAATGCGAGACCACTGGCGGGTTTTCAATGTCGGCGGCGAGATGACCGGCGCATCAGGAGCCGGAAACTCCACTCGCATCATTTGGCTGCGAGACAGCGCATCTAAGAATTCCAACACCGTCAGTTCTTCCGGCAGGAAACGGCTCTGCACTTTTTCAAACACTGATTTCAATGACTCCAGCGCGGCGTTGTCTTTTATACACTGCCTGACCGTGTAAAGAATCATTGCGGCTTTCTCGGCAATCACCCCGGTTTTCTGCCCTTCCGCCCATACCGGGATTTCCGAAAATAGCTCATCCATCAACCGCAGATAGACGGGTATTGATAGTCGTAACGTATCGGCTTGCGGCGGCAGCCAGAAGGTCAACAGCGAGGGCGTCAACGGGCAAACCAGGAAATGGCATCTTTCCGCTAAGCCATTTAAGACACTATGGAAGCGGAGAGCGAGTTGGACGCCCCATCGCTTGAGGGTTTTGTCCACCAACTGCCTGACTCGTTCCCGCGTTAAGGAATAGTTGCTGCCCACCTCTTCCAAGGTCTTTGGCGCACCGTCATTGGCTCCATAGCGTAAAAGTAAAATCTGATAATCCCGGTCAGAAAGACTGGTCAGCAGATTATCAATGCCAAGCAACAGTTGTAACAACCCTGGTGGGCTGACATCACTCGCCGCCATGTCAAACTCTCCGGCTTGCACTTTGGCAATAAACAATTCAAGTTCTGCGAGGGTTGCCGCGCCGCAGTTTTTCGTAAACTTTACATCATTCAAGGTGAAGCTACGCAAATCGCCCAACCGGCGTACTCCCAATCTTTCGAGAACGCCTCCAAGCCGTACAGAAAATGGCAATTGCTCCAGCAGCCAATCGCCTGCTGATGGCGAGATGCTGATAAAATCCGGTGTCAGCGGAGAATGGCGAAATGGTGGCGGGTAAAATGTTCGCGGCGAGTAAAAGGGGCGCGGCGGTGGTGGTTCAAATCTATACCCCTCGACGCGCATTCCCAACGTCAGATTCATCGCCTGTAGAAGCTCGTTGATTTCCACTAAACATTTCGGTCCAAAATTCCGTAGATGCAATAATTCGGTCTCTGACTTTTGCACCAATTGACCGATGTAATAAATTTCCGCGTCCTGTAAACAGTTATAGGAGCGTGTGGACAGGTCTAGCTCGTCAACTAACTTATTAAGAAAATCTTCGTCAGATGCTTTCGAGTTCACAACTTAACTCACACAATGTTGATTTGTCTTTTGGTTTACCTGAAAAACCAGACTGCTTTTCGATTTTGTCGAAGTAAGAGGCAGAAGGCAAATGATTGATAGAGATCAATTCACCTGACATCTGATTGTAAATCTCCAATCGGTTAAGCGCTATGCTTGGCAATGTCTTTGCGATAATACATCTTGGTAAATTGAATTTTCCCCATCGCTTCATAGACTCGCTTTCGCGCTTCATCTAAGGTTGCAGCACGCGCTGTCACGCCAAGCACACGCCCGCCACTGGTGGCGATATTGCCCTGTTTGTCGTGCGCTGTACCGGCATGAAAGACAGTGACGCCCTCAACAGCGTTAGCTTCGGCGAGTCCGGTGATCACTCTGCCTTTCCTAAACTCAGCCGGATAGCCGCCCGATGACGCTACCAGACAAACGCTTGGCTCATCGCTCCATTTGATTTCGGTCTTGCCAATTTGACTTTCCAGAATTGCCTCACAGATTTCGACCAGATCGCTGTCGAGTCGCATCATCACCGCCTGGGTTTCCGGGTCGCCGAATCGCGCATTATATTCAATCACTTTCGGTCCGTCGGCAGTCAGCATCAAGCCGAAATAGAGAATGCCGCGAAACGCATAGCCTTCCGCCCGCATCCCTTCCAGTGTCGGTTCAATAATCTCGCCTTTAATTTGCTCTAGCATCGCATCTTCAATTAAACCATTGATGGAAAACGATCCCATGCCGCCGGTATTCGGTCCTCTGTCGCCGTCATAGATACGCTTGTAGTCCTGCGCCGGGGCGATGATTTTGTAGTCCCGCCCGTCGGTGAAGACCATCAGCGAGGCTTCGCGCCCCTTCAAAAATTCCTCTAAAATCACCACCTCTCCGGCGTCGCCTAAAACGCGGTCAAGCATCATCGCATTGATGGCAAACTCGAAATCGCTCTGTTCATAGATCAGGCGCACGCCCTTACCGGATGCCAGCCCATCGGCTTTTACCACACAGGGAAACGGATAATCACTGTAGCGGGCGCTGATGGCTTGATCCGGCGAATCGCAAATCGTGTATCGCGCCGTCGGAATTTGATGTCGTTCCATGAATTTTTTGGCAAAAATTTTGCTGCCTTCCAGTTGCGCCGCTGCTTGTGAGGGGGCGACGATGCGAAGCCCACGCGCTGCAAAGGTTTCGGCGACTCCGGCAACCAATGGCATTTCCGGTCCGACGAGGGTTAAATCGGCAGCAATAGAGCCAGCCAGTTCCGCCAGTTTAGCGGCGTCATTCATATCTGCCACGAGACAAGTGGCGATTTCAGCAATGCCCGCATTACCTGGCGCACAGAAGAGTTCTGTGCAGTGAACGCTTTGGCGGAGTTTCCAGCAGATTGCGTGTTCTCTGCCGCCTGAACCGATGACGAGGATTTTCATAGAAGCATCCAGCCTTCCCTTTTAATTTGCATCGTTACTCTATCATTCCTTGCCAAAAACGAAAACGGCAAGCTGCCACTTGGAGCAAAAAACTATGCCTGCGACTCTTCCAATTTCAACGCTTCGGCTCTGGCAATCTGGCGTTGCACGACCAGCGAAATAACAAAAGGAATTAGAAACGCCATGCCCATAAGCGTTGCCACCTGTCGCGGACTCATCGCGGCGCGGTCTAACGCCACTTCCGTCAGATAGATGGAAAGCGATAGGGTTAGCGTCATAAACGATTGCTCAACGGCAAAGACTCTGCCGAGAAAGCGATTATCTGCTGACATCTGCAACAGCGTCGTCGAAAAGACCCATTGAATACTGCCGCCGGCGTGTGCGCCGATGGTGCAAAGCCCCGCGAGAAATAATCCCGGCGACTGTGCAAAGAGCAGATAAAAGATTGCCGAAATAAAGAACGAAACCGTGATAGCGCGGCGCATGGTTGCCGGAGAGTTGCTGGTAATCAATCGCGCCAATGCCGGACCGAGCAACGCGCCGAAGCCGCGACAGGCATAGAGGATGCCGATTGACGCGCTGCCATCGCGCCCAACGGGAAAGACCTCTTTACCAAAAACCGTAAGCAGAAGAAGAACGCCGCCGCCCAAGCCCCAGCCCGCCTTCGTCCAGATGACCGAAAGCACACGCGGATTCTGTCGCATATAACGCACGCCTTCAATGAAGTCGGTGACGCCGGTGGCGTTTGCAAAGGATACGCGAGTTTTGCGGTCATGCGCTTTTATTGTTTTCGTCAAGGGCGGAATCCGCCCCAGCCAGATAAAGATTGCCGAAACGAAAAACGACAGCGCATCAATCACAAACGCCGTATTGCGCCCGAAAGCATCGGTGACAAAGCCGCCGATAGCTGCGCCAAAAGCGAGCGTCACCGACCAGGTGGCGCTTGAAAAAGCATTTGCCGTAACCAAATCCTCATGGCGGACAACATTCGGCACTGCCGCCGATTCGGCAACTTCAAAGAAGGTCGAAAGAACAATCTGCACGGCGGTCAGCGCATAAACCATCCACACCTGTTCCGCCGTCTGAATAAAGAGAAAACCGAAGCCGAGAATGCCGCGCAGAATATCGGCAATCAACATAATCGCTTTGCGGTTGAAGCGGTCGGCAACCACTCCGGCAAGCGGACCGAAAAAGAAGGTCGGCAACATCTTGATAATCAGGATGATGGCAACCGCTTCGCCTGAGCCGGTGAGATTCAAAAGCAGCGTAAAAAGGGCGACGCTGTTGAACCAGTCGCCCGCCTGTGAGATGAAGCGACCAATCATCAGATTGCGATAGTCGCGGTTCATCCTGAGAAGTTCGATATAGCCAGTCTCTTTGTCGGCATCCTTGCGGCGCATCCTGAGATTGTAGACAGGCAAGCGTCGGCTTTCAATGAAATGTCCAAGAGGAGTGAGTTCAAGGCAGATAAAAAGAAAAGCAACCACAGATTACACAGATTTTCACAAATTGACCTCAGTAGAGGGCAAAATCTTTCAAAAAAGACCGTAAGCTACTGAGAGTAAACGGGTTAGGTTGAAAATGCGGAAAACTCGCCAACTGTTGTGAATAAATAATTTAATCATTTTTTGTCCGGTACTGAGCAAATTGACACAGATTTTCTGGCTGCATTCTCTGTTCCAATCTGTGTTAAATCTGTCGAATCTGTGTAATCTGTGGTTGCTTTTTTCTGCGCTTGATTCATCCTCTGTCAAAAGGCGACACTTCGCCTGCACGAGTGTTATCTCGTTAAGAAAAAGCCTGATTTTTCAAGGATTTTACTTCGAGAGAATCTCTTTGAAGACTTCAAGGGCGCGTTCGTCGTCCACTTGTCCGAGCCAGAAGAGAGCTTGTTTGCGGACTTCCGCTTTCGGATGCGTTTTCGCTATTTTAATCAGCATCGGCACGGCTTCATCTTTCTTGCGACGGCTGACAGCAAAGACCGCTTCTTTCTGTATCTCGGTGTCGCCGTCATTCTGTTCAATGGTGTTGTCTAAGACTTCGGCAGCGCGTTGACCGGCTTTTTGTCCGAGCCAGAAAATTGCCTGTTTGCGTACTTCGCGGTCAGTGTCACTACCGGCGACGCGAATCAGAAAATCGGTTGCCGTATCAGAATTGGCGTTGACGAAATGAGCGAAGATAATCTGTTTCTTCACTTCAATCTGTTTGACTTGCGCGTACATATTTTGCAAGGCGGTCAATGCCGCCGGGTCTTTGCTGACACCGATGGCGAATGCCGCCTGTTTGCGAATCTCGACGCTCTCCTGCTCGTTGCCGATTAGGTTGCCAAGAAAGCCGGTTTCGCCTTCGGTCTGTCCGAGCCAGAAGACCGCCGTTTTTCGCAGATTTTCCGCTTTTGATTGATTGACCACACTTTCGAGTATCTGCCCGACGCGACTATCATTGTGCAAGGCTATGCCGAGAACTGCTTGTTCGGCAATTTTGCCTTCCGGCTGTTCGTTCATCAGTTGTTGCAACAAACTCAGGCTTTCATCATTCGCGGCTTTGCCGAGCCAGTAGACCGGAGCGCCGTTAAAATCATTCTGCTCATTGAGATTTTTTAGCTCCAATTTAACCAGCGCATCGCTGTTCGCCTCGCGCAACAGGAAGATGCCGACGTTTTGCGGCTCTTTCTCTTTTGCCTCCCATTTTTCGCCTTTGCGATAATTTCTGCCTATCATGGTTCCCGGTTTGGGATTGAATTCATAACCGACCCAATAGCGCCCGCCTCTGGCATTGGCGCGTCCGAGTCGGATGGCGGCATCCATTTTGGCTTTCAGATTTGCGCCGTCAACCGGAATGAAGTTTTGATTGGCGACTTGCGAAAGCTTCACCTCTGCCGCCACAACCGCGTTTCCGGGCATTGACAACGCCGAAACCATCAGTGTCCATATCAACAAAAAATTGTACAACATACGATTCATCCTTTCGTTTATTTGAGTAGTTCTTCTATGAACTTCGCCGCCGCCGGGTCACGGCTTTGCCCAAGCCAGAAGATGGCGCGTTTGCGAAGCGCAATAGAAGGGCTGGTTTTGGCTATCTGCATCAATTTCTGCAAAGCGGCTTTGCTTCTGGTTTGCGACAGCGCAAAGATAAGCTGCTCTTTTACGCCGTCGTCCGCCTCGCTGTCATATAACTGCGTCAACATCGTTACAGAAGATTCGCCGCCGCGTTGCGCTACCCAGAAAATCGCCGTCTTGCGAAGTTCCGCATTGGCGTCGGTGCGGGCGATTTCCTGCAATTTCGCTTGTCCCCGCGCATTGCCGTTCAGAGAGAACGCCAGCAATATCTGGTTTTTTATCTCAAAATTGGCTTCCCCATCATAGAGGCGCAACAGTTCATCAACGGCGGCTTCATCACTTCGCATTCCGAGTTGCAGAATTGCCGCCTGTCGCGCTTCTGATGAAGCCGCAGACCGCGCAATTTCGTAGAGCAAGGGTCGCGCTTTCGGGTTGCGGCTTTGTCCGAGCGCCACTAACGCCCCTTGCAAAAGGTCTTTGTCTTCGTTCTTTGTGATGATTGTTTGCAGAAAATCGAAACCGCGGTCATCGCCCGACATCCCAAGCCAGAGCAGCGCCGAACGTCGCAAATCCTTTTCAGGATGCTGTCGCGTTACTTCTATCAATAAGTCAATCGCCTCTGCGCCGCCCTTCTGTCCTAACAAAGCAATCGCCGTCTGCTGCTGTTGTTTTCGCGCTTTGGAATCGGGCTTGAGAATATCACGCAGTCTTGGAATCGCCTGTTCGGGACTCGTGAACAACAGACTTTGCAGGGCAATCAACTGCATCTCCTCATTGCCTTTGTGTTGCTCCAACGCCTGATTGATGACGTTCTGATTGCCGAGTTGCGGGGCGATTTCGACGCGCATTGCCTGAGCATCATCGCGCCAATCGGATTGCGAATGCTGTTGAATCAGACGTTCAAGATAGCCGTCGGCATCCGCGAGTTTGCCCTGTTTTTTCAAGGCAAATGCCAGCCAGTAGAGCGCCGCGTCCGCGTCCCGGTGTCGCGGGTACTTTGTCAACAACTCTTTGAAGCTGCGTTCGCCTTCCTGCCACTTCTCCTCGTCAATAAAGTTGCGCCCGTTACGAAAGAGTTTGGCGGCATCTTCATTGCCGCGCTGTGTGAATGATGAAGAAAAAGCCTCGACTTCCGCTTTCCCGTTCTGCCTTGCCGTAGAATTACGCGGCGATGCCATCAGGAAGGCGAATAGCAAAACCACAAGCGCAACCGACAGCCAACCATTTTCTTTTTTCAATCTCTGTAACCAATCCATCATGGTTTCTTACACATTCCTCTCTACTCGGTAATCGCTCCGACAACGGCAGGCTTCGCCAGATAGACCTGCAAGGTGGCGACAATTTCGCGCTTCTGTATGCGCTGGCGGATGGCGCGAATCTCTGCGAGTGGCGCTTTATCGGGCAGATTAGCAATATCAATCAATACCGGCTCGACATTACTTAAAACCTCTTCAACTGGCGTGAAGCCTTTGGCATTTGCTTCGCGGCGCAGCAGGATATTTTGAAACAGCAAAGCGCGGCAACGCTCTTTTTCCTGAGCAATCTCGACGCTTGCCGCATCACTCACAGAGCGCAGATTACGAAACGAGCGCAACAGCATCTGAGTCTTTTCAAAATGGCGTATCGTCTCCACATCAATTGCCGATGCCATCAGCGCGACCTGCGCCTCAGTCGTTACCCTAGCAGAAGATTCGGCTTGCAGGTTCTCTTGTCGTTCGGGTTTTTCTGCTTTTGCCATCACTTGGCGTTCCGCCTGTTGAGAAGAGCCACCTCGCCAAGGATTCTTGTGGGATTTCGGTTTATCTGTTGGCGGAGCTACTCCCGACTCCGGCGTATCTATATTTGCTAAAACTTTGTCCGTTACGGTAACAGCTTCGCTTTGTAAGGAAGATGCTTCTTTGCCTGATGGTGATGATTTCGCTACAGTCCAGATAACCAGCGCGGCAAGAAGCAAAGTGGCAGTCGCCAGCACCCACGCCGGTCGCCGGAACAGGTCAGCTATTATGGCAATCCATCGCTCCGGCAAATGCGGTCTTTCTGCTGCCGCCAGTCTGGAGCGCAATCGTGATTCGTAGCCGTTCCAGTAACTCTCATCCGGCAGCATCAGGATTGCCGCTTCGTCAAACGTCGTCAGCGTCGCTTTGTACGATTCAACCTGAGCGCGACAATGCGGGCAATTGCCCACCAGAGCCAGCATTTCGGCGCGTTGGCCTTCTGCCAGTTCATCAAAGACCAGTTCAATCAGGCGCTCTTCTATTTGCCGACAATCATGCATCACGCTTCCCTCACTTCGTCACTGCCAATCCTTCGGCGTTCTTCTGTGAAATGCCCAATCGTTCGCGGATTTTCTGCACAGCGCGAAACAGGGCTTTCTTCACCGTTCCGGTGGAGACTTCGCAAGCCTGAGCAATCTCTTCGCAGGACATCTCTTCTTCATGTTTCAATAAAAAGATGAGCCGTTGTTGTGGCGTCAGTTCCGCCATTGCTTCTCTGACTTGGGCAACCATTTGTCGCTTGTGCAAAACCTCTTCTATGCCCGCATCATTCAAAGCCGCCATGTCGCCAATCTCATCTATAGAAACATTGTCGCTGCTTATCGCTTTGCCTTGACTGCCAACGCTGTGGCGGTCGTTCAAAAACGTATTGATGGCAATGCGCCGCAACCACGTATAAAAACTCGACTCGCCGCGAAAACTGCCGATAGCGCGATACGCCTTGAGCCAGACTTCCTGCGATAAATCTTCTGCGTCATGTGCATCGCGGCAGTAATAAAGCGCGAGGGCAAACAAGCGGCGTTCATACAGACGCGCCAATTGACAGAAAGCCTCCCGGTCGCCGCCTTTTGCGCCTCGAATCAATGCCGCTTCGCTCGCTTGCAAATCCTTTCCACCTTTTCTTTACATCAGTATAGACACGCCATACGAAATTTGGTTGGCGGCAAGACAAACATTTTTCTAAAAACCCGACTTATGCGAAAGGGAGAAAGATTTGGCGACGGGCGTTAGAGTACAAGCTTCAGCTTGGTAGTAGATTGAGGAGCAAAAGATTTTATTCGTAGCAAATCTCACCCAATAACTACTTACCAATTCTCGCCATAATGACAGTCGCTGTGCCTTTTACTCTACAACCAAGCTGAAGCTTATACTCTGAACACTGGCTGCTGATGCGTAACGTGAGTCAAAAGACAAACGAGGCAAATCTTTTGACTTGCCCCGTTTGTTCATTATAGATTTCTGTGAATAATCAGAAGCGCACCACCGTATCGGGTCCGCCTTCGATGTGAACCGTGTCCACAAAACGCACACTCTTATTGCGGTCTGCCGACATAATAATTGAATTGGTGCGAATCCCGGTGCCAAAAAATCTCACACCCTTCAAAATCGTGCCGTCAGTCACGCCCGAAGCGACAAAGACAATCTTCTTTCCCGGCGCTAAATCGTCAGTGTCATAAATCTTCGCCGGGTCGTTTATGCCCATTGCTTTCATTCGCTCAACCGCATCTTCAGGAATCTTGTTACGGTCTTCGAGGTCTTCCAACTGCTCTTTAAGAACAAAGCGGGCAAGAATCTGCCCGTTCAAACATTTCATCGCTGCTGCCGTGAGTACGCCTTCCGGCGCTCCGCCGGTTCCCATCACCGCATGAACGCCCGAACCTGCCACCGCCGCTGAGATACCGGCAGACAAATCGCCGTCGGTAATCAAACGAATCCGCGCTCCGGCGGCGCGAATATCGCTAATCAATTTGGCGTGGCGCGGGCGATCCAGAACAATAACCACCAGATCATCTACATCGCGGTTCAAGCGGCGGGCAATCGCTTTGAGGTTATCTTTTACCGGCGCGTCAATATCCACATAACCTTTAGCGGCAGGACCGACAATCAACTTCTGCATATAGAGGTCAGGCGCGTGCAGCAAGCCGCCTTTTTCAGCGCAAGCCATCACCGCAATCGCATTTGCCGAGCCTGTAGCGCAGAGATTTGTGCCTTCGAGCGGGTCAACGGCAATGTCAACTTCCGGGAAATCTTCGGCTCCGTCAATGCCCTCTTTATGACCGACGCCGACCTTTTCGCCAATGTAGAGCATGGGCGCTTCATCGCGTTCGCCTTCGCCGATAACAATTTCGCCGCGCATCGGCACGGTGTCCATAATCTGGCGCATTGCTTCAACAGCGACGTGATCGGAGTATTTGCGCTCGCCCTGTCCCATGGTATGCGCCGAAGCGATGGCGGCAGCTTCGACGACACGCAGAAAATCGAACCCCAGTTCCTGTATCAGTTTTCTTTCCATTGTTCTCTTCCTTCGCTGCAAAAATCCCGTTTTTCAAGGGGAAATGATGATGCTCTATCAAATCGCTTTTTTCAAGTGAGGAGAGATTATGGAAGAGATAAAACGGTAGCGCAAACTGACGGTGTGCATTTTAATGGCAGGGCAAACTGTCAGTTTACGCTATCTTCGCCGATAACTTGGCAATAACTGGATGCTTTACCTGCTTGGCGATTTTCAGGCAGCCAGCTTATACTGCTAGGGCTACCTTGCAAAAAACTTTTGCAACTTGCGTAATGCCTTAGACGCAGGATATATGCGTACCCAGAGTAAGACCAAAATGGAACTACCAATCCAACTCCTTGATGACTCTTTACCTCTGCCGAGTTATCAACGTGAAGGCGATGCCGGATTTGATTTGCACAGTCGCGTTGACCTCGTATTGGAACCGGGAGAACGCGCCACTATTCCGACGGGAATTGCCGTAGCCATTCCGCGAGGTTACGCGGGACTGGTATTGCCACGAAGCGGACTGGCGGCGCGGCATGGTATCGCTCTGGTCAATTCACCCGGACTAATTGATGCGGGCTATCGCGGTGAGATTGCGGTTATCCTGCTCAACACCGATAAACGCGAATCCTTCTACATCAGACGCGGCGACCGCATCGCCCAGATGGTAATGCAAAAGATTGAAGAAGTGACATTCCTTCCTGTAACTGAACTTGATGACACCGAACGCGGGGCGGGTGGTTTTGGCAGCACTGGAAAACGGTCAGAATGACGGTTTTCGGCGAGCGAAAATTTCCAAAAAGATTTGTATTGTCTTTGACCCTACCTAAATTTACTATAGACAAACAATACCGAATGCCATAAGTTGGGCTACAGACGTATGAAGCTGTCGCTCGAAAGTGAAATCCCGTTCGGATTGGTTGGCAGGTGATTGCAGGCGCTTGCCAAAAATGATGATGCCCCCCGGCGAATACCTATTGCTCCTGAGTCGCACTCCGCGACTACATTGCAAATTTTCGGAGTTAAAACTATGCCTAAAATGAAGAAACAGATAATGTTTGTCCTCCCCTGCATTCTGCTTTTCTCTGCCATCACGTTCGCACAAGCAGACAAACCCGATGCGGTAAAGACCTCAGCCTCCTCCGCGAATTCAGCGTCACCAGCAACTCGCTCAACGCCGACGGAACGCGAACAGGATGGCTATTTAGGACCCGTACGCCGCGTCAAAACCGAAGTCTCTAAAATGTCGAGCAAAGGCGGTAAATTTAACGAAGGCGCAAGAACCCTGCTCGAAAACGCCGTCTATGACCTTAAAGGCGCAAAGAATGAGTATGACTATTTTCCCAATGCCGTGACCGCCGTTGATGCCACTGGACGGGAAACCTACAAGTACAACGAAAAGGGCGACATCAGCGAAATGACCTTGCTGAACGCGGATGGCTCGGTGGCGAAAAAAGAGACCTACAACTATGAATATGATTTCTTCGGCAACTGGACGAAGATGACAACCTCGGTTGCCGTAGTGGAAGGCGGCAAAGTGATTTATGAGCCAACCGAAATAACCTATCGCACCATCTCGTACTTTGTTGATGAAGCGACGATGAAGCGTATGGAAGAGGAGAAGAAGAACGCTGTTGCCGTCAATACTCCGGCGACCAATCCTGCGCCGGTGCAACCCGCGCCGGTGCAACCCGCGCCGCCATCGCCGAATCCTTCAACCGTTGCTGCCAACAACAATGCCAGTCAGCCAAACACGCAACCGGCAGCATCAAAAACTTCAACGCCCACTCCACCTCAGCCGACGCCTGCTAACGCGCAGCCGAATAAGCCGGAACCGACAACTGCCAGTAATGTAGCGGCAGCGCAACCGAAGTCTGGTACGGAAACCAAACCGGAAACGGCGAAGAATGAAACGAAAGAGGCTGGCAATCCGCCTGTGCCGGTAGTGAACACGGAACAGATGGTCAAATCCGCGCCGAAAATGTTGCGCCCGGTATCGAGCGGCGTGTTAAACGGCAAAGCCGTGGACTTGCCGATGCCTGAGTATCCGCCAATGGCGAAACAGGCGCGAGTCTCCGGCACGGTGACGGTCGAAGTGGTAATTGATGAAATGGGGAAAGTGGTTTCGGCGCGGGCGCTTACTGGTTCGGGAATGTTGCAACCGGCAGCCGTAAATGCCGCCAAACGAGCGCGGTTTTCGCCGACCATGCTTTCCGGTCAGCCAGTGAAAGCTATCGGCACCATCAATTACAATTTTTCACTCTAAGGAACAGAAATTTAATTTGAGAGGAACCCTCAATGGCACTCAGCGGACAACTTAACGATCTATCTCTGCCCGAATTGATCGAACTATTTTGCAATCAGAACCGCACCGGACGGTTGAAGATTTTTTACCCACGCGGACCGGGACTCTTCTACTTCCAGAGCGGCGCTCTGGTTGACGCAAAACTTGGCATTTTGAATGGCTGTGAAGCGTTCTATTACGCTTTGACGCTTGAAAACGCCATGTTCAAATTTAACGCGGAACGTCTGGCGTCACGGCGCACTATTCACCAACCTTGGACGCACGTGGCGCTCGAAGGGCTGCGTCGCATAGATGAAGGCGAACCACCGAAAGAGGCATACCCGGAAGATGACACCTCGTATCTGGAAGACCCGGAGTATAACGAAGACGATGCGCCGGAAGCCGCCGATATAGTCGAAGCCGCGAAAGTGGCGAAAGAGGCGAAAGGCGCGTCGCTGTCCTTCAAAATGATGGATGATGGCGCACCGGCAGGACGTAAAAAAGCCATGCTCTTCGGCGGCATCGGTGCGGCTGCCATTCTCGGCATTGCGGCTCTCGGTATTCCAGCAGGCTGGTATGGCAGCGCCCCGAAACCTGCGCCGCCGCCGGTGACGGTAACGGAACCGACGCCCGCACCGGACACGACGACACAGACCTCTACGCCGACGGGTCTAAACACATCAACAACCCCAGATCAGGCGGCGCTCAAACGTGACGCTGATAAGAAGAAAGCCGAAGAAGAGCGCAAGCGAGCCGAGCGTGAGAAAAAGGCGGAAGCTAATGCCGCCAGCACGCAGGCAAATAAGCCGGAACCACCCAAACCATCGGGTCCCAAGACGGTCACTGTCCAGGTGACGTATGACGAATCCGGGCGTGTGACCGGCGCATCCGGCGGCGACGCGGCGGCAGTGCGAATTGCTCGTCAGAAACGCTTTCCACCGGGCAAAGCCGGAAGCGCAACGGTGACGATTCCGGTAAATTAACTCTGTAAAACCGGCAGATGAGCGAGCCAATTCATTCGTTTGTCTACTGAAATTTGCAAAGCCTGTTGTCCTGCTATCGCCGTGCTGTTATGTGGCGCTGGCAGGACAACATTGTTTAGAGCCTATAAAACCACAGCGCCACTCAAGTTTGTCTGACACCGCCTGCTGCCAGAACATCCCCAAACGGGGAAGCCGGAGATTTCCGTAAAAGCCCACAGCGAAATTTATCAAGAAAGTTTTGCAAGGAAACGCTATGACAGGCGTTCAATCATTTGCCAGACCGAGCTTCTGAGATATTCTGAGGTAGCGCAAACTGTCAGTTTGCGTTGCTCTGAACATACGAAAATACAAGCGACGCAAACTGACAGTTTACGCTATCCTCTGAGAGGCAAACTGTCAGTTTGTGTAGACTGCTGAGGAGATCAAGCAAAATGAAGCCAGCCGCTATCTGCTTTCTCGTCCTTTTGTTGCTTTGCGGGTACACCTTCTTTCACGCCGCCGCGCAACAGAGCGATTACGACAAACTCAAAACTACTGCCGAACAGTTCTATGCCGAAAAATCTTTCAGCAAAGCCAATGAACTCTACACGCAGGCGAAAGGCTTGACGCTTTCGGTGGCGGAAAGTCGCTGGGTGGCGTTTCGGTTGGCAGATACCTTGTGGCGGGCGCAGGCAGCGACACAGACTGCCGATTCGACGAAATACGATGAAGCGCGACAACAGCTTGAAGCGTTGCTACGCGACATTCAACGCACGGAAGACCGCGATTTGGTATGGGCAGAGGCGCAGGAATCGCTCGGTGATTTCTGGTGGACGCGCCGCGATTCACAGAACTGGTATCAGGGCTGGCAATTCTATCAACAGGCGCTCGATTACTGGGCGGGGTCAGCCGATATTGAAACGGCGCGGCATCGCTATCTGCAAATCGTCTGGCGAATGTCGCGCTCACAGTGGCTTGATTATTACTATTATGGCTATTACGGCACTGCGCCGCTTGCCATTGTTGAAAATGCCCTTCGCATCGCCCGCAATGAAGACGACAAAGCGCACGCACATTATCTCGTCGCTATGACGCTTCGCAGTCAGGGCGATTATGAGCAACGCTCCCGCGCCGTTGAAGAATATGAAGCGGCGTTAAAAACCGGCAAGGCGAGCGACTGGTACGACGATGCGCTCTATTACTACGGCGAATGGATGATGAATTACGGGCGCATCACACAGGACGATAATGGCAACTGGCGGCAGGAGCAGGATTATAAAAAAGCTCTGGAACTATTTCGCCGTTTGACGAGCGAATTTCAAAAAGGTGAAACCCGCTATTACGATCAGGCGCAACAACAAATCCTCAATATCACGCGCCCGCTTGTTTCTGTTAGTGTAGGCAATATCTTTCTTTCCGGTTCAGAAATTCAATTTTCGTTAAGCTGGCGCAATACGCGACGCATTGAACTATCGCTTTACCGCGTTGATTTAACCCGCGATGTGCGCTTCGCAGACAAAAACGACAGCCCCGGCAACTGGATAAACCGCATCAATTCGACAGAGCGTGTTAAGACGTGGACGAAAGAGACGGACGATAAAGGCGATTATAAACCGGGCGCGGAGATGATTCGCCTTGACGAAAAATTACCTACGGGCGCGTATCTCATCGAAGCGAAAAGCGGCACAGTTGCGGCGCGTGATGTGATTCTGGTGAGCGATGTTTCTATCGTCTTGAAAGCCTCGCGCCAACAGGCATTGGTTTACTTCTGTAATGTCAATGACGGTTCTCCGGTTGCCAATGCTAATGTCAAAGTATGGGAACGCACCAACGGTTCAAGTTATAAATACTACGAACATCAGGCGACGACGAATCAGGATGGCATCGCGGTCGTTGCCTTGAGCAATGTTCAGGATGGTTATAACTCGGAAATTTTCGTTGCTGCATCGAGCGACAGCCGCCAAGCGTTTGCTAATGGTCACACTTACGGTTACAGCCGCGAATCTGGCATCTGGCGAATTTATGCGTCTACAGACCGTCCGGCGTATCGCCCGAATGAAACGGTGCAATGGAAATTTGTGGCGCGGAAGTACAAAGATGAACAGTATCTGACGCCCGCCAATCAAACGATTGAATATGAAATCCGCGACCCGAAAGGCGCGAAAATCAAAGATGGCAAGGTGAAGTTGAACGCCTTTGGCAGTGGTTGGGGGACAGTGGAATTGACCGAAGCGATGCCGCTTGGCGAATACCGCGTTTCATTTTGGGATGATAAGGAACATAACAACGCCATCGGTGATGCAACGCTTTTCCGGCTCGAAGAGTACAAATTGCCGGAGTTCAAAGTCAGCGTGAAAACTCCTGAAACAGACGGCAAAAAGAAGGTCTTTCGGCTCGGTGAAAAAGTCGAGGTCAACATTCAGGCGGATTACTATTTCGGCGGCGCGGTGACGAATGCCAATGTCGAAGTCATCGTTTATCAAAATCCGTTCTATCGTTACTGGCATCCGCGTCGTGAATACGAATGGTACTACGAAGATATTGATACGCAGTATCGGAACTACGGACAAGGGCAGCAGATTAAGCGCGAGATTTTGAAGACCGATGCCACCGGCAAAGCGGTCTTGACTTTCGACACGCCACGCGGCGCAGGGCAGGATTTCGAGTACACCATCGAAGCCCGCGTTACCGATTCATCGCGGCGGGAAATCATCGGCGCAGATTCGGTGCGCGTCACCCGGCAGCGTTATTTCGTCAATCTGCAACCGGCGCATTATCTCTATCGCCCGCAGGATAAAGTCAGCGTCAACATCAAAGCGTTGGATGCCAACAATCAGCCCGTACAGACGGAAGGGCAGGTCAAAGTAACACGCGATTACTGGTATGAAATCTGGTTTGACCCGACAGGCAAAGAGGTCAGAGGCGAAGAGTTGAAACGGCAGCGCGAGAAAGGCAATTTTCCGCCGCCCCCGGTGGATGGCAAAGGCTGGACGCTGAAATTTCAAGGCTACGAACACGAAGACGTAACGGCGCAGACAGTAAAGACCAATAAGGAAGGCGAGGCAGAAATTTCGTTTGTTCCGGCGCGTGAAGGCTATTACCGCGTGGCGTGGGCGAGTCAGGACAAAGGCGCGTCGAATATCACCGCCGAAACGACCGTTTGGGTGGCGACAGGCAAGACGACGGAACTTGGCTATCGTTACGGCGGGCTGCAAATCATCGTTGATAAAGAGACGTTTCGCGCCGGTACTCGTGCGCCGGTGATGCTGGTTGCGCCGACCAATAACCGCTTCATCCTGTTCAGCGTCGAAGCGGAAAATCTGTTGAGTTATCAGCTTGTGCGAATGGAAGGTACGGTTAAGGTACTGGAATTGCCGATTGAAGATAAGCACGTTCCGAACGTCTATCTGAGCGCCGCGATGGTGGCTGACCGGCAATTATTTATGGATACGAAGCAGGTGATTGTGCCGCCGGTTGAGCATTTCCTGAAGGTTGATGTGAAGGCAGACCGCGACGAATATCAACCCCGCGATGAAGGCGTATTGACGGTGACGACCCGCGACCACGACGGCAATGCGGTTGCGGCGGAAGTGGCGCTTGGAATGGTGGATGAATCGGTTTACTACATTCAGCAGGATTACGCGGGCGACCCGCGCCGGTTCTATTTCGGTACGAAACGCCCGCATCAGGTACAGACGCAAGCGACCTTCAATCAAAAGAGCTATGCGCGATTTGTCGAAGGCAAAGATAAGCAATTAGTTGATGACCGATTGATTGGGCAGGATAAAGAAAAAACGGCAATCATAATGAATGCGCGAGGCGCTCTTTCCGATGCCATCGGTACAACAATCGGCGGACGAGAAAACCAATTTCCACAAGCTGCTGCTGAATCAGTCTCTATTGTTGGTGGGTTTGGCAGAAATCAAATGAAAGCATCAAGCAGAGACGAGAAAGATGCAATCGGTCAGCGGCGGCTAGATGATTTGCCGATCAACGGACGGCAGTTTAATCAGCTTGCCAAACTCGAAGCGGGCGCGGCGGGTGGTAAAGGTAAAGAGCCTGCCGTACAGGTGCGAAATGATTTTCGCTCGACGGTCTTCTGGCAACCGGATATTGTGACCGACAAGACGGGCAAAGCGGTTGTGAAAGTGAAATTCCCGGATTCGTTGACGACCTGGAAAGCGACGGCTCGCGCTCTCACCTCAGCCAGTTCCTTCGGCATTGGCGGCGCAAACGCTCGCACTAAACAACCGCTCATCGTGCGTCTGGAAGCGCCGCGCTTCTTTGTGGCGGGCGACTTAGTGACGATTTCTGCGGTCATCAATAACAATACCGACAAGGCAATGATGATTATGCCGACGCTCAACACAGAAGGCGTTACGGTGACAGGCTTTGTGCGCGATGGCAAACCCGTAAAAGGCGAAATCGGCGCGGTGAATGTCGCCGCCAATGATGAAGAACGCATTGACTGGCTGGTATCGGTACAACAAGCGGGCGCAGTGAAATTGAAAGTCACCGGGCGCGGCGATAAGTATGCCGACGCGATGGAGAAGTCCTTTATCGCTTATGAACACGGCATCGAAAAATATGTCGCTAAATCAGGAAAAGTGCGCGGCGATGAAGTGACGGTTCGCCTCGACATTCCAAAAGAACGCAAAGCCGAATCAACAAAATTAACCGTGCAGGTTGCGCCGAGTATGGCGGTGACAATGCTTGATGCTTTGCCCTATCTGGTCAATTATCCTTACGGCTGCACCGAGCAGACAATGAGCCGCTTTCTGCCTGCCGCTATCACACGCAAAACGCTGACTGATTTGGGCATTAAGCCGGAAACGGTAATGGGGCGCATCTTCGGCGGTATTGAACCACAGTTTGCCGCCAAGACCCACACGCAACCGAAACGCGATTTGCGCGAACTCGACGACATGATTCAAAAAGGACTGGAGAGACTCTACAACTTCCAGCACGATGACGGCGGTTGGGGTTGGTGGAAAGAAGGCGAGAGCGATCACTTTATGTCAGCGTATGTCGTGTGGGGCTTGGCGTTGGCGCGTGATGCCGGAGTTGAAATCAACGATGAGGCGCTGACACGCGGCGCGGATTATCTCAGCAAAGAGATTGTCGAAGAAGAATTGAATTACGATATGCAGGCGTGGATGTTGCACGCCTTGGCGGCGGTTCACGCGGCGGAAAAACAGAATAAAATTGAAGCGTTTACTGCCAAAGCCTTTGATAATCTCTGGAAGAACCGTGAGCGTTTGAATGCGTACACCCGCGCTTTGCTGGCTCTGGCGGCGCACAATTTCAATAATGCGGAACGCGCTAAGACGCTGGTTGATAATCTCGAAAACGGCGTTAAGATTGACCGCACTCCCGATACTTCCATCATTCAACGCGGCAAACAGGCATCAAGCGAATCAGTGATTGGCACGGCTCACTGGGGCGAAGACGGCGTTTACTGGCGCTGGTCAGATGGCGGCGTGGAAACGACGGCATTTGCGCTCAGGGCGCTGATTGCTATTGACCCGCAGAATAAGTTGATTGAGCCGGTATCGAACTGGCTGGTAAAGAACCGCCGCGGCGCACAATGGAGCAACACCCGCGATACGGCAATCACGGTGCTGACGCTCAATGACTATCTGCGACAGACTAAAGAACTACAGCCTGAGCTTGAATACGAATTGAGCGTCAATGGGCAGTTGGTTGGCACGAAGCGATTGACCGCAGAAGACGGCTTGAGCGCACCGAGTCAATTTGCCATTGACCGGAAGTTCATCCGCGACGGTGTAAACGATATTCGTATTGTCAGAAAGCGTGGCACATCGCCAATCTACTTTGCCGCAAACGCGCAGTTTTTCAGCCTTGAAGAGCCAATCACGGAAGCGGGCAATGAAATTTTCGTGCGCCGCGAATACTATAAACTGGTGGCGCGTCCGACGTTGTTAAAGGGCTACGTCTACGAACGCCTGCCGTTGCGCGATGGCGAAACAGTAGTGAGTGGCGAGCGCGTCGAAACCATACTCATTGTTGAAGCGAAGAACAATTACGACTACCTGCTCTTTGAAGATTTGAAACCGGCGAGCTTGGAAGCTGTCGAGATTCGTAGCGGCGAAAGTCTCTATATCAAAGAGTTGAAATCCGGCGCGGTCAATCGCAAGTTTACGACAGAGAAAAAGAATGCGTCAGGAGAAGAGAGCATTGCGTCAACCGATGCGGCGAATTACACGGGACGAACGCGCTGGGTCTATCAGGAACTGCGGGATAGAAAAGTGGCATTGTTCATTGACCATTTACCGGAGGGCATCTGGGAGATACGTTACGAAATGCGAGCCGAGACACCGGGCGCATTTCACTCATTGCCGGTGTTAGGACACGCGATGTATGTGCCGGAAATTCGCTGCAATGGCGCGGAAGCGCGAATCAAGGTCATTGATAAAGAATGAGAGGGCAACATCATAGAAGGAACAAACGATAGATGACCATAAGCACGTAAGCCCTTAAGTTACAGGCGCAAGCTGTAATGAACTTGTCCGTAAGGCGCTCGAAGTGCTTAGATAGTAGAGATGTGGGATTCAACGAATCCTACATCTTATCTTTAGCAGGAGCGCATTTATGACGGACGGAAAACAGGAAGTGGCGACACTGGGCGGCGGTTGCTTCTGGTGTCTGGAAGCAGTATTCAAGGAATTGCGCGGCGTTGAAAAGGTGGTATCGGGGTACACCGGGGGCAAGGGCAAAAATCCAACCTATCATCAGGTCTGTAGCGGCGCGACCGGACACGCTGAAGTAGTGCAGATTACTTTCAATCCGCAAGGGGTTTCTTTTAAGGAAATACTGCAAGTCTTTTTTACTATTCACGACCCGACGACCTTGAACCGGCAGGGCTATGACGAAGGCACACAGTATCGGTCAGCCATCTTTTATCATACGCCGGAGCAGCGCGAAGTCGCCGAACAGACGATAGCTGAACTCGCTACCGAAAAAGTTTGGGACAACCCGATTGTTACCGAAATCACGCCGCTGCCGGAGTTCTACGCGGCGGAAGACTATCATCAGGATTATTACGAGAACAATCCGAATCAACCGTACTGTCGCGCCGTTGTCGAACCGAAAGTGGCGAAGTTTCGCAAATACTTTCTCGACAAAATGAAGCGTCAGGCGCAAGCCTGATAGAGTTTTGCTTTGGCTGAGAACAAGGTTAAAACGATTCGCGGGGTGCAGGAGGAACAGCATGACAGAGGCGACTTCCGCCTACAGCAAAATTCTTTATAGCAGCGCGAGCGGGATTGCCCGGATTACCCTCAATCGCCCCGATAAACGTAATGCGCTGGATGCCGAGATTGTCAGCGAAATCAAGGCGGCGCTGCATCAGGCGGCAGAAGATGGCAGCGTTCGCGTTGTCGTCCTTAGCGGTGCGGGTAAAGATTTCTGTTCCGGCGCTGACCTTGCGGCATTGCAACGCATTAGTGAAGCGACGGTAATGGAAAATGTCGCGGATGCGCGAAATCTTGGTGAACTGTTTAATCAGATGCGCCAGCACCCGCGCCCGATTGTCGCGGCGGTGCGCGGGCGAGCCTTAGCGGGCGGCTGCGGCATGGCGACGGCGTGCGACATTGTGCTGGCAGCGGAATCGGCGCAATTCGGCTACCCGGAAGTCAATATCGGTTTTATTCCGGCAATGGTGATGGCGATTTTACGGCGTTCGGTTTCGGAAAAACGCGCTTTTGAATTGATAACTCGCGGCGATATTTTGACGGCGAGAAGGGCAGAAGAGATCGGCATGATTACCTGCGTCTTTGCCGATGAAGAGTTTGACGCCAAGGTTGAAGAGTATGTTGGACAACTGGCGGCAAAATCGGCTTCGGCAGTCAGTTTATCAAAAAACCTGCTCTATCACATGGACGCCATGAGCTTTGAAACGGCGCTGGAAGCAGGCGTCCAACTCAATGCCATCACGCGCATGACCGACGATTGCAAACGCGGCGTTGAAAAGTTTTTGAAGAAGTAAGCAGCACAAGGTCAGGCGGCAGGGTCTTCGGTTAAATCGTAGCGAAAGACAATCATATCGCGCAGACGGATGCCGTTTACAAAGATTGGCTCGCTGTAGTACCAGAAATAATCCTGCCGCACCTGGTGCATTCTAAAGCCGCAGCGTTGATAAAAAATGATGTTTTCAGCGCTGGAAGTGGCAGTGCCGACCAGCAGTTCCGTTTTGCCGCGTCGTCGTCCTTCGGCAAGCAGATAATTGATGAATTGTTTGCCGAGTCCCTGCCCTTGCCGGTCTTTGACTATCGCCAGTTCGAGAATTTCGCAAGGCTCGCTATTCCAGCGCAGCGTCGCTGCGCCAATCGGTACACCGTCATCATCCATGCGATAAAGCGTATCGCTCAGATTATTGAGGCTCCAACGCACGGCGCTTGCCGATTCTTCTGCCAGCAGCAAGATCGGCAGTACATTCTCCACATCGGTCAAAGCGGTTTGGCGAATCTCTATTGTCATACTGCTATTGTCATACAGTGAGTGGCAGAGGACAAACGGGCAACGCTTTTCGGCAACTTAGCGCGGCGCTTGGCTGACGCGAAAGAAGTATTTATGTAGTGGTTCGCTTGTGCTGTCAGCCGCAATGCCGGTTAGATTGACTACATATTCGCCAACCGCTAATCGGGTCGTGGGAAGCTGGAGAAGAACCTGAGTTTCCGAAGCCTTCTTTATGGTTTTCAGCGACGCCGGTTTGATAATTGTACCATTTGGTAAGGTGATGGTTGCGGCAAATTTCCTGAACTCTTCTTCCGGGACGCGCAAGGTCAATTGCAGGAGCGGTTTATCAGGCGAGAGTTTCGCTTCCGGGACTTTATCATCGCTGCTGCGGACGCTCCCCGGCATGAGGACAAGCGCCAACAGCGACACGGCGGGCGCGTCGTTTTTTTTCACTTCACCATGAGTTTCGGCAAGTTGTTGTTGTAATCGCGTGTTCTCATCCTGAGCGGTCTGTGCCTCTTTGCGAAGCTGTGCGGCGGCGTTCTGTGCCTCATCAAGTTGCTTTTCGAGTTGCAGTTTTTGCGCCTCGGCAGCGGTTTGCAGGGATGCTACCTGAGCGTGCAGGCGACCGACGCGCCACGCCAGCCAGATGGTGACGGCAAGCAACAAAGCGACAGTTGCCATTGACAGCGCCGCTAACGGCTTTTGTGATTGCCAAAATGCCGCGAACGTCGCCCACCAGGATTTCGACTCGCTTGGTTTGATGGCGGGAATGGCTTTCGGCTGCTTCGCTATATACTGTTTTAGCGTCGCATTGAAAGTAACTTGTTGCTGACCTTCAGGCGTTAAAAGTAAGGTTTGCTCGAAACGCGCTCGCTCTGTTGATGGCAACTCGTCCCAGACATACCCCTCGACCATTTCATCCTCGATGAGCAGGACATGGGCGAAAAAGTCGTCATCGGTCATCAGCCGTTCTTCAATCTGCTGTTGTTCGTGGTCGTCAAGTTGGCGCAGCAGATAACGCCGGATAAGCTGTTCGTCGGCTGTATTCATCGTTTTTATAGCGGAGGTGTTTCGCAACCTCTCATTCTCTTATGACACAATCGGTTATTTTATCACGAAATTTTCATATTTTACTTTCTTCAATACAGTGCAAAACGCATTCCTGCAAGACGGCTTTGATGCGAAACGCCCGCATTCTCAAAGTATTCAGGGTAATGCCCATCTGTTCTGCCAGCGCCTTGCGATTCTCTATTTTTGCCGTCTT
>Ga0187894_10001539_pt1 | contig 29418 bp, 25 predicted proteins | sample GBC1701081metaG_FD_136650 | JGI IMG/M metagenome (GOLD analysis project Ga0187894, IMG submission 136650) | White microbial mat communities from a lava cave in the Kipuka Kanohina Cave System on the Island of Hawaii, USA - GBC170108-1 metaG ...
AGAAGTTCGAGCACTACCGGCTGCGAGTCCTGCTCCACGCCGGTGGTGTGACCTGGCCGAGCCGGCCCCGACCACCGCGCGTCCGAACCCGTGCTCCCCACTCAAACGCGTAGGGCCGCTTTAACGGAAGTGAGTCCACCACCCTGCCCTCTGCGCCGGCGGCGTGGTGGGCCGCCATCTCCCGGCGCCACAGGTCGCCGTTGGGGTCGTCGATCTGGCTGGCCCGGTACAAGACCCGGGTGCGGACGCGCTGGGCCGTCTCCAGGATCATGGGCCTTGGTCGGCCGACTTCGGATGAGTAAGGCGGGCGGTTGAACACCAGTAGCTCCTCGGTGGCCTCGGCCAGCATTTGCTCGTAGGGCGGGCTCACCCGAGCCGGCTCGTGTATCACTTGAACGTAGGGCAGCACCGGCGTCGGTGACTCCGAGAGCGCCTCGGACAGCATGTCGCGCACCCGCTCGCTGCGTTCCCTGTGCTGGCGCAGCCGCGCCTCCTGAGCTGCCTCCAGGCGAGCCAGCACCTCGTCGGGCCCACGCGAGACCCAAAGCGCCGCGCCCTCACCCGGAACCCGTTCGGCCAAGCCCTTGTTCTGCAGCTCCTCCTCGAGGACCTGGTACGTGCTGGTGCGGGGAATGTCGGCCAGCCGCAAGTTGTAGCGGGCCAGGGAGCCGTCGTCGCGCTCGTAGGTCCCCACCACGAACTCGTCCTGGTCGAGGATGCGGGCATCGCGTACCTGACCGTTGTTCACAGCCTGAACGAACTGGTCGAGGCGCAGGCGCTCGCCGTCGACCCGGGGCCGGGAGTTGGCGATGACCAGTGCGTAGGCGCCCAGCAGCAGCCCGATCACCACCGCCGTCCAGGTGCCAAAGCGGTTCTTCTTGTCGTCGGGCCTGCGGTGCTTCTCCGGCGCTGGCGTCATGATCCCCTTCGTCGATTTCACCCCATGCGGCGGGGGGAAGGCGGTCGAAATCATGGCATGCACGACTCGACCTTGCCTGACTATGGTCAGTGTCGTTATGCATCGCTCAGTCAGGGATGGCGACGACCAGCCGGCGGCTGTAACCGTGGGCCCGGTCCGCCTCGCCTTAGCCGGTGTGATCGCCGCCGGCTGGGCCGTGTTGCCGCCCTACAGCGGCCCGGCGCTGGCCACCTCCACCCGGGTCGAGGTGGCCGACCACGTTGTGCCCGGCCTGGTGCTCCTGGTCGTGGCTTTGGCCGTGCTGGTAACTGCCGGGAGCCGTTCGCTCAGCCCGGTTGTGCTGCTCGGCGCTGGTCTGCTCGTCTCACTGGCCGGGTTGTGGATGACCTTCACCCACCTGCCTTTGGTGGCCCAGGCCGTTGATGCCCAGGCACCGTGGGCAGCCACCCTTTACCACACCGTCCCCGGCCTGGCTGTGCTCGCCCTCGGGTTCATATGGGCCCGCTCCTACTGGTCGGCGGCGGGCTGACACGGTCCGATTATCGCTATATGCGCATCGCATTTACCGGTACAAGTCGGGTCGTGATTCGACGATGGTCATGAAGTCCATGACGGCAGTATTTCTGCCACAGCGAGGGCGGCAACGACTCGTGACTGGCGTCGTGACCGGCCTTTTACTTCTCACCGGGGGGTGCGCGCGGCCACAGCGCCCCACCCTCGGTGGGCCTACCACCTCGGTCGATCCCGGACCGGCGATCAAGATCCCGGAGGGATCGGGCGAGATCTCCACTACCCGGGCCGCCCCTCGGTGGGAGACGGTGGCCAACCTGTCGGGCGGTTCCGCCCCTGCCCCCGCTCAGGTCGCCATCGCCGCCGACGCCATCCAGTGGCGGGTGAAGTGGTCGTGTGAGTCGGGCAGCTTGAAGATGACCACCACACCGGCGCCCCGCAAGCCGGGGCCGCTGATGAGCGCCGGGTGCCCTGGCCGGGGTGAGGCGTTCTCCATCCTCACCGGCCCGGTCAGCCTGGCCGTCGAAGCCACGGCACCGTGGTCGGCCACAGTGGAGCAGCAGGTCGAGACACCGCTGGACGAGGAGGCCTTGCCCGAGATGGCCACAGCGCCGGCGCTGGCCGAGGGCACCTTCTACGGCATCGAACGCAAAGGCGGCGGCACGGCCCGCATCTACCGCCTGGGCGACGGGCGCCGCTTCCTGCGCCTCGAGGGCTTCACGGTGTCGGCCAACACCGACTTGTTCGTGTGGGCGAGCGAGGCACCCGAGCCCACCACCAGCGCGGAGGCCACGGCCGTTCCGCACGTCGTACTCGCAGAGCTCAAGGCGACTATCGGCAGTCACAACTACGAGCTGCCGGCCGACCTGCCAACCGAGCGCATCGGTTCCATCGTCATCTGGTGTCAGCCCGTGGCCATCGCCTACACGGCTGCATCCCTGGCCACGTCTTGAGCAACTTGTAAGCCTTCTGCCTTAACCCGTCACTGGACCGGTCGCTCGGTGAGTTCACGCTCGATGAGGACGATGTTGTCGTCCAGGGCGAGTAGCGCAGTGTTCACGACGCCACCCACGGCGATGATTGCCACGGCAACCAGGACCGGGTTACGTGCCCCCACCGCCAGTCGCCGCAGCATCGGCTGGGGCGCCGGCCCGGGCGCCACCGCCACCCCCGCCCGCCTTGCCTCGATGCGGGTGGCCAGGCGCTCGATGGCCGGGACTATGGCGCATGTCAACAGGAGCGACGACAAGATGGCGACCTTGATCCCGAACTCGGTCGGTTGGGGAAGGATCAGGGCGGCGGCGACGACAGCGGTCGCCACGGCATAGATCTTTCGGCCCAGCTTCGACTTGGGTGCGGTCTGCGGGTCGGTGATCATGAAGAAGACGAAGATCAACAGCTCCGGCGACAGCGCAATGGTGAGCCAGTAGAAGCTGCCCGCAACCGGCCCGTCGTGCCATGTGGCGACGTAGCTGCGCCCGGCGATGGCGAAGCCGGCGATCAACAGGAGGAACGTGGCCAGGAAGGTGACGGCCAGCGGGATCATCTTGACCTGGCGCAGCACCCAGAAGGCGCCGCCGAAGATCACGACCATCGAGACCAGGATCGGCGCTCCGAGTGGCGCCCACCACAGGTGCTCGGAGAACACGTAGCTGGGACCGATCAACAACAGGGCCCAGGCGAGCCCGATGTTGGACGGGTTGAAGATGTGGCGGCCGTTGCGCCGGACCAGGTACTTCGGCAGCAGCGACAAAACGATGACGAAGGCGAACAGGTGCAGGCCCCGGATGCTCCAGTAGTCGCCGTGCGCGGTGCCACCGACGCGGAAGATGAAGGCCACGCTCACACCGGTCTGGATGGCACTGGCCGGCCACACCAAGACGTGCTCTCTCCGATAGGTGACAACCGCCTCGATCAGCGCGGAGAGCAGGATGCACACGACGATCTGCGGTATCGAAAGCTGGAATGTGAGGACGGTGAGTCCCAGAAGCGTGAGGGTGAAGATCGTCGCCGACAGCTTCAGCCGAGGGTCGCTCAGCTTCGGGAGAACTACCGGTATCGGCCGGCCCCGCACGACCACCTGCCGGCGGGAATCGCCCATCGCTGGCGGGGAGGCTGGAACTGTGGTGGTCATGTCGGCGGCTCCAGATCGGCGGCGGCGTACACGCTGTTGTCGGACGGGCTCCAGATCACCACCGAAGCGAAGCCGGTGGGATCGACTCCTGTGGGCGCTTCGTAGTTCAACCTACCGGCCGTCACGTCGAGCGAGGCCAGCAGTTGTGAGCGCGAACTCGAGTAGTCGTCGGAGCTCTTCGGCGATTTGGCTGCGCTCAGGCGCAGCTGCAGCGATCCCTGAGGGGTCACCCAGAAGTCGTCGAGGCGCACGGCGTAGCCGTCGGCGGCCTCGTAGATGGTGATGTTGCCGGCTGCGACGCGATCGACCTTGTAGAAGGTGCCTGAGGCCAGCTCCGAGGTGCCCGGGGCGACCATCGAGTCGGCGAGCGGTTCGACCAGGGGGAGATCGATGCGCTGAGCCACCTCGAGGCGCCAAGGACCGTCGGCCACGACGTCGAGGCTATTCGTGCCCGTCTGAGTGTCGAAGCCCACGCCCTCACCGTTTCCGCCGCCCATCTGGCAATCGGCGTCGACGAGAGGTCGCGATCGGCCCTCGGCACGAACGACGAGATCGTCAGAGGTGCACGACCAGGTCACCCGCCAATCGGAGGCGTCCCTTCGGATCGCAAAGGCGTCGAGCGTCGTGGCGCTGCCGGTTCCCTCGAAGGTGGTGACCGTCTGCCACCAGGGCGCGGAGCGCAACGACGTCTCCGCCGGAGGCTCTTGCGGGCTGGAACCAGCCACCCGGCTGGTCACCGGCTCGATCGCGGCGGGCAGAGCGGATCCCAACAGCCGGTCGCGTATCAAAAAGACATTGCTGGCGAGGACGGCGCCGACAGCGAGAAGAGCCACCGCCGACCAGGACAGCAGGTGCCTGGACCGCGTCGTCACGAGCCCGACCGCAGTGGGAGTCGTTCGCTGTCGTTGCGACGAGACCGTCGGGCCGGCTTGGCCAGTTCCTCGGCAGTGATCTGCTCCAGCCCCTTGTTGCGGGTTTCGACGCCGACGAAGGCGATCAGTACGACGGCGATCACGAGCGGCACGGCACCCAGGAGAGCGGTCACGGGAATCGAAGGGGCGGCCACCGCCGCGGCCACCGCAGCCAGGATGAGCACGCCGCCGAGCTTGGTGCCCGCAGCTGCCAACCCCGTCCCGCGGCCACGGATGAGCGTCGGGTAGATCTCTGCCGCGTACGCGGCGGCGACCGCGGTGAGCGAGCTGATGCCCCAGATGGGCACGATCAACAACACCTTGAGCAGGGCGCCGTTGTCTGCCACGGCGTCTCCCGCAAGCACGAAGCCGATCAGCGCCGCCGCCGTCAACGTCGCCATCAGCATGATGGTCCGCCGGCTGCTCCAGAAGCCGTAGAGCAGCGCGATCGGAAAGTTAAGAGGGAACCCGATCAGCGCCGAGTCCCGCAGGAGCTTGCTCGCGTTCACCTCGTCGTAGCCAAGCCGCTGGAGGTTCGAAGGTATCCACTGCTGGAAGCCGTACTGGACGATCCCGATGCCGAGCGCCAGTGCCACGAGCACGGTGGTGAGGCCGGTGAACGGCCGGCAGAACAGTTGGCCGAAGCCGCCATGGACCCGCTCCTCCACCTCGATCTCGGACGCCTCGATCTCCACGACCTCAGCGCCATAGCGCGCCAGGACGGCCCGAGCCTCGCGCTCGCGTCCGTGGTTGAGCAGGAACCGTGGCGACTCGGGAATCCACCGGTTCAACAGCACGAGCATCACACTGATCGGTATGCCGACGAGCCAGAGCATCCGCCAGCCGTAGCGGTCCGGTGCCCCGATGGTGGAGGCTAGCCAGCTCATGATGACGTAGGCGCCGGCCACGTCGCCGCCGATCAGCACGATGATCCACCCGCGATGGCGCGAAGGGATCGTCTCGGACACGAGGGAGAAGATGATCGGCAACATCCCGCCCACCCCCAGGCCCATGACGAAACACATCACCAGGTTCATCCAGTAGCGAGGCATGGCACCGCACGTCGAGGTGGCGATGAACGTGACCGCCGAGATCAAGATGGACGACCGCCGGCCCATCCTGTCGGCCAGCCAACCCCACAGGAATGACCCAACGACGGTGCCGGAGATGCCGGCCAGGGGATAGAGGGCGATGGGAAGACCGGCGGCGTTGGGGTTCAACGGCGACCGCAGCCCGTATTCCGCGGCGGCGCCGGGCGCCACGAAGGCCAGCGTGGTGGGCTTCATCACATCGATGGTGATGGCTGCTGCCATGACGAGGATGAGCCCGACGTGGGCGCCGGTGAGCTTGACGTCGTCGAGCGCCGCCACCCTGATGCGCGACACCGCTCCCCGGGTGACCGCCGACGGGTGCGGGAACAGCCCGTAAACCGTCAGGGCCAGCCCTACGAGGATCAGGATCATCCCGCCTGTCATCGTGGCGTCGAACGACATCCCGCTCAGCACATAACCCATGTCCTTGGACATGACGTACATGGGCAATTGCATGAGGGTACCCGCCGTGACGGCAACCACGCCGAGCCAGAACGCGCCCGGGTGTTCGTAGATGACGCCCAGCGCGGACCGACGCTCGGGCCTGGTCAGCGCCGGCGGCTTGGCTACCGCGTCAGTGTCGGCACTGGTCATCGATTGCGCCCGTCGGCCGCCGGACACCTTCACGTCGAACCCGGCAAGACAATGTGCCCCTTCAATGTGAGCTTCCTAGAATGAGTGGAGTTGGTGTAACGCCAAATACGTAGTCAGTAGATTCGTTTGCGCTCACATCACCGCTCTCTCGGTCTACCACTTCGCCACGCCGCGTGTACTGGTCAATCTCGCGTTGGCCGGGGTGCACCATCCGGCGTTGTCGGCAGTGCGCTGACGGCGAGTGGCGGACGGGCAAGAATGGCGGCTTGTACCTAGCGCGGGGAGGGACAAGTCCGGTCGAGGCGACAGCCAACACCAGCGCCGCCGCCGAGGTCGGCGGCGGGCCCCAGCCCCAAGGCGGACTCTCTGAGTCGCGACGCCGGCGGCGGCTCGCTCGGGTAGCACCCAACGTGGTGTTTCTTGGGCTCACCAGCCTGTTCACCGACATCTCCGCGGAAATGGTCAACGCCGTGCTGCCCCTGTACCTGACCTACGAGCTGCGCTGGACGCCGCTTCAGTTCGGACTGTTCGACGGCATCTACCAGGCCATGGCCGCCCTGTTCCGCAGCGTGGGGGCAGCTGTGGCCGACCGCCGCCGCCGTTACAAAGAAGTGGCGGCAGTCGGCTACACCGTCTCGGCTCTGTGCAAGCTGGGCCTGTTGGCCGTGGGCAACGCCTGGGCTGCCAGCACCGCCATCTTGTTCCTCGACCGAACGGGCAAGGGCATCCGCACCGCGCCGCGCGACGCCCTCATTTCCTTCGGCGCCGGGCGCGACCAGCTGGCCTGGGCCTTCGGTGTGCACCGGACGCTGGACACCGCCGGCGTACTCATCGGCCCCCTCATCGCCTTCGCACTACTCACTGCTGCGCCCGGCTCGTTCGACGCCGTCTTCGTTACGAGCTTCTGCGCTGCCGTGATCGGCCTCGCCGTGCTGGGTCTGTTCGTGCAGAACCATGGCGGCCCGGGCCTGGCCCCGAACCCCTCGAAGCGGGACGCCGCCAGCGATTCCGTCCGCACGGGGCGGCGATCTCGAACCGAGCGGGTTGCCTCCCGCCGGGCCGTGCTCGACCTGCTGGCCGCCGGCCCGTTCCGCTCGCTGGCGGTCGCGGCCGGCCTGCTGGCCCTGGCCACGGTGGGCGACAACCTGCTCTACCTCACCCTGCAGCGCCGCCTCGAGTTACGCACTGGTTTCTTCCCCCTGCTGTTCGTGGGCACGGCCGCCGTCTACCTGGTGCTGGCCGCCCCCGTGGGTCGGCTGGCCGACCGGGTGGGGCGGATGAAGGTGCTGGTGGGCGGCTACGCAATGTTGGCCGGTGTCTACGCCGTGGTGCTGCGGGTCGAACCTGGGCCCGTCTGGCTCATGGCCTCACTGGGGCTGTTCGGGGCCTACTACGCGGCCACCGACGGAGTGCTCATGGCCATGGCTAGTTCGCTTCTGCCCGAGGGCCTGCGCAGCAGCGGGCTGGCCTTGCTCACCACTGCCGTGGCCCTGTGCCGGGCTGTGGCCTCGGTGATGTTCGGCGGGCTGTGGTCGTGGCAAGGCTCGTCAGCGGCGCTGGGGTGGTACCTGGCCGCCCTCGTTGCGGCCGTGGCCGTGGCCGTACGCCTGCTCGGGCGGCGCCCGGAACTGGCCCCTGTGCGGCGGCCATGACCCGTCGCCCGCCTGCCGTCATCCGCGACCAGGCTCCGCCGGTGACCACCCGCTCCGACCCCCGCCCGGCATCCGGCGCGAGCCCCGGGCCAGTCGCCTCCAGAGGACGTTTGGTTGCCTTCGCCCTGGTGTTCGTCCTGGCCGTCGGCACTGCGGTCGGGTACTCGATACGGGCGGCTCGCCAAGCGGCGACGACGCGCCCAGCCGCTTCGGCGGCGGCTGACGGACCGCCCGTTCGCCTCGACCCGGCGGCCGGTCCCCACCTCGGCTTCGTGGGCACCGATCTCGATCGGTCCTACGGCACATTGGCCCTCGTCCCGGCCGGCACGCCCGAGGCTGAGCCCCGGCTGAGCCAGCTCAACTGCCAGGTGGTGCACGCCGCCGGCGGCCGAGGTCTATGCCTGGCCCCCGAGCGGGAGCTGATCGCCTACCAGGCCACCGTCTTCGACGACGGTTTCCGGGCCGTCGGGCGCATCCCGCTGACCGGCCTGCCCAGCCGGACCCGGGTGGCCCCGGGTGGCGAGATCGGGGCCATGACCGTGTTCGTGTCGGGCCACTCCTACGCCATCGCCGGTTTCTCCACCGCCACCACGCTGGTCGACATGGCCCGGGGCCGCACCATCGCCAACCTGGAGGACTTCACCGTCACTAGCGGTGGCCGACGCTTGGAGGCGCCGGACGTCAACTTCTGGGGCGTCACCTTCACACCCGACGCAAAGGGCTTCTACGCCACCCTGGGTACGGGCGGGGAGACCTACCTGGTGAAAGGCGACGTTGCCAGGCGCACGGCCGAGGTGGTGCGGACCAACGTCGAGTGCCCGTCGCTGTCGCCCGACGGGACCCGCATCGTGTTCAAGAAGCGTGTCGACCGCGGCCTCGGACCGGTGCAGTGGCGCCTGCATCTTCTCGACCTGGCCACCTTGGAGGAGACGCCCCTGGCGGAGACCCGCAACGTCGACGACCAGGTGGAGTGGCTCGACGACCGCTGGGTGGCCTACGGCGTGCCTCGCGACCCGCCCAGCGCGGTCACCGACACCTGGGTGGTGCCTGTCGACGGCAGCGAGACACCCAGGGTGCTGGTGAGCGGCGGGCGCTCGCCGGTCGCGGTGGGCCAATGGCCGTGAAAGGCTGCCCCTTGTTGTTGGTGTCCATGAAGAGCGGAGGTCCGATTTGATCGAGGTCAAGGATCTCCACAAGCGGATCGGTCCCCGAGATGTGCTGAATGGGGTGAGCTTCACCGTACCGGAGGCCGAGGTATTCGGTCTCGTGGGAGCGAACGGTTCGGGAAAGACCACCGTGCTGCGGATACTCGCGACGCTGCTGGTCGCCGACAGCGGAAGTGCCTGTATCGCAGGGCTGTCTGTGGCAGGGGAGCCCGAAAAGGTGCGGACGAAGATCGGCTACATGCCCGAAGTCTTCGGGGTCTACCCCAGGCTGACGACCGAGGAGCACTTGGTGTTCTACGCCGGTATCCACGGGATTGCGCGGGCACAGCGTTCGCTGGTGGCCGGCGAGCTGCTGGAGCTGGTAGGGCTCACCAGCCGTAGTCGAGACGATGCCGACTCCTTGAGCCCTGGCTGCAAACAGCGCTTGGGTCTGGCCCAAGCCCTGGTCAACGACCCGCAGGTGCTCCTTCTCGACGACATCTCGAGTCTCGACTCGAGAGCGCGGACGGACTTCGAAGGCCTGATCGGAGAGCTGCAGAAGCTGGGAAAGACGATCCTGCTGTCCAGTCGCCACCTTCGCGATGTGGAGGAGCTATGCACCTGGTTGGGGGTAATCGAGGAGGGTTCCATGGTTGCGGCCGGGCCGAAGGCCGAATTGCAGGGTGAGGTCCTATGCCAGGACTTTCGGAAATCTTAAGACTCGGTCGGTAACGTCAAGATCTGGACCGGCTTTTGCCGCCTCATGCGGTGAAGCGGGGTCGTACCTCATGGCCACACATACGGCACCTAAGTTGATATCGGGGGTAGCAATGTCACGCAAAGCTCTACTCCTCACGGCCGCAGTCCTCACGCTCGGCCCCTTGTTCGGCGTTGCCGCCTGGGCTTGTACGCCGCTGCCACGTTCGTTCATGATCACGCCGGCCGTCGCCAGCGCCCGACAGGCTACAAATGTGGTGGGACAGGGCTTGGCGCCCGGCACCCCGGTCGAGATCCTGTGGAACGGTCGCAGCAACAACGTGATCGGAATGGCGACGGCCGACGAGCGCGGCAGGTTCTCCTTGCCCGTAACGGTGCCCGAGGGCAAGCCGGGTTCCTACGCCATCGTTTTCATGGCCGGCGACGCCGCCAATGCGTTGGCGGTGGGGCGTCTTCCGTTCCGGATTTCGTCGTCGGAACCCGGGACCGGTGCCGGTACCGAGGCCGCGGGTGGAGCGGCGCCTAGCGATGCGGGATGGGTCCGGAGTGCCACCAGGCAGAGCCCTCCATTGGATGGACTGAGCGGAACGCTCGCTCTTGGGACCGCTCTCGCCGCCGCCGGGGCCACTGTCCTGCTGGGTGGCACGGCGTCGGCGCTGGTGCGGCGTCGGGCATCGAGCAACAGGGCGCGGTGAGGTCCGCCCGATCACGGGCCATCGTGCTGGGTGCCCTGTGCATCCTGGCTGCGTGCAGCAGAGGAGCTACCAGTGCAGGTGCCCCGGGAGGAGGCGACGGTTCGGCGACCGGCGGCGCCAGGACACCGGCGGAGGTGGCGATTCAGATTGCCGACCTTCCGGCCGGGTTCCAGGAATGCGAGTACTCGGGCGACATCGAGGCCTATCTCGCCGACCTCCGGGAGGTCGATCCGGACACCCATGCCTCGCTTCGGGACACCTGGATCAAATTCCGGGCTGCGGGTGCCAGCGCCGCCTACGCCGCGTTCTACGGTGACAGCCGACGGGCGTGTGACAACTTCCTGTTGCCCGTGGAGCAACGCAACTTCGGGACGGAAGCGGAGCACGTGGCGGACCACCCAAAGATGGCGACGAGCTTCGTTTTTCAGTTCGAAGACGAGGCGTCGGCTGAGGCGGCGTACCGGTCGGACTACTTCGGCCAATCCAAACTTACCGACGAGATCGCCATGGACGTCGCCGTGGGGGAGGCCACGCGCCTCAGCGCCAACGCCATCTCTGCCGCCACCCAGGGCAGTCCCATCCAGTTGCGCCAGGCCGCGTGGCAACGGGGTCCGTGGAACGTTTCGTTCCGCAGTACAGCGCTCGATCGCCAGGCTTCGGAGAACGTCACCGCCGCTGTGAACCTGCGGATGGGCGCCGGATCAGCGTGAACCGGGTGAGGTCGGGCAGAACCAAGAAGCCGCGGCTCGGCTTTTGGTGCGGGATCGCAGTCGCCGTTTTGCTGGGACTGTACGGGCTGGCTATTGCCAACTCGCGACCACGCGTCAGCGGTGAACGCCTGCGGCTCGACACCTTCGCGCAGCTGGTGGCCGAAGACCGGGTGAAGAACGCGCGGATCCTCGACCAGGACTCCTACGTCGTGGGCGCCTATGTGCGAGACGACGGCACTTCGGGTCGCTACAACGTGCCTTATCTTCAGGACGCGAGCCGGGAACGTCTGGTCGACCTGCTTCTGGACGCCCGAGTGCCGACCGAGATCGTCCAGCAGTTTTCAAAGCGCCTGCTCGGGCCGGCCACACTGCTTCTGCCGGCCCTGGTCGTCGCGGTCGGTTTCGTCTACCTCGTCTTGTCGCGCCACCAGGGCACCGGGCTTTTCAGCCTGGTTAGCGGCGCGCGACGCGTGGCCTCCGAGACCGCCCATGTCACCTTCGACGACGTCGCCGGTCAGGACCAGGCTCTTACCGAGCTGCGCGAGATTCGCGATTTTCTCGCAGACCCCGGGCGCTTTGCCGCTCTGGGGGCTGTCGTGCCCAAGGGCGTTCTCATCTTCGGGCCCCCCGGCTGCGGTAAGACCCTTCTGGCTCGCGCCGTCGCCGGGGAGTCGGGGGCGGCCTTCTATTCGATCTCGGGGTCCGATTTTGTAGAGCTCTACGTGGGGGTGGGCGCTGCGCGGGTGCGGGAGCTGTTCGAAGAGGCCAGGAAAAACACGCCTGCGATTGTCTTCATCGACGAGCTTGATTCGATAGGTCGCCGCCGGGGGAGCAGCGCCCACTCGCTGGGCGGCAGCGGGGAGGAGCAGGAGCTGGCGCTCAACCAGATCCTGTCCGAACTGGACGGCTTCTCACCCCTGCAGGGAATAATCGTGCTCGGCGCCACCAACCGGCCCGACATCCTGGACCCGGCGCTGCTGCGGCCGGGACGCTTCGACCGGACTATCGCTCTTGAGCGCCCCGGCGAAGCAGGGCGGCGGGCCATCCTCGAGGTTCATGCTCGAAACAAGGCCCTCGATGCCGACGTGGACCTGGCTGCGATCGCCTCGCAGTCCATCGGCCTCAGCGGAGCCGACCTGGCCAGCGTCATGAACGAAGGGGCACTGCTGGCGGCCCGGGCGGGGCGGTCCGTCCTCAGCCCGGCCGATCTCCATGCCGGTCTGGCCCGCATACTGGAGGCGCCCGAACGGCAGCGACGGCTCTCCCAGCGCGCCCACACCTTCGACCGATCCTCGAGTCAAGGCCAACGCGTCACGTTCGCTGATGTCGCCGGCGCCGACGAGGCCGTCGAGGAGCTTGGCGAGATCAGCGATTACCTGGCCGACCCCGAGCGGTTCGTGGACATGGGAGCCCTTCCGCCGCACGGCGTTCTCCTGGTGGGTCCGCCGGGCACGGGTAAGACCCTGCTTGCCCGAGCCGTGGCCAACGAGGCCAACGCTGCTTTTTTCTCGGTGGCCGGGGCCGACTTTTTGCAAGTGTTCGCGGGTGAGGGCGCGGCGCGCGTGCGCGACCTCTTCGCCGACGCCCGTGCTGCCTCACCGGCCATTGTTTTCATCGACGAGATCGACGCCATAGGGGCCCGCCGGGGCCTAGCGGCCGACGGCCACCGCGAACGCGAACAGACCCTCAATCAGATCCTGGTCGAGCTCGACGGCTTCGGACCCCGCTCGGGGGTGATCGTTGTGGCCGCCAGTAACCGGCCCGAGCTTCTCGACGAAGCCCTGGTGCGCCCCGGGCGCTTCGATCGGGTCGTCACCCTCGACCTGCCCGATCGGGCGGGCCGCAAGGCCATTCTGGAAGTGCACGCCGCCGGCAAGAGAATGTCGTCGAGTGTCGATCTGGCCGCCGTGGCCAGTGCTACGGAGGGTTTCTCGGGAGCCGAACTCGCCGGCGTGTTGAACGAGGCAGCCCTGCTCGCGGCCCGCCGGCACCTCGCTGAAGTGTCACCGGCTCTGGTCGAGGCCGCCGTGGACCGGGTGGCCACGGGCATCAGCCGGCCTCGGATCCTCCGACCCGAGGACCGGATTCTGGTGGCCTACCACGAGGCCGGTCACGCGCTCGTAGGTCTCGCCCTGCCTGGCGCGCAGAGCCCCAGGGCCATTTCGATCATGGGGCATGGCCACATCCTCGGCGTCACCCACCACACCGACGACGATCGCTTCGTCTACCCGAGGTCCTTGCTCATCGAGCGGATGGCCGGGATGCTGGGTGGTCGTGTGGCCGAGGAACTGGTCTACGGCGAGCCGGCCTCCGGTGCTGCCGACGATCTCGTGACCGTGAGCGCCCTTGCCCGCCGGATGGTCTGCGAGCTGGGCATGAGCCAGCCCGTCGGCCCGCTCAGCTACGTCGCGGCGCCTCACGGCGCCGCCGCGGGGGCCAAGGGATGGTCCGAGGAAACGGCGAGGTGTATCGACTCAGAGACCCGTCGTCTCGTGGACGAGGCGTACGACAGAGCCCGCCAGGTGCTCAGCGACGCCCGTCCGTTACTAGACGCCGTGGCCGCTGCCCTGGTGGAACGCGAGACGCTCTCCAGCGACGAATTAGCCAAGCTCGTATCTTCTCTCCCGGCCGCGTGAGCGGCGGGTGGCATCAGCCTGATGTCGCCTCGGAGGTGACGCGGCGGGTCAGCTCCCGGCGGCTCGACACCCCGAGCTTGGCGAACGCCCGGGCCAGGTGCTTCTTCACGGTGTTCACGGACACGAAGAGCTGCTCGCCGATCTCGACGTTGGTGAATCCGTGGCCGGCCAGAGTGGCCACTTCGCGTTCGGCCGGGGTGAGACTGGCCCACCCCACGACCGGGCGGCCGCTGCGCGTGCCCCGTCCCTTCGACACGTAGGCCACCGCCTCTTCCACCGACAATCCGGACCCCTCGTCCCAGGCGACCTCGAACCGCTCGTCGCCGAGGGACCGCCGTAGCCGCGACACGATGTCGGTGTGAACAGCCGAGGCGGGAACCGTCCGGGCATATCCACCGCGCCGGCGCAACGCCTCCGCCGCGCTCAGCACGCGCGTCGCACGCTCGTCACGGCCACCGTCGGCATCGATGCCTCCCAGCGCCTCCAGGGATACGGCCACGTTGGCCAGGTCGCCGATCTGAACCCGCAGCCCAAGCGCCTCGTGGTAGAGCCCGGCGGCGCGCACGTCCTCGCCTCGAAGCCGGGCCAGGGTACCGAGGGCGTGCACGGCGCCGGCCTTGCGGGCCTGGTGGCCACTGCCCCTGGCGAGGGCCAGGGCCTGTTCGAGACTGAGTTCCGCGCTCTCGGCGTCGCCTCGGGCCAGGGCCACCTCGCCCAGGCCCTGTAGCGACGCAGCCGAGGTGCCGCTGGCTGCCTTCGCGAGCGCCAAGCCCTCGGAGAAAACCTGTTCGGCGGCGTCGTGGTCGCCCTCTGCCTCGGCCAAGCGCCCGAGAACCTCCAAGGCGTAGATGGTGGCATCCACCGAGTTGGTGCTGCGGGCGATAGCCAAAGCGTCGTCGAGGGTGGTCCGGGCTCGGGCGTGGTCGCCACGGCCGATGGTCACCTGGGCAAGGTCTGTGAGCGCCCCCGCCGTCTCGTAGGCGCCACCCGTGGCCCGGGCCAGGGCGAGCGCTTCGCCGAGAAGCGCCTCAGCCGAGTCGTAACGTCCCTCGCAGAAGGCGACGTGGCCCAGTGCGTCGAGACCGAACGCGAGGCATTGGCGGTCCCCACCCTCGATGGCAACGCCGATGCACTCTTCGAGCATGGGGCGTGCGGCGGCCACGTCGCCCAGTTGGTTGTACGACGAGCCGCAGAGGGCCAAGCCATGGGCCAGGCACCAGCGGTCGCCCACCTGGCGCGCCAGCGCCACCGCCTGTTGGAGCACCGGCACGCTTGAGGCCACCCCCTGGGTGTAAAGGCCGCACGTTCCGACGAGGAGCAGCGCACGGCCGATTCCCTCCGGGTCACCGATGGCCTTCCAAAGGTCCAGGCTCACGTCGGCAGCGGGGGCAGCGGTGGCGTAATCGCCCACCATCGCGGCCAACAACGCCCGGCCCCAGGTGGCCTTTGCCTTGAGCCGGATGGGGGCGGCCTTGGCCGATTCCAGGGCGAGTTCGAGCCATGACCGACCCTCGGTGTAATGGCAGCGGATGCGCCAAAACAGGATCAGGGCGCCGGCCAGGCGCAGGGCGGTCTCGTCCTCTCCGTCGGGAGCTTCACCTCGCCTCCGGCTGACGCTGTGGTGTAGCGCAGAGCGCAGGTTGTCGTGCTCCAGGTCGAGACGGATCAGCCAGGTCTCCTGGCCCGGCCCGGTCAGCTCGGGTTCGGCTCGCTCGGCCAACACGCTGTACCAGGCGGCGTGGTGCCGCCTCACCGCCTTGGTCTCATCGGCCTCACACAAGCGGTCGCGGCAGTAGTGCCGGATGGTCTCGAGCAAGCAGTAGCGCACCTCGGTCGTGGTGGCGCTCTCGGTGGTGACCATGGACCTGGCCACCAGCCTGGTCATGAGGTCGAGGGCCTCGTCGGGCCGGATCCCCTGGCCGGTGCACACCTCTTCGACGGCGTCGAACGGAAAGGAGCCGGCGAACACCGCGAGCCGGCGAAGGAGCACCCTTTCGGGCTCTGACAAGAGCTCGTAGCTCCAGTCGACGGCGGCCCTCAATGTCGCGTGGCGGGGATGAACGGCGCGGTTGCCACCGGTGAGGAACCCGAAGCGGTCGTCGAGGCGCCGAGCGATCTCGGCCGGTGAGAACATCACCACGCGGGCTGCGGCCAATTCGATGGCCAGCGGAATCCCGTCCAGCCGCCGACATATCTCCACCACGGCAGGCAGCACCTCGTCGGTGATAGCGAAGTCCGGCCGCTTGGCCCGGGCCCGGTCGGCGAACAAGCGCACCGGAGGCGAGGAGCGGGCGGACGAGCCGGGCGTTGACTTCACCGCGGGTACCGGCAGGCCGCGCAGAGGCCAGGACTGCTCGGCCGGCACGGCTAGCGGCTCCTGGCTGGTGGCGAGGATGGTGAGCCTCGGGCAGGCGGCGAGCAAAGCTGATGCAACCTCGGCACACGCCGTCACCACGTGCTCGCAGTTGTCCAGCACGATCAGGGTGGGGAGCGTTCCGATCCGGGCGCCCAGGCTTTCCAGGGGGCCCAGGCCATGGCGCTCGTGGGTGGACAGTGCCGACGAGATGGCCCGGATTACGAACTCCGGCTGGTCGATCCGGCCCAGGTGGACGAGCCAGACGCCCCCGGCGTAGCGCTCGGCGTGCTCGATGGCCACAGCCAGAGCCAGACGGGTCTTGCCCACCCCCGGAGGTCCGGTGAGCGTCACCAAGCGAACCGCCCGGAGCTGAGCCGATATCGCGGCCAGTTCCTCGTCGCGCCCGACGAGGGTGTCCAGCTTTAAGGGCAGGTTGCTGGGGACTTCCATCAGGCCCGAGGGCCCGGCCTCCGACGGCGTCGTAGAGTCAAGCCGTTCCATCGCCCGGGGCCACCGTAGCTGCGGCTGGGCTCGAATCGGACAGCGTTCGGCGAAGTGCAGTTCCGCCCCAAACGAGCATGATGAGGGCAAAGATCCACGCTCGCGGAAGGAGGGTGGCGTCGGCTCGGTGGAGCCCGGCGGCGTTGATGGCCACATAGAGGAGAAGGCCCGCGCTGCCGCCGATGGCCCGGGAGTTCGCCTTGGAGACCAGGAGAAGTGCTGCCCCCAAGAGTCCGAACACGAGGAAGTACGGATCGAGTGAGGTCTTGCCCATGAGGACGAAGGCCAGGCCCAAGGCCGTGGCTGCACTTCCGGCGCCCACGTACCGCCGGCCGTCCACGAGCCACGCCACCAGGGCGATCACCCCGATGGCCAACAGGACGATGTGCAGGTTGGGCGGGCGGCCGTAACTCGACTCGGCCACCATGCCGACGGGCAGGGCCCCGGCCATCACCACAGCCGCGGCCCGCACTTGACGCGTCCGGGTGGTGGGCCCGAAGGGTTCGAATCTCGGCGCCTCGTCGATGTCGCGGCGCTGCCTGGCCGTGCGGGGACCCAGTGCCTGCGGTGGTGTCGCCTGAATCGTCATTCGTGCCTTCCTATGGTGGGAACGTGGTCCAGCTTGATACTTGTCGTGGTCGGATCGGGTCTAACCGCTCAGCCAGAGCTAAAAATCACCCGCCACGGGTGACGGACCGGAGCCGCGACCGGCGCCAGACCCGTTCGCCAAGCGGGAAGCTGGAGATCTGAGAACGCACACGCTGGCGACGTCGGTTCGTGGGCTGCTCCTGCTGCCGTTGTTCGCCGTGCTCCTCTTCTCCGGCATCGGGGCCGGCGCATCGGTGGCCCGGGCCGACCGGCACGCTCCAGCGAACCAGGGCCTGGGCGTCTTCGTCACCTCGTGGGCCTGGGAGGTCGGGGACGCCTCGTGGTGGTCGACCTACGTCGTCAGGGTCACGAACAGGGGCGATCGGGATTTCAGCGGGGAGGTCGTGCTCAGTCCTTCGCCGAGCGCGGCGGTCGGCGCCGTCCATCGCGTGCCCTTCGACTTGGCCGCCGGCAGCCAGCGAAACGTGGCCGTACCGCTGCTGGTCACCGGTGACCGCTACACGGCCGACGTTCTAGACCGCTCCGGCCGCCCGGTGTCGCGCGGCGAGCCGCTGGCGGCCCCGCCGGGCGGCGACGAGTGGGTCGGCCTGCTCACGGACGTGCCGACGGGGCGGGCTTTTCTTCCGGCCACGTCCCGGCCGCCGTTCCGGGTAAGTGAACGCTTTGCGTCGGCCCTCGACTTTCCGGACTCCGCGGCGATGCTTACCGGGCTGAAGGCCGTCGTGATCGTCGACTTCGACAGCGCCAGCCTCAGCAAGCCACAGGTCGCCGCGCTGGAGGACTTCGTAGCCCTTGGAGGAAGCCTCGTCCTGGGCGGCGGCCTGAGCGCCGAGCGCACGGTTCTTCCTCTGCCCGCAGCGCTCACACCTCTGCGCCCCAACGCCACCCGGCCAGCATCGCTGGCTCCCCTGGCCGACCTTGCGGGGCAGCCCGACGGCGGTCCGGCCGTAGTCGCCACCGGTGACATCGCCGGTGGCCAGTCAGTGCTCGAGAGCGTCGTCGAGCGGGTGCCCCTCGTTATCGAGCAGGTCCTGGGTGCGGGCCGGATCGTGCAGCTGGCCTACGACCCATTGGAAGAGCTTGGTCGATCCAAAGCTCTGGGGGCTATCGCTCGCGATCACGCCCTTGCGCGGGCCGGCGTCGGCTCGCCCGAGCCGGCAGAGCCGCCGGATTCACCCGAGCCCACAACGTTCGGCTCCAGCGTGGATCCTTCGCTTGAGGCACTGCGGTCCCTGTCGGGGGGCGGAGGCGCCGCGGCCGGCCGGCCGCTCGGAGCGGGAATGGTCCTGGCTGTTTACGCCCTGTTGATCGGTCCGGTCGGCTACGGCCTGCTGAAGGCCCGACACCGCCCGGCGATGTTGTGGCCGCTCGCCGCGGTGGCGGCGTCGGTGGCGGCAGCCTCAGCGTGGGCTGTACTTGCAGCTCCGTGGGGCGACGCCCACGCCTACCGGGAGGTGCAGGTGGAAACCATGAGCCCCGATGGCCCTGCGTCGGTCGACACCTACCGGCTCTTGCGTTCCCGGCGACCGGCTCCGGCCAAGGTCGTTTTCGCCGCGGGTTCCCTGGGCGCGCCCGTTCCTCGCGCCGGCCAGCCCCGCCGGCTCCCCGGGGTTCTCAGCGCCGTGGGGCTCACTCGTTCCGAAGGAGCGATAATGGCGCCAGGCGAGAATGGCGGCGAGGTCGAGCACGGCAGTCGGACCCGGATCACGTTCGGGCTGCTGCCCAAGTGGGAGACCCGTCTCCTTCGCATCTCTACGCCGTCCGACCGGGCGCCGACTCGGCAAGGCGGGGACACAGCTGGCGGCCTCGGGCCCCCCCGCCTGGTGTGCCGCTGCGGTCCCACGGCCGAGACACGGGTCTACGAGCTTCAGCCGCCTGCCGGGATACCGGTACGGGTAACCGTCGTGGCGCCCGCAGGAGCGTCGGAATCAGCCCCTGTGGTCGAGGCCTTCAACTGGTCCTCGGGCAGCTGGCGAGTGCTTTCCGGTGACGCTGATGCGCCCCTCACTCTGTCCCCGGACGAACTGCGAGACGGCCAGGCCCGGGTGAGGGCGTCCGGCCCGATCGCTGTGTCCATGGTCAACGAGTGATGACGGTCGCAGAGGTGGCCGATGCGCCCATCGCCCAGAGGCCGTCGCGTCGGCTGCGCTGGCGGTTCCTGCGAAACCCGTTGGTTCTTCTGGTCTTGCTGGTGGTGGTCTCAACCGGCGCCCGGGGAGCGTGGTTGTCGGTGCCCAAGACGCTGGCCGGCGACGAGGTGTTCTACGTCAACGCCGCTCGCCACATCGCCTCCTTCCCATCGGGCGCCGACGACAGTTACGCGTTGGAGCCGGCCGCGCTGGACCCGAACTTCGAGCACCCTCCGCTGGCCAAGATGATCATCGCCGGGAGCATGCGCCTGCTGGGCAACAACCCGGTGGGGTGGCGACTGCCGAGCGTCGTCTTCGGCGCCCTGGCCGTCGCGCTTATGTACTGGTTGGCCCGCACGGTCGGCGCCGGCCAATGGGAATCCCTCGGGGCGGCCGGTCTTATGGCCGCCGACAACATGACCATGGCCTACGGCCGCTTCGCCACCCTCGATATCTTCGTCGTGGTCTTTGTGATGCTCGGCGTCGGCCTCTATCTGCGGAAGCACCCGTGGTGGGCCGGCGTGGTCTTGGGCGTAGGTGCTTGCACCAAGCTGATCGGACTCAGTGCACTTGGCGTCCTCGGAGTGATGGAGCTGCTCCGGCGGGCACAGCGCCGCCGGGGCCTGCGACCGGACCTCCGGGTCCCGGGTGCCGATCGGCTCGTCGTGGGCCGCCTCGCCGCCTGCGCGCTCGCCTCGGTTCTCACCTACCTGGTCGTCCTGGGGGCCCTTGATCAGGCGGTCACCGGGTTCAACGATCCCGTCACCCACACCCGCCAGATGCTCAACTACGCGGAGCGCACCACCTTCCAACTGGAGGCCCAATCGCGCGGTACCTGGACGCAGGGCACCCTGGCGCCGGTGACGCGCCCCTGGGAGTGGCTCCTCAACCGGGGTTCGTTCGGGCTCTACCACAAGGAGGCGGCGCCGGCCGGACAGCCCGGCAGCGAGCGGCAGCTTGTCAAGTATGAGGCTCGAATCACCCCGGCCATCATCTGGCTGGCACTGCCGGCTCTGCTGCTGGCCGCGGTACGGGCATGGGCACGAGCCGACGACGTCTCCAACCTGGCCCTGGCCTGGTTCTCGGCGATCTTCGTCCTTCTGGTGGCCGTGGTCCTGCGCGACCGCGTCAGCTACCTCTACTACGTGGTGATCCTGCTCCCGGGCATCTACCTCGCGCTGGCTCGCGCTTTCACCCGTCGGCATGTCCCGCGCCTGGTGTCGTTGGCCTATATCGCGGCGATCGTCGCCTCGGTCGTGGCCATGTACCCCTTCCGCACCTGGGGTGGCATTTGATCCACCGCGTGCCGCGGCCTGAATGGCGAACCTTCGCATTCGGTCTGGCAGCCTTGGTGGCACTGGCCGGTGTGGGGTTAGGCCTCTGGGGCATGCCGCCCACCTCAGCCCTGGGGAGGCCAAAGGTCTCCAGGGAGGCGCCCGTAACGCCCACCGACGTGGCTGCCCAGCGAATGAGCGGATCCCCGGCGGTGGCGGCCGACCCCACCGAGGACCGGTTCGTGGCGCTGGCACACGGTGTCGACGGTCCCGAACGAGGATGCGGCTTACAAGTCTCGGGTGACAGCGGCGCATCGTGGGTGGCCGCAGCGATGCCTCAGCTACCCGAGGGGGTGGAATGGTGCTCCTCGCTCGACGTGGCCTTCGACGGAGGCGGCCGCCTCTACCTCCTGTTCACCGGCTTCGCCGGTCCAGATCCGAGTCCGACCGGCGTCTACCTCAGCGCCTCCGACGACCGGGCTCGCACCTTCGCCACCTCCCACCGGGTCCTCGGCCCGTCGAGCCGGGGCGCCCGGCTGGCAGTTGACCCGTCGCCAGGTGGCGCAGGCACGGTTCATCTGGCCTGGCTGGCGGACTCCGGCGTCGTCATGGCGGCGCAATCGGGCGACGGTGGCCGCTCAGTATCGGAACCGGTCGAGGCGAGCGATCCGGGTGAGCGGGTCGGGCCCCCGGCCCTGACCGCCCAAGCCGGTGGTGGCGTGAAGGTGGCCTACTTCGACCTCGGATCCGAAGACGCCGGGCCGCAGGCGCGGCCACGGTCGCTCGTCGTGGCCGTCACCGACCGCACGGGAAGCTTCGGCTCCCGGGAGGTGGTCGACGCGGCCGTCGTGGCGCCGCCGCAGGACCGTGCTGTATCCGGCGACCTCGCGGCGCCGCCGGCAATGGCCGCCAGCGCGGATCGTACGTGCCTTGCCTGGACCGATAGTCGCTTCGGCGACCCCGACGTGCTCCTTCGCTGCCGGTCGCTCAGCGGTGGCTGGGAGCCGGCGCGCCGGGTGAACGACGACCGGCGGGGGAGTGGCTACTGGCAGTACCGGCCCGGGCTGGCTATCGCCGATACCGGCCGCATCGATGTCGCGTTCTTCGACCGCCGGGAAAACGTGCGCAACAGCCTCACGGGTGTCTCCTACTCGTATTCCTACGACGCCCTGCGCTTCAGCCCGAACGTATTCCTGAACCGCCAGCCCTTCGACGCCACACTTCGTGGTGGCCGCCCGTCGACGCAAGCCGAGACGCCGGGTGACACCGGTCCGGGCCTGGCCGTCGCAGCCGGCGACACCGCCTCGCTGGCGGCATGGACCGACACCCGCAACCACACGCCTGAGCTCGTGGCCCAGGACGTCTACTCGGCCCAGGCCACCCTGCTGTTTGCCTCCCGACGCCCGCCGTGGGCGGCTCCAGCCGGCGCGGCGACCGTGGCGCTCGGCGCCGCCGGACTGTGGCTGTTCAGGCGCCGGGCTCCCGTGGAGCCGTGACGGCCATGCGCCAGCGGGCGGTATGGCTCCTGGCCGTAGTGGCGGCCGGGATCTTGTCCACGTCGTGTGCGTCGACGCAGGAGCCGGTGCGGGCCTCGCCCCTTCCGCCTCGTCCGGCCTCGGTGCGCGTGACCATGGCCGACTTCTACTTCGTCTATCCCAACCGGGTGCCGGCGGGCCGGGTGGTCTTCGACGTCACCAACGCGGGAGAGGTGCCGCACCGCCTGAGCCTCTTCCGGCTGCCCGACGACGGAATTTCGGCGGCCGACCACCTCCGCACCACCGCCGAACCGCCTGCAGTACCGCTCCAGAACATGACCATCCTCCAACCAGAAGACGAAGGCACGTTCGCCGTCGACCTTGTGCCAAACGGTCGCTATGTAATGGCATCGCTGTTGGTCGGACCCGACGGAGTCAACGATGCCGAGCGGGGCATGATCGTCGAGTTCCGAACGCGCAGCCAGCCTTGGGCTTGGCTCCTCCTTGCTGACCTCCTGGTATCGCGAAATTCCTCCATGGCCTGACCGGTGATCGATGTCGTCATCGACACCGATGCCGCCTTTCTCGTCCATGGCGGGGCATCTGCAGACGGTCTACTGCGGCACGATCCTCACCCGTTCGCCCGCAGTGCCGGAGGAGCCCGGTCCGTCCCGGTCCTGGAGCCGGCGTGAGCCGGATGGCGGGGGTCGTCTGGTGGGACCATGGCTCGGCGGCCGGTGCCGGCCACTAGGGCCCAGTTGTCCCTGGTTTTGCGGGCGTGGTGGTGCGCGCAGAGCGGATCCAGCTCGGCTAGGCGGGTGTGGCGGCTCTGGGCCCAAGGGATGCGGTGGTCGATCTCGGTCCGGGTGCGGGGGCAGCCGGACGCCGAACACCCCGGCGACGACCACAACAGGGCCACCCGCTGAGCGGCGGTAGGTCCCCGTCCGAGGTGGATCACCGACGCGACGTCACTGCCCCGGGTGATCACCAGCTTGAGGATCGATTCCCCCAGCATCTCGCGGGCCACCCGGACCGGCACCGGGCCGACTCCGGTGATCTCACAGTGCTCCTCGTCGGCCACGGCTCCCCGGCGCAGGGCCTCCAGGTCGACCCGCAGCAGGCCCAGATGAGTGGGCCGGACCCGGGCCGGAGTGGCCGGGCCGGCCTCGTCGGCACCGGTGCGTTCGGAGGCGAGGGCCCGTTCGTTGCGGCACTTCGAAGCTCCCCTGGCCAAAGCGACCAAGGCGTCGAAGGCGTAAGCGGCATGGGATTCGTGGGTTCCGGCCCGGCGGGCCTGGCGGAAGGCCTGATCCACCAGGGGGCCGAGCGCCGCCATGATTCGCGATCCGTCCTCGGCGCCGCCGCGGGCGATGAGGTTCCAGGCCCCCTCGCGGTCACAGAAGGTGCGCAGGCTACGGGAGCGGTGGATCCGGCGATGGGCTTCGTCGGGATCGGCGGCGGCGGCCGCCCTAACCCGGGCCGCTTGGGTGCGCAAACCCGATAGAGGCTCGGCTCGAGCCGTAGCCAGCAGTGAACTCTCGGCCGAAGCGTCGCTGTTCGCAGCATCGGCGACCACGCCGGTTTGAGCCACCGAGAGCTCACCGGCACGAAGTGCCGAAGCAGTCGCGGGCAGCGACGGAAGGACCCGGGAGGCGGCGAGGCGTTGGCGGGAACCGGCAACCGTCTCACCCGATCGGGCGGCCAGTTGTTCCTCCGCCGAGGCGAAACCCTCCCGGCGCCACTGCCCGGACTCCGCTACCCGCCGAGCGAGCAGCGTCACGCCGGCGGCGGCCAGGCGCTCGACCTCCGCGTAGGCTGCACTCAGGGCGTCGACACACGGCAACGGCACCGAATCGGGATCGAGATCGCCGACCAGGCGCCCAAGGACCGACCGCAGCGAATCCAGCTCATCGAACTGCTCGTCGTCGCCCCGCTCGGCCGCCGCCTGCATCACCGCTACACCTCTTGGCTTTCTCGCACGCGCCGCTCGTCCTTGCCATTCTCGTGCTCGCCGAAGCTTCTGTAGGCACATCCTACACGAACACACGTTCGCCCGCAAGGCGAGTTGGCCGACATCTGGGCGCAGACCGGCCCGAAGGTTGATGGACTGTGTGACTCGCTGCCACGGGCGTCAGCGAGATCCATGGCGAAGTCTCCCCGCCGGCTCGTCTCAGATGTCCACCGCTCACGCTGCCCCAAACCACCTCGATGGACTGTGCGTCAACGACGCAGATGCCAGAATTACGACCGCAACGCCAACGACGCGGTCGTCGCCGCGTTGCCGAAGCTGATCGACACCGAGTGGCGTACGATGGCGTCGTGAGTGACGCCGTCCGACCCTCGGGCCAGGCTTCGCTCGGGACCTCATTGCTTCCAGCCGATCTGACCGACGATCAGCTCGACGCTGCCCGGGTGCTCGACTCGATTGACACGTTGTTGATCGAGGATCTGGCCGAAGATGAGGACGACGCCTTCACCATTGCGCTCGAGTCGTGAGGATTCTCGTCGACACCGGCGTATTCAGCGCGTCCGTCAGCCTGCGCCGCCGCATCCGCTTCGGGCGCCAGATCGGCCTCATGGCCGGCCAACAGATCTTCCTCGCCTCAGTCACCGTCGCCGAGCTTCGCCACGCCTGCCGACTTGCCGGTCGCGCACTCCACGAACCGGTCCACGCCAACGACCTCTGGATCGCCGCGTCTGCGATCCACATCGAAGCCCGGCTGCTCACCAGCGACGCTGTCTTCGACGATGTGCCGGGACTGGCACTTCACCGGTAGCAACGCTGGAGAAGGGCGCCTGCGGGAGATCGCCCGGGCTTCGAGGTACGCCAACACTGATTCGTGTCCCCTCATGACGAGCCGCCGTTAGGGTCCTCCGTTCAACGGTCAGTTCGGCGTCAACGGTCAGTTCGGCTCGGATCCATCCTCCGGCGCTGCCGGAACTCGCTGGCGCCTCGGCCGGTTCCGTACCGCCACCACGGCCAGCGTGACCAGCCCGATCACGATGAGGGCCCAGAGGTACACGGGGGTTGGGGTGGAGGCCTCGGCCGAGCCGGGTGCGGGCACCTTGGTGACCATGTTCAGCTCGTCGACCGGTTGCGGTGAGCCGGGCGGCGTCACCAGGAACTCTGTGGATCCGGCACTTCCCAGTGCACCGTCATCCTGCCGAGATGCGACCACCAGTGTGTACAGACCGGGGGCCACGTCGGGGATCACCACGTCAACGGAGAAATCCGGTCCGCTCGCCCGACCCAGCCCCTCACCGTCGACGCTGCCCCAGCGCACCTCGACGGGTTTGGCGGCGTCGAAGCCGAGACCCACCACGAGCACCTGGGAACCGGCCGGGCCCGACGGCTGTGGACGCACGAAGACCAGCGCCCCGCTTCGCGCCCTGGCCACCTCCGGAGGCAGCAAGACCGCCAGCAGGGCCATAGCGGTCATGGCCAGGTGCCGGATGCGGCGTGTCACGGACCAGGCGGAGCAGCTGGCGAAGCTTCGCCAGCCCGGAACTCCCACACCATGCCCATGCGGGAGTGGTCCTCCTCCTGGGCCGTCTTGGCTACGCAGATGAAGGCGTATCTCTGCCCTTCCTCCAGGTCCACGGCGATCGCACTGGTTACCCGGGGCGCCATCCCCGGATTGTTCACCAGGGATCCGATGCTCCGACGTTCCGACCCCTTCAGCTGTTCGACCAGCGGCGGCATGTCCTCGGGCAGGATGGCGAGCAGCGGTTGGTGGAACTGCTCGCCCTGGTTGGCCAGGCGAAACACCATCCGACCAGCCGGGACCACGGTCTGGCTGGGCTGGTAGCGGTATTCCTCCATCCTTACGCCGATCTCCGGCGGGGGAGGGGGTGCCGCCGGACGGTCCGGCTCCGAGCCGCCGCAGGCGGCGAGGACCGAAACCACCACCAGGCCGAGGACGCTCGCCCTGGGTGGGCGCCTCACGCGGCAACCTCGGCCGTCTCGGTCGGGGGTGGCCACGGGTCGGTCGATCGCCGGCGACGGAGCCAGACCGTCACGGCGATGACAGCCAACACCGCAGCGCCCAGGATCCTGCCCCTGACCGGCCACTCGCTACCGGCCTCCGGCGGGTCGACGGTGGTGGCGATGATGTCCTGGGCCATGGTGCCGGGCGCCGAGAGGTGAGTGTCGGCCCAGGCGGTGAACACGTCGTCCTGGCGCGAAAGCAGGGCGACACGGAAGCCGAAGTCGTAGCGGTCGCCCGCCGAAGGGACCGCGTACTGCTGGCCGATCAGCGACGACGAGCTGCCGGTGGTCGTGAGCTTGAGGCGAGGGGAGAACGTAAGGCCTCCGTCGGCCGAATAGGCGTAGGAGACGTCGTTGTTCAGGTTCTGAGGGTCGTCGCGGCGGTCGTAAAAGACGGCGTCGATCCGCCCGCCGGGGGAGATTCCCAGGCGGGGCAGGTACTGCCAGGGTCCGCTGGCCGCGGGGTCGTCGTTAACTCGCACGGCCTTGGCCCATGAGCGGCCCCGGTCGGCGGAGCACCGGGCCAGCACGTCGGCGTCGCCCTCACGGGCGTCGGTCCACGCCATGCAGACGCGGTCGTTGCCGACGGCGAGCGCAGCGGGCGGCATTGTGAAGATCACCATCACGCGCTCGTGGGGCACCACCTCGGGTTCGACCACCGTCGCAGGGCCGAACCGCGTGCCGCCGTCGAAGGAGCTGTTAAGCACCAGCTCCCAGGTGCCCTCCCACACCGGCCCGTCCAGGCCCTGATAGTCGCGGGCGTCGTCGCCCAGGTCGTAATAGCCGACGTGAACGGCCTGGTCCGGCCCGAGGGCGAGGGTCGGGGCGACCACCCTTTTTCGCTCCGGGTCGCTCACACGGACGGGTTCGGAGAACGTGGCGCCACCGTCGTCGGAGTACATGGCCATGATCGGATTGTCCGAGCTGCCCAAACTGCCCAGTCCCGGCGGCTCGCCGGCGCGTAGCCACACCACGTGGATGCGGCCCTGCTCGCCCTGCGTGGGGTCGACTGCCATGCGGGCGCCGAAGCTCACCCCCTCCAGGATGCGCCGGGGCGGGGAGAAGGTGCGGCCCCGGTCAGTCGAGCTCGTGAGATAAACGCCCACCGGCAGGTTCCCGTCGCCGGCCAGGCCCAGGAAGAGGAAGTGGATACGACCCCGAGGGTCGATGGCCACCTCCGGCCCATAGCACTTGTCGACGCCGGGCGGAAGGCTCGAAATCGGCTCCACCGGGGTCCAGCCCTTACCGGAGTTCCCCGAGATGTGCAGCGAGCAGCTGTAGTCGGGTGAGTCGAGCCGATTGACCAGTGCGAGGAAGCGCTCGTCACCGGGATCGGCGACCACGTTGGGCGAGTTGTTGGCCCGATTCTCTCTGGCGGCCATGGCTGTCACTGGAATCTGACGGCCGAGTACCGGGCGTTTCGGGCTCTCTTCACCGATAGCAGGCTCCGAATTCATGAGGACGCTAAAAATGACGACCTCTACTGCCACCGTGAGTAGCCAGCGAAGATACCGCGTTCTTGGGTCCGCCGATCCGCCGAGAGGAGATTGAGCCATACGCACAGCTTATTGGCAGTGAGACGGGGCTCGGCCCAAAGGACCGGCCCCGTCTCTGCGATCCCCGAACCAGCCGTCTACACAGTGATGTCGTTGACCTTAATCGGGATAATCATGCCTGCGGTCGACGTTCCAACACACAGACCCGATGCCCGGCTCGTGGTGTCGACGCGATTAAGGTTGGGAAGAGTGTACGTACCCGTCCCGGAGCCGCTGGTCACGGCCATGGTGCCGAGGCTGATTCGTCCGGCCGGCGCGGGTGAGGCCCAGCAACCGGTACCGGTGACGCGGCTCCACGATGTCCCGGTGGCCGAGAAGGGCGAAGCAGCGTCGCTGCTTGCATTGTTAATGTAGACGGTACGCGTGCCCGTCCCAAGGTCGTCGACGCAGTTCGTACCAGGGCTGATTGTGATGGTGAGAACATTGCCAGCCCCAGCTGTCGCTGCCGAGTCCGGGGTCACATCGGTTCCAGTCGCACAGTAATTGTGCTGGGTCGAACCACCCTCTCCTTCATGGGTGCCGCTATTAGCGAAAGTGCCTCCACCGGTGCCCTGCGAGACGGTAGTCGACATCTTGCCCCTAAAGGGGACACAGGCATACGCGACACCAGCGAACACCAGAAGGACTGCAATGACGGCTGTTATAGCTCCGAGTACTTTGTGTGTGATCAATTGTTGCGCCTTTCGTCGCTGTTTCAATAAACGGTTGCAAAACCGCTCGATCAGCCTTGCTTAGAATAGGTATAGGCGGCTCCTCTATTGGGTTCTGTGGTCAAGGAGTGAAGAGCTCGACACTTCCGAGGCTGGCGACGAAAAGCTTTCCGCAATTGCCTCCACAAGGCCCACCTGAAGAGTCGAGGGGAACGGTAACGAGGCTGTTGGGATCCGAGGAACCGTTCATCGTGCCAGCCCGCTCCCACTTAGTCCTTGCCGCGTTGTAGGCGTACGTCTCGTTCGTCACTCCATCTCGGGCGAGGATCCGTCCATCGGGAAGCGTCCCGAGACGGATACAAAGCGGACTTCCGGTCGTGGAGCAGTTGGGAACTTGCGGGCCCCAAGTCCCGAGACCACCTGTTTGAGGCGAATAGATCCCCGAAGTCGCCGTTCCTCCGTTCCTGTTCTGCACGAAGAAGATGTCGCCATTGGGGAGCACGGGTGTTGGTTCTCCTGACGGCGAAGTTGGAAATCCGATTGGGGCGTTTCGCTGGTAGGGGGTAGGCGGGACGGGACCGGGCGACCAAGTAAGGGTGACCGGGTCGAAGATGTCGGACTTGGCGGTGGTGGTGTTGACACCTCGGCAGCATCCAAGGACCCGCCCATCGGGCAAGAGTGTTTGAAGTGGGTGCCGCCGGAGGCGGGTATCTTCGTAGTTGTAAGGGAGGATCTGGTAGGAGTTGTCCTTTGGGTCATACAGCAAGGCATTGATCGTTCCACCCGCCGTGTTGTCTCCGGTGATGAGGATCTCGCCGCACACCGAACCGCAACTTCCCGTGCCGGGCATCAGCTGGACCATTGATCGCGGGATGTGTGAGAACGAGTTGTCCTGGCAGAGGAAACAGCCTGCCGGTGTGGCGAGGGTTTCCCATTGTGAGTTCAGGGGCTTCGTGGGATCGAAAAGAAACTTCTCTCGAACGAGCACCTTGCCGCAATTGTTAACGGATCCCGAGGCGCAGTCGTTCGTAGGCGTCACGGGGTCGTCCTTCAGGAGCATGGCCGAGCCCGAAAGGCGGGCTCGGACTGGTTCGGGAATCGGATCTGCCGGCGTCCAAAGGCCGGTTGTGGGATCCCAGATGGCGCTCACCGGCGTATCGTCGCTC
>Ga0187894_10001540_pt1 | contig 29408 bp, 25 predicted proteins | sample GBC1701081metaG_FD_136650 | JGI IMG/M metagenome (GOLD analysis project Ga0187894, IMG submission 136650) | White microbial mat communities from a lava cave in the Kipuka Kanohina Cave System on the Island of Hawaii, USA - GBC170108-1 metaG ...
CGAAACCGCGGCGGCGCTCGGCAAGAAGGCGATCGCCTTCGCCGACAGTGTTGCCTCGCCCGGTGCCGCGAAGGCACTGGTCGAGATGGCGGCAAAGAATTTCGGCGGCATCGACATCGTGGTGAACAACGCCGCCATCCGGCGCGACTCGTTCGTCTTCAGGGCCGACCCTCGCGACTGGGAGGCGGTGATCCGCACCAACCTGTCGGCGCCCTTCTACCTGACCGCCGCCGCCAGCGCCGTGATGCGCGAACAGGGCAAGGCGGGCCGCGCCGGCGGCAGCTACGACTGGGGCCGCATCGTCAACATGGTCTCGTCGGCCGGCTTGTACGGCAATCTCGGCCAGGCGGCCTACGCCAGCGCCAAGGCGGGCCTGCTCGGGCTGACGCGCGTGACGGCGATGGACCTGGCATGCGCCCAGATCACCGCCAATGCCGTGGCACCTTTCGCCCGCACGCGCGTGACGGACATCATCCAGCCCGCCGACGATGCCCAGCGCAGCTACAAGGAACGGACGCTGAAAACCGATGCCAGGCACGTGGCCAACCTGGTGGTCGCGTTGTGCAGTCCCGTCGCGAAATCGATCACCGGCCAACTCCTGGGCGTGCGCGGCCGCGAGGTGTTCCTGTTCGGCCAGCCCCGGCCGGTGGCACGCCTGGCCAGCACCGGCGCCGACTGGACGCCCGCGGCGCTGCTGCCTGCCCTGCAGCGTGACGGTGTCGGCAAGATGACCGATCTCACCAGCGATCTGGAAGCGTTCAACACCGAGCCCGTCGTCTGATACGCTTCGGGGTCGGCCTACAGCAACGCCTTGGGAGACCGCCTGTGACTGTCGCCGCCATCGCCCGCACGCCGTTCGCGCATGCCGCCGGCACGGTGCCGCACGCGCGCGGCCTGCTCGAGCGGCCGGATTGCCGCGTCTACTACGAGGTGACGGGCGAAGGCCCCGCGATCGTCTTCGCGCACGGGCTGGGCGGCAACCACCTGTCGTGGTGGCAACAGGTGCCGCGGTTCTGCGCGCAGCACACCTGCGTGACCTTCGCGCATCGCGGCTTCGCGCCGTCCGATCCGATCGCCGGCGGGCCGCACCCGCGCGACTATGTCGGCGACCTCGCGGCGCTGATCGCGCATCTCGGCCTGACCGACGTGCGCATCGTGGCGCAGTCGATGGGCGGCTGGTCGGCGGTCGAGTATGCGCTGCGCCAGCCGGCGGCGCTGAAGGGCCTTGTGCTGGCGGCAACCTCGGGAACGCTCGATCCAGGCCAGGCCGACGCGTCCGGCGGCCCGCTGCTCGACGCGTGGAACCGCGAGGCGGCGGCGAAGCAGGCCGAGATGCGGCAGCGTGGCGTCCATGTCGCGGCCGGCGCGCGCATGGCGGCAGAGCAGCCGGCGCAGCATTTCCTCTACGGCGCGGTCGATGCGATGAACGCCTCGCTCGACAAGGAGGCGGTGCGCCAGCTTCTGGGCGAGACGCGCACGCGCGGCCTCGACGATGCGCGCCGCATCGCCGTGCCGACGCTGTTTGTGACGGGCGAGGAGGACATCGTCTTCCCGTCCTTCGTCGCACCGCAGCTGGCGGCCGCCATGCCCAGGGGCCGCGCCGTACAGATCGTGCACGCCGGTCACTCCGCCTATTTCGAGCGTCCCGGCCAATTCAACCATATCGTCGCCGACTTCTTCTCCGAGATCGGCTGACGGTTGACGCCGATCCGGCAATCGACCGCTTGGCGAAACTCTCGGCGGGCCCGCGCCTGCCGCTGATGCACACCATGATGGCCACGCCGGCAGGCAAGCCGGCATGGTTCACGGCGATGGAGTCGGCCAGCGTGCCGATGGTCAACGCGCGCAGGAAATGGCCGAAGCCGCGGGATTCCTGGCGCACGACGCCGACTGTCGCGCACGCGCGCTCGACGCGCACACGCGAGCTGGCCGGCTGCTTGATCGTCGACGCTGATCAGGAATTCCCGGTTTGTTCGGCGCGGTGTTGTCACATCACGCTGTGTTGCATTTTTGCAACTTTCCGCTGGACTCGACCGAAAAGCTTGTTGAAAGTCGCTCCCAATAGCAGGGCAGGGCCGGCCGATCCGCGCACGGTATCCATCAACGGCGCGAATCGACCCACCCCGTCCCGACTGAAGACAAGACTCTTCGTTCTTCTCGTTCTTTCTGTCCACGTCACGCGGGGAAGGGGTTCATGCCGGACACGACCGGGAAACGGCGGCGTTCTGCCGTCGCCGCACTCGCGACATCTTTGGGGCTGATGACTGCGGCAGGCGCGCTGAGCGCCGCGTGGGCAGCACCCAACACCCAAGTCATCCGGCCGCCGCAGCAGGCGACCGCGACCACACCCAAGGGCAAGCCGGCGGCGGTCAAGCCAGCGGCAACCCGGCCGGCGGCCACCACCGGCACCAAACGGATCAACATCCCCAATGCCGGCCGGCGCGGCATGATGACGACGCCCCGCGTCATCGCGACCGAGGAGGCCAAGCCCTTCACGATCGACCCCGCGCGCCCGCTCGACGAACAGCTCGTCGCTCTGGGTGTCGATCGCAACGATGCACAGGCCGCGGCGCGCGCCGTCACGACGGCATTGAAGGGCGCACCGCTGAGCCTCGGCAGTACGGGACGAGCGGCCTTCAGTCCCGACGGCGCCAACAGCTCGCACCGCCTCCAGTCGTTGCAGGTCTTCAACGCCAGCGTCGTGGTCGCCGACCTGGAACGCGTCGCCGATGGCACGTTCACCGCCAAGGCCGCCGCGACCGCGAGCGTGCGACCGCCACAAGGCGCACCTTCGACAGCACAGATGGGAGATGCGTCCGACGCGGATGTCGCCCAGGACGATCCGCGCAGCTGGAACTCCGGCGAAGGCCAGGCACCGCGTGTCGTAAGATCGCTGCGCAGCATCCCACAGTCGACGGTTGGCCTGCGCCGCGTGTCGACCAACGGCGACGCCAACGTCGCGTTGACCCGTGCCGGCGTCGATGCCGGCACGGCGCGCTCGGCGTCGCAGGCGCTGGCCGCGGTCTCGCCGGCCACGCTCGACCGGCGCTCGGCCAGCATCGAGCTGGTGCATGGCCGCACGGAAGACGGCCAGGTGCGGCTGCTGACCGCGACGATCTACGATCGCGGTTCGCGCGGCCAGGTCTGGTGGTTCGCGCCCAGGGGCCAACCGGACGGCTTCTTCGACCAGCACGGCAACCGCGTCGGCGATTCGGGCATGGCCCTGCCGATCGAGGGCAGCCACATCTCCTCGCCGTTCGGCACGCGGCGCTGGGGACGCTGGGCGGCGTTCCACAACGGCATCGACGTCGCCGGCCGCCACGGCACGCCGATCGTCGCCGCGGCCGACGGTGTCGTCGACTACACCGGCTGGTACTACAACTACGGCAAGACCGTCCGCGTCGTGCACAGCGAAGCGCTGGCCACCAGCTACAGCCACATGTCCAGCTTCGCACCGGGCGTCGGGCCGGGCACGCGCGTGCACAAGGGCCAGCTGATCGGCTATGTCGGCAGCACCGGGCGCTCGACCGGCCCGCACCTGCACTTCTGCGTGCTGGTCGACGGCCGTTTCGTCAACCCGGCGCCCTACGTCGCCGGTGACGGCGGACGCCTGGGCCCGCAGGACCTGGTGTCCTTCCGCGACTGGCAGCGCACCACCGCCGGCATGACCCGCGGCGCCGCAGGCCGGCAGAACACGAGCACCGAGTTCGACGGCTACAACCGGCTCTGACCACCGCTCCTGGCCTGCACATGCGACGCGCCGGCGGCCTTCCGCCGGCGCGTTGCGTTTGACGCCCCGTGGGGAACCTTCTTTCGCGCTCCCCGCACGCCCCTCCGCGATTGCGCCACGGGAACAGTCTGCCTAGAGTACCGGCAACGGTAGCGTGAGCTGATCGCGACCGGCGTGCCGCACCAGCGGTGTACGAAGCTGAGGCTTTACGAGGGGTTACTTCGATGACGAAAAACACGATGGCGGCCGCTGCCGCCGTGATCGCGCTGGCCGGTTTCTCCGGCGCGGCGCAAGCGGGTCCGGACTTCGACGCCGTCAAGGCGCGTGGTCACGTGCTCTGCGGTATGGGAACCGGTCTGGCCGGTTTCGGACTGGCGGACAGCCAGGGCAAGTGGAAGGGGTTGGATGTCGATCTCTGCCGCGCCGTCGCCGCCGCGGTGTTCGGCGATGCCGAGAAGGTCAAGTTCGTGCCGACCACGGCGCAGCAGCGCTTCACGGCGCTGCAATCGAAGGAAGTCGATCTGCTGTCGCGCACGACGACCTGGACGCTGCAACGCGACACCGCGCTGGGCTTCGACTTCACCGGCATCAACTATTATGACGGCCAGGGCTTCATGGTGGCCAAGAAGCTCGGCGTGAAGAGCGCCAAGGAGCTGAACGGCGCCACGATCTGCGTTTCGCCCGGAACCACGACCGAGCTCAACCTCGCCGACTATTTCCGCGCCAACAAGATGAACTTCAAGCCGGTGGTCATCGAGAAGGTCGACGAGATCCGGCAGGCCTTCTTCTCCGGCCGCTGCGACGTCTACACGACGGACGCATCGGGCCTGTACGCGACGCGCGCCGCCAACGCGCCCAAGCCGGATGACTACATCATCCTGCCCGAAATCATCTCCAAGGAGCCGCTCGGCCCGGTCGTGCGCCACGGCGACAACCAGTGGGCCGACGTCGTCCGCTGGGCCCACTTCGCGATGTTGGAAGCCGAGGAGTACGGCATCACGTCGAAGAACGTCGACGAGATGCTGAAGAGCGACAATCCGGTCATCAAGCGCATCCTCGGCGTCACGCCCGGAATGGGCAAATCGCTCGGCGTCGATGAGAAATGGGTCTACAACATCGTCAAGCAGGTCGGGAACTACGGCGAAGCGTTCGAGCGCAACGTCGGCACGGAAACGCCGCTCAAGATCGAGCGCGGCCAGAACGCGCTGTGGACCAAGGGCGGGTTGCAGTACGCACCGCCGATCCGCTGACCGGTTGACCCACCACCACCACCACCACCGGAACCGCCGCCCCAGAAAGGGCGGCGGTTTTCGTTTGCGCCTATGGACGACGGCGAATTCCCGGTTAGAGTGTCCTCCAAGGTGAACCTTCAGACGTTCGCCGTAAGATCCCAACCGCGGTCAGCATGGCCGTGCCGCGGATTGGCAGGGAGGGTAGATGCGAGAAATGACGCTCGCCACTCGGGCCGGCCTGCGCGGCCGTCTGTTGGCCTCACATGACGCGGGTGGCGCTCGCGTGCGCCGAACAACCACACGCGACACCGGCGTTGTTTGGGCCGTTCGACCGCCCGGCCATGGCGGCACCCTTCTTGCTAGCGTCGCTCCGACGTGCCCGACGAAATTGCGGGGGAATTGACATGGCGATCGCACATGCCGGACCGGCCAAAGCCCGGGTCGCTCCCTGGAACGACCCGTTTATCCGCGGCTGGTTCTTCCAGATCGTGGTGATCGGCGCCGTCACCCTGCTCGCCTGGTACCTGGTGTCCAACACCCTGGAGAACCTCGAGCGGCAGAAGATCGCGACCGGGTTCGACTATCTCAACCGCGAGGCGGGTTTCGAGATCGGCGACACGATAATCCCCTACTCGCCGGCCGACACGTACGCCCGTGCCATCCTGGTCGGCGTAATCAACACGCTGCGCATCGCCGTCATCGGTATCCTTCTGGCGACCATCCTCGGCACCCTGATCGGCGTCGGCCGGCTCTCGCCCAACTGGCTGCTGGCCAAGCTGTGCGAATGGTATGTCGAGTTATTCCGCAATGTGCCGCTGCTGCTGTGGCTGTTCCTGATCTACAAGGTGATCAGCGAAGCGTTTCCCGGCCCCAGGCAGGCGATCAGCGTGCTGTGGGACACCATCTTCCTCAGCAACCGCGGACTCTATTTTCCGGTTCCCTTCGCCCACGACGTGCATGGCTGGATGGGAGTCGGTCTGCTGGCGGGCATCGTGGCGGCCTGGGTCATCGGTCGCTGGGCCAAGGCGCGGCAGGCGCGGACCGGCCAGCCGTTTCCGTCGATCCGGGCCGGCGCCGGCGCGATCATCGGCCTGCCGCTGCTGATCTGGTTGTTTGGCGGCGCACCGCTCGATTTCAGCGTGCCGGCACTCAAGGGCTTCAATTTCGAGGGCGGCACCGTCATCCAGCCCGAGTTCACCGCCCTGCTCGTCGGGCTGGTGCTCTACACATCGGCCTTCGTCGCCGAGATCGTCCGCTCCGGCATCCTCGCGCTGCACAAGGGCCAGAGCGAGGCGGCCTATTCGGTCGGCCTGTCGCGCGGACAGGCCATGCGCCTGGTGCTGTTGCCGCAGGCGCTGCGGGTCATCGTGCCACCCATGACCAGCCAGTACCTGAACATCACCAAGAACAGCTCGCTGGCCATCGCCATCGGCTATCCGGACCTGGTCGCCTCGATCAACGTGACCATCAACCAGACCGGGCAGGCCGTCGAGAACGTGCTGATCATCATGGCCGCCTACCTGTCGGTGAGCCTGTCCATCTCGCTGTTCATGAACTGGTACAACCGGCGGATCGCGATGAAGGAGCGTTGAGCCATGAGCCAAGCCACCGAGGCCGGCCCGGCCACGACGCAGCCCGCGAGGCTGCCGCCGACCCTCGACACCGGCGCCATCGGCTGGATGCGGAAGAACCTGTTCAGCAGCGTGGGCAACTCGATCACGACGATCCTCGTCGTTGCCTTCATCGTCTGGATCCTCTCGTGGTTCGTCGACTGGGCGCTGCTGCAGGCCACCTTCCAGGCAGAGAGCGGCAAGGACTGCGCCAAGTCGCATGGCGCCTGCTGGGCCCTGATCGGCGAAAAGTACCGCTACATCTTCTTCGGTTCCTTCCCTTACGAGCAGCATTGGCGGCCGCTGTTCGCGATCATCACCATGATCGCCATGCTGCTGCTGAGCTCCGACCGCCGCATGTGGAACTGGCGGCTGGCCATCATCTGGACCGTCGGCAGCTTCATCACCTTCGTGTTGATGTTCGGCGAGATCTTCATCCCGGTGACGCTGATCTTCGTCCTCGCCCTGATCGCCGGACTGGCGGGATACCTGATCCGCCGCAAGGTAGCCGAAAGCGGCGAACGCATCGCCTACGTGGCGCTGGCGGGCCTCGGTATCGCCTACGTACTCCTCCGTCTGATCGGCGTGCTGCCGAGCGTCTCGATTCCCGTAACCCCGTTCAGCTATGTCGAGACGGGCAATTGGGGCGGCCTTGCCGTGACCATGATCGTGGCGACCTACGGCCTTGCGGCGGCGTTCCCCTACGGCATCCTGCTGGCGCTGGGCCGCCGCTCGAAGCTGCCGCTGATCCGTGGCCTGTGCATCGGCTTCATCGAGCTGATCCGTGGCGTGCCGCTGATCAGCCTGCTGATCATGGCGTCGGTGATGCTGCCGCTGTTCCTGCCGGCGGGCATGAACTTCGACAAGCTCCTGCGGGCCCAGGTCGCCGTGATCCTGTTCGCCGGCGCCTACATCGCGGAAATCGTGCGCGGCGGCCTGCAGTCCCTGCCCAAGGGCCAGTTCGAGGCGGCTGACGCCATGGGCCTGAACTACGCCCAGAAGACCGCCTTCATCGTGCTGCCGCAGGCGCTGCGTGTCGTCATCCCGCCGTTGATCAACACCTTCATCGGCTTTTTCAAGGATACGTCGCTGCTGCTGATCATCGGCATCTTCGATTTCCTCAGCACCGCCAACCAGGCGCTGGTCGACCCGGTGTGGACCGGCTACCCGGGCGAGGTCTACCTGTTCGCCGCCGCGGTCTATTTCTGCTTCTGCTACTCGATGTCGCGCTACAGCAAGTACCTGGAGCGCGAGCTGAACAAGGGCACCCAGCGCTGAGGCGCGGCAACTTGGGGGACTAGACCATGGCAGTCCGCGATCTCAATGGCGCGCCGACGGTCATCGACCTGGATCAGGTCAACAAGTGGTTCGGACAGTTCCACGTGCTCACCGACATCAACCTGCAGGTCAAGCAGAGCGAGAAGATCGTCATCTGCGGGCCGTCGGGGTCGGGCAAGTCCACCCTGATCCGCTGCATCAACCGGCTTGAGGAGCACCAGGCTGGTTCGATCATAGTCAGCGTCGACGGCAAGCGCATCGAGCTGACCAACGACGTGAAGAACGTCGAGGCCATCCGCAAGGAAGTCGGGATGGTGTTCCAGTCGTTCAACCTGTTCCCGCACCTCACGATCCTGGACAATCTGACCCTGGCGCCAATCTGGGTGAAGAAGATGCCCAAGAAGGAGGCCGACGACATCGCCATGAGCCTGCTGAAGCGGGTGCGCATCCCCGAGCAGGCGCTGAAATATCCCGGCCAGCTTTCCGGCGGCCAGCAGCAGCGCGTGGCGATCGCGCGCGCACTGTGCATGCGGCCGCAGATCATGCTGTTCGACGAGCCGACCTCGGCGCTCGATCCCGAGATGGTCAAGGAAGTGCTCGACGTCATGATCGAGCTGGCCAACGAAGGCATGACCATGCTGGTGGTGACGCACGAGATGGGCTTCGCAAGGTCGGTCGCCGACCGGGTCATCTTCATGGATCGTGGCGAGATCGTCGAGCAGGCGCCGCCGAAGGAATTCTTCGCCAACCCGCGCAACGAGCGCACCCGCATGTTCCTCAGCCAGATCCTGCATCATTGAGCCCTGGGAGCGCCGGCTTCCAGCCGGCTCATGATCCGGCGCTGCGCGCCGGTGCCGGCTGGAAGCCGGCGCTCCCAGTCACCCGACCGGCGTCAGCAGCGCCAGGGTCTGCAGGTGCAGGCGTGCGCGCAGGCGCGGCCGCAGGCGCCGCGTCAGCCGCTCGATGCCGTCGACCACCCCGCCGGGCAGGACCGGCAGCAGGTAGCGTGTCTTGAGATGGCCGTTGGTCAGCGGATTGGTGAAGAAATCCAGCTCCAGGATCCTCAAGCCGGCCTTGGCCGACAGCACGACCCATTCGTCGGGGTGAAGCAGGAAGATGTGGCCGTCGGCATCGGGCTTGAACTGCACCGACTCGAACAGTGACGGATCGGCGCAATCGGAAAAGCGCGGCAGGCGGTTGCGGAAGTACCTGCCGTTGGGCGATGTCAGCACGATCACGCCGCCGGGCGACAGCAGGCCCGCGAGCTGGCGCAGGAAGGCGTCGGGGTGTGCCACATGCTCGATGATCTCGGTCGCGACGATGGCATCGAAGCGGCCGACGCGCTCCGGCGGCAGATCGAAGAGATTGCCGGGCAGGAAGTCGATATCGCTCCGATCGGTCTTGAGCTTGACGTAGCCGATCAGATCCTCACGCAGATCGTTCCAGGTCACGCGGTAGCCGAGCTCGGCCAGCACGATCGACAGGTTGCCTTGTGCGGCGGCCAGGTCGAGCACGCGCGCGCCGGGGGCCGCGCTGCGCAGCACGGCATCCAGCGCCTTGCCGACGCGGTTGTGGTAGGCCCGCCGGTAGCCCAGCTCCGTGTCGCCCGGCCAGACGGAATTGTCATCGTGATGGAAAGACCCTTTCCAGCTCTCCGGCCAGTCCGGCTGCTCGGCGGGTCGCTTGATCCGCGCGAAAAGGTCGGCCGAAAATGACTGTCGACGGCTGCCGCCGGCCGGGGCAGAAACGGGCAACGCAATCTCCTTGACAGCCGGGTTCTCGCTCACGATCAACGCTGCACAAGCGCGCCCTGGGAGCCACAATTGACCTCCAACGTCTTGATCTATCATCCACTCTGCCGGCTGTCATCCACTGTGCCGGTGGCCGCCTGGGCGCCGCCCGAGGTTGCTGCCAGCCCCGGCCGCCGGCCCGGCTCGAGGGCTCGTCGATGAAACTCCTGGTCACAGGCGGCGCCGGCTTCATCGGGTCGGCAGTCATCCGGCGCATCATCCGCAAGACCAGCTGGCAGGTGGTGAACCTCGACAAGCTGACCTACGCCGGCAACCTGGAGTCGCTGGCCGAGGCGCGCGACCATGCGCGGCACCGCTTCCACCGCGCCGACATCTGCGACCGCGCCGCCGTCGACCGTATCCTGGCAGACGAGCGCCCGGAGGCCATCCTGCACCTCGCCGCCGAGAGCCATGTCGACCGCTCGATCGACGGCGCCGCGCCGTTCATCCAGACCAACATGGTCGGCACCTGGACCCTGCTCGAGGCGGCTCTGGCCTACTGGCGCGGCCTGCCCGCCGACAGGCAAGCCCGCTTCCGCTTCCAGCACATCTCGACCGACGAGGTCTTCGGGTCGCTGGGTGCCGAAGGGTTGTTCACGGAGGACACGCCGTACCAGCCCAACTCTCCCTACTCGGCCAGCAAGGCATCGTCGGATCACCTGGTGCGCGCCTGGCACCACACCTACGGCCTGCCGACGCTCACGACCAACTGCTCCAACAACTATGGCCCCTACCATTTCCCCGAAAAGCTGATCCCTCTGATGATCACCCGGGCGCTGCGCAACGAACCCCTGCCGGTCTATGGCAGGGGCGAGAACGTGCGCGACTGGCTGCACGTCGATGATCATGCCGAGGCGCTGCTGACGGTGCTCGAGCTCGGCAAGGCCGGCGAGAGCTACAACGTCGGCGGCCTCACCGAACAGCGCAACATCGACGTCGTACGCGCGATCTGCGCGCTGCTCGACGAGTTGGCCCCGGACCCGGCCGGCGCGCCGCGCGAACGCCTGATCGAATTCGTTGCCGACCGACCCGGACACGACCTGCGCTACGCCATCGATCCGTCGAAGATCGAGCGCGAGATCGGGTGGAAGCCGCGCCACACGTTCGAATCCGGACTGCGCGACACCGTGCGCTGGTACCTCGACAACCGCGGCTGGTGGCAGCGCGTGATGAGCGGCGCCTACCGTGGCGAACGCCTGGGCCTGTCCAGGGACCAGGGACCAGGGACCAGGGACCAGGGAACAGAAGGCACAGCCTCGCTCTGATATCTGATCCCTGATCCCTGTCATCTGAACCGGGCCCGCACCATGGCGCGCAGGCGGTCGAGGCGCTGGCGGTTCAGCAGCAGCAGCGGCGTGGCGCAGATCACGGCACCGACGCTCACCGAGAGCGGCCAGTTCACGTCCCGCGCCGACCAGCCGATCCAGGCCGCGACCAGCAGCATGCCGAAGGCGACGGCGCCGACCCGCCAGACATGGGCTGCCGGGAAATACGAAACCGTGGCCCGGCAGAACGCGACCAGGCAGGCCAGGCGCAGGCCGTGGAGCACGAAGAACGCGGCGCCCAGCGCCTCCAGCCGGCCGAGACCGAGCCAGCCGGGATCGACCACGCCCGTCATCACCGCCACGCCGGTGCCGGCGAAGCCGACATACCAGCCGACCTCCGTCACGGCGCTGGCCACCGGACGGCCACGTGCCATCAGCAGGATGACGAGCACGGTCACGAGGGCACTGAACAGGTTGGCCAGCAGCATCCAGCGCAACGGCTCGATGGCCGGCAGGAACGCCGTCGAGTAGAGCAGCCGCAGGATCAGGGGCATGAACAGCAGCCCTACCCCGGCCAAAGGCACGGTCAGCACGATGATCACGGGCAGCGTTCCATCCAGGAATCGCTGGCGTTCCGCCGTATCGTGCGTGGCGCTGAGCGTCGGCAGCAGATAGGTGCCGAACGAGGCCATCAGCAGCGTGAGGTTCTGCTGCGTCAACGTCCACGACGCCTGGAACAGCCCGTTGGCGGCCTGACCGTCGGTGTCGATGATCGCCGCGCGCAACGCCAGCATGCTGGCCGAATTGATCAAACCGCCGCCGACATTGGCCACGAAATAGGTCAGGAAATGAGCCAGGTCGGCACGCGCGGGCCGCTGCCGGAAGGCGTCGGCGATGTGCGGCAGCCAGCCGAGCCGCCAGGTCATGAAAGCCGCCAGCGCGAACTGGATGACAAGCGGGGTCAGGATCATGCCGACATAGGCAAGCTGCGATCCCCGCGCCGCCAGCGTCGCCAGCGGCCAGGCCGCCGCGACGGCAGCGATCGAGGCGGCGATCTGCACCAGCGCCAGCCACCCGATGGCACCCGACACGTTGACGAAGCCGCTGGCAAGGAAAGCGCCGGTCGACACGCAGAACGTCACCACCAGGCAGCGCACGGCGGTGACGATTTCCGGCGACGGGTCACGAAAGAAGTGCTCGGCGATCCACGGCGCGCCAACCAGCAGCAGCATGGAGAAGACCGCCATCCCGAGCAGGGCCAGCCAGATACAGGCAACGACACGGCAACGACGCGCCTCGCCATCCACCGAGCTCAGCGCCTGCACCTGCGCCGCCGCGCCGCCGAGGCTGCCCAGTCCGGTGACGGTGTCCTGGATCACGCGATAGGAGGCCAGCAGGCCGACACCCATCGGGCCCAGCACGACCGCGATGATCTTGTTCGTCGCCAGCCCCAGCAGCAACGTCACGGCGCTGGCGCCGCCAGTCGTCGCCATCACTTTCAGCAGCTTCAGCACCGCGCCGCACCTGCTGGGGGCGCGCCACTCCAGTGGCGCGTCATGCTGAAGGGGATAGATGAAGACGCGCCACTGGAGTGGCGCGCCCCCAGCGAAGCCGGCGCTCCCAGGTCGATGCCTCTCCGTCCCGCACCACGTCACGCCGCCTTGTGCAGCGCGTCGATGACGGCATCGACATGCGCCACCGGCATGTGCGGACTGATCGGCAGGCTGAGGATGCTGTCGGCGATGGCCTCGGCGAGCGGCAGGTCGCCGCGTTTCAGGCCCAGCGATGCATAGGCTTGCTGCAGATGCGGCGGGATCGGGTAGTGGATCAGCCAGCCGACCTTCGCGGCATCGAGCGCAGCGGTGACGCGGGCGCGATCGTGGCAGCGGATGGTGAACAGGTGCCAGACCGGATCGGCCCATTGCGGCACGTAAGGCAGGTCGATGATCGCGACATCCGCCAGCTTCTCGCGGTAGCGTGCGGCGAGCGCGCGGCGGCGGTCGTTCCAGGCATCCAGCACCGGCAGCTTGGCGCGCAGGATCGCCGCCTGCAGCTCGTCAAGGCGCGAGTTCACGCCTGCCTCGATGTTCACGTACTTCACTTTCGAACCGTAGTTTCGCAGCGTGCGCAAGCGGTCCGCAAGACGGTCATCGTCCGTCGTTACCGCGCCGGCATCGCCCAACGCACCGATGTTCTTGGTCGGGAAGAAGCTGAACGCGCCGGCGTGGGCCAACGCGCCGGCCCGGCGGCCCTTGTAGCGTGCACCCTGCGCCTGCGCGACGTCCTCCAGCACCTTCAGCCCGTGACGTGCCGCCAGCTCCATGACCGGATCCACGTCCGCGGGCTGGCCGTAGAGATGCACGGGGATGATCGCCTTGGTGCGCGCGGTGATCGCCGCCGCGACGCGATCGGGATCGAGGTTGGCGGTCCGCACGTCGGGCTCGACCGGCACCGGGCGGGCGCCCGCTGCCGTCGCCGCCAGCCACGTCGCGACGTAGGTGCTCGACGGCACGATCACCTCGTCGCCAGCGCCGATGTCCCAGGCGCGCAACGTCAACTCCAGCGCCTCCAGGCCATTGGCCAGGCCGACGCAGTGCTTGGTACCGCAATAGGCCGCGAACTCACGCTCGAAGGCCGTCACCTCGGCACCGAGGATGTACCAGCCCGATGCCGCAACGCGCGCCATCGCCGCGTCGGTCTCCTCCTTGAGCTCGAGGTAGGCGGCACGAAGGTCAAGAAAGGGAATCATCACGGGTCCCGGTTCTTTACGTCACGGAGGAAGTCGGCGTAGTCGCGGATATAGTCCGACTCGGCATAGCCGGTCGATGCCAGCACCAGCACGACCGTGTCGGCAGCAAAACCGTGCAGCTCGTGCCAGACCCAGGGATCGACGATCATGCCCAGATCGGGCCTGTCGAGGCGGACGCTTTCGCGGCGCTGTCCATCGTCGAGGACAAGATCCGTGGCGCCGCCGAGCGCCATCAGGATCAACCGCGTCTCGCGATGCGCGTGGTGGCCGCGGTCCTGACCGGCCGGCACGCCGTGGATCCAAAAGGCACGGCGTATCGGGAAATCGAGATCGGTTCCGGTCTCAACGAAATTGATCCGGCCGCGCGGGTCAACGGCGCCGCGCATCTGCAGCCAGCGGCAGCCTCTCACGGCCGGTGCGGATGGAGTCATGATGGGATGGCCTTGTCCGTCTCGTGCATCAAGTGGCTGGCCTTCCGGTGGCGGCCAGAACCCCAACGATCCGGCACGCCACAAGGTACCCCATGAGATGACAGGTCATCGGGGGAACGCACCAGCCGCGGGTTGTTTCTGGCGGCCGCGGTCAGCGGATTGAGCCGCCTGCACCTGCCGCCAACCGAGATAGTACCCCTTCATGCCGCGGGTCTCCTGCCTCGCCGCACCCTACGCAGCCCCTCCTGAAAAGCCAAGGTTCTTAACGGGTTAATGCCGGGTACGGGGCGCGTCGCGGTGAGCGCGCCAGCCCGCGCCCATGGCACGGCCGACGTAAAGGTTCGCTGTCATACGCGAACGATTCTTATTTGCATTTGAAAGGAAGAGTGCTAACGTCATTTATGCGATTGCAACGCACTCGCATTAAATTCGGTTGGGGGGCCGAGCGTGATGTCGGGACAGTCCGGTCTGGCGCGCGCCGCTCTCGCGAGCCTCGTCGTCTTGCCGTTCATTGCTGGTTTCGCACCCGGTACGTGGGCTCAGGCTCCCGCACCCGATCTGCAGCAACAACCAACGGGCGGCCAGACAGATCCGAAGCCTCCGGCCGAAGGCGCACCGCCCGTCATCGCGCTGCCGCCGATCACGACGACGGCGACGCGCGGCCGCAAGTCGCTGGTCGATACGCCGGCCAGCGTGTCGGTGATCGAACGCCCGGAACTCGACCGCCGCATGATCACCACCATCGAGGAGATGGTGCGCTATCAACCCGGCATCAACGTCAACCGCCAGACCAGCGGCACCGACCCGTTCAAGAGCCTGGGCGGCTTCACGGTGCGCGGCGTCGGCGGCAACCGCGTGCTGACGATGGTCGACGGCAACCGCGTCATCGAGCGAATCACCGACCAGACGCGCGACTTCGTCGACCTCAGCAACATGAAGCGCGTCGAGGTCGTGCGCGGGCCGGCGTCGGTGCTGTGGGGATCGGACGCGCTGGGCGGCGTGGTCGCATTCACCACCAAGGACCCTGCTGACTACCTCACCGTGCCCGGCCGCAATGTCGGCTTCCAGATCGATTCGACCTTCAGCAGCGTCAACAACGCCTTCACCGAGACAGTGACCGGAGCCTTCCGGCACGAGCGGATCGAAGGCCTGCTGAGCTATACGCGGCGTGACGCGCACGAGGTCGAATTGCGCAAGGCACGCTCACCCAACGGCGTCTGGAGATGCACGCGCGCACCGGAGTCGCTGCCCTGCGACCGGTTGGACCCCGCGGACATCTCCTCCGACAACCTGCTGGCCAAGCTGGTCTTCAATATCGACGCGACGAACCGGCTCAAGATCACCGGCGAGTATTTCGGGCGCCTGACCCATGTCGACCAGCTCTGGGACCGCGGGCGGCCGGTCAACACCAACGGCACTTTCGCCACGACCCAGACCCTGGACTACAAGCGCAACCAGGATCTCGAGCGCTATCGGGTGACCCTGGAGCAGGACTGGCGCATCGGCTTGTCGTTCCTCGATTCGATCCGCTGGCAGGCGACGATCCAGCCGCAGCGGCTCGACCGCACGGGCACCCGTCTGCAGCAAATGGCCAACGGCCAGCGGACAGTGCGTGACGACTTCCTCGGCTACTCCGAGGACTTCTACGAAGGCGAAGCCCAGCTCAAGAGCTCGTTCCAGCTCGGTGGCAGCTTCCACCAGCTCACGTACGGCTTCTATGGCGGCCTGACAGCCACCTACTACAAGCGCCGCGATGTCACTACCAACCTGACGACCGGGGTGGTCACGAACGTGATCGCGGGTGGCTTCAACTTCGCCAACGCGCGCACGTGGCGGGTTGATGGCTACATCCAGGACGAGATCTACCTGTTCGACAAGAGCCTTGTGATCACGCCGGGCGTCCGGCTTGCCACCTACCGGATCCTGCCCAAGCCCGGCCCGGGCTACCAGGCGGTTCCGGGCGCCGAGCCGCACGAGATCTACAAGTCCGACCTCGCGTTCAAGCTCGCCGCCGTGTATCACGTCGACAAGACCTACTCGCTTTATGCGCAGTATGGCGAGGGCTTCAAGATGCCCACGGCCGAGCAGCTCTATACCTCTGTGCCGAACGCCGGCGGCGCAGGCGTCGACCTGGTTCCCAATCCGAGTCTGAAGCCCGAGAGCGTGAAGAGCTACGAGATCGGCGTGCGTGGCCAGTACGCGAAGGCATTCTTCTCGGTCAACGTCTTCTACGCGCGCTACAAGGAGTTCATCCAGTCGTTCGTGTTCCTGGCCAACGGCGACATCACGTTCCAGAACCTGTCGCGCGTCACCTTGTGGGGCGTGGAAGGTACCGGCGCCTGGCAGTTCCATCCCAACTGGGAGATCAGCGGCGCCTTCTCCTGGCAGCGCGGCAACCAGAAGGAGACGCCCAGCTCGCCGACTCGTCCGTTCAACGGCGCCGATCCTTTCAAGTTGGTCGCCGGCCTACGCTGGATCAAACCGGAATGGAACCTCGACGTGGATTTTGTCGGCACCTACCAGAGCGCCATGACACGCACGAACGACATCACGGGAGGCTACCAGTCCAAGGCCTACGCCGTGTTCGACGTGACCGCGGCGTGGGAGGTGACCCCCGGCGTCACGCTGCGCGCCGCCGTCTTCAACCTCTTCGACCAGCGCTATTTCCTGCCCTCGACCGCGGTGACGCACGCTCGTACCCCGTCGACGGCCGCCGTGGCCGCGACCAACCCGATCGAGCTGCAGACCCAGCCCGGCCGTCACATCCGGCTCGGCCTGACAGCCAAGTTCTGACGCGTCGGAAAGAGCACATGGAGCAGGACAGCTTCACCGAGGCCGGCGTTCCCCACCCGCGCGGCACCTGGTTCGCGCCGTCGCTCAACCGCATTGTCGCCCCGGGCGCGCTGCTGTCGACGCTGGCCGCCAAGCCGGTGGTGCTGCTGGGCGAGACGCATGACCGGGCCGAGATCCACCGCTGGCAAATGCATGTCGCGGCCGCATTGCATGCGCGCCAGCCGAACATGGCGATCGGTTTCGAGATGTTTCCGCGCCGCCTGCAGCCGGTCCTCGACCGCTGGGTGGCGGGCCTGCTCGACACGGAGACGTTCCTGGTCGAGGCCGAGTGGTTCGATGTCTGGAACTTCGATCCGGAAATCTACCTGCCGCTGTTCCATTTCTGCCGCCAGAACCGCGTGCCCATGCTGGCGCTGAACTGCTATCGCCAGCTCGTTTCGCGTGTACGCCGCGAGGGCTGGGCCGCGATCCCGGAGGCCGAACGCGACGGCTTGACGCCGCCGGCACCGGCGACGGACGCTTACCGGCGTTACCTCCAGGCGGTCGTGGGCTCGATGCCCGGTCGCCACGCGCCGCCCGAGATGGACGAGCGCTTCGACGGCTTCGTCGCCGCGCAGCAGACCTGGGACCGCGCCTTCGCGGTCAACATCCATCGCGCGCTGCGGCGCCCGGATCCGCCCCTGGTGGTGGGCATCATCGGCCGCGGCCACCTCGAATTCGGCCACGGCACGCCCTACCAGCTGCGCGACCTCGGCGTGCATGACATGGCGGTGCTGGTGACCTGCCGTCCCGGCGACGATCCGGCGAAAGCGCTGGCACCGGGCATCGCCGACGCGGTGTTCCACATTGACGATGTCGAGCCGGCCTCGCCGCGCCCGCCGCGAGCCGGCCTGCGCTGGAAGGTCGGGGACGGCAGCCTGTCGATCGCGTCGATCCGCGAGAAGTCGCCCGCATCACGCACTGGGCTGCAACCGGGCGACCGCGTGACCGCCATCGCCGACAGGCCCGTCACCACCATCATGGATGCCGAAGAGATCCTGCGCCGGATGCCGACGGGCGCACGGTTCGCCATCGTCATCAGGCGCGAGGCGGCCACACACGAATTCCTGATCTGGCTTCAGTCCGATCCGCCGACACGGTGAGTCTCTTTCCCCCGGCGGGGGAAGGTTCAACCGCGCATCCTGCGCCACTGCATGTAGAGCACGCCTGATATCACCAGGATGCCGCCGACGACCTGTTCCAGGTGCGGGTGGATGCCGAACAGCATGGCGACCAGTACGCCGAACACGGGTACCGCGTTCTGCCAGAGCGAGCCCATGGCAATGCCCATCCGGCTGACACCGATGTTCCAGGTGTAGTTGCCGATGGCCGTTGCCAACACCGCCGTGATCACGAACAACAGGATGGCCTCGGTGTCAGGTGCCAGGTTCGGCGGGCCGGCCAGGCCGGTGATACGGCTGACGCCCCAGAACACGAACAGCCACGGAATGGCGCCCAGCGACGCGACGTAGGCGCGGCGCAGCTGGCTCGTGGCCGGCCGGAACCAGCGCTGGGACTGGATCGAGTAGATGGTCCACAGCACAACGCTCAGCATCACCAGCGGCTCGCCACCGCCCAACACGAGGCCGCTGCCGGACTCGCCGGTCCGGCCATAGATCGCGATGGCGCCGCCGACGACCGTCAATGCCAGCGCCACGCTGAAGCCGCGCTCGATCGGCGCACCGATGACCAGCCACAGCGTCGCCACGGCATAGATCGGCGCGCCCGCCATGACGGCGGCGGCGGTGATGGTGTTGGTGTATTGGAGCGCCACGTTGTAATCGATGAAGAACACGCCGATCGACAGCCCGAGCAGGCAGAAGCGCTGCCATGATATGTCGATGCGCAATGCCGCCCTGCCCTCGGTCACCCAGATCATCGCGCCCAGCGCAGCAGTGGCCAGCACCAGGCGCCAAGCCGTGAGCCAGAACGGGTCGAAGCTGCGCAGCAGCACCGCGGTGATCGGCAGGTTGGCACCCCAGAACAGGGACGTGACCAGGAATGCCGCCAGTCCAGCCCAGGCCGCGCGTTGCGCCTCGGCCGCACGCGTGGCGACATCGGCGCTCATGTCGCCCTGGCACGCCGGAACTGCAACAGCTGCATGTACACGATGCCGCCCAGGACCAGCAGGCCGCCCGCGATCTGCAGCCACGTCGGCGGCAGGCCGATCGCGGCCGCGGTCAGCACGGCGAACACCGGCGTGGCGTTCATGTGCAGCGACGACACCGGCAAGCCGACGCGGCTGACGCCCACGTTCCACAGCAGGATGGCCACGGCGACACCGAAGACGCAGATCCACACCAGATACGCCACGTGGTGCCACCCCAGCGCGACAGGCAGGCCGCCGGCGACACCGGTGCCCCACAATGCCGCGTACCCGACGAGCATCCACAGCGCTGCCGCCATCGAGGTAATGGTGCTCAGGCCGATCTGGCCGCGGTCGCCCAGCCATTGCTGGGCCCGGATCGAGTACCACTGCCAGCAGACCTGCGCGATCACCAGCAGCGGCTCGCCGCCCTCCAGCGACAAGCCGCGTTCGCGCGCGCCGGGCGTGCCGTAGATCACCAGCAAGCCGCCCGCCAAAGCGAGGCCCAACGCCACGGGGAAGCCCGGCGCCACCCGCGTGCCCAACATCACGCGCGCCATGACGGCCGAAATCACCGGCCCGAAGTTCAGCACGATGGTCGCCGTGACGGGATGCGAGTGGCGCACGCCGATGGTGTAGAGCACCGAGAAGGCCGCCATCGCCAGCCCGAGGATGGTGAGCTGGCCCGCGTCCAGCGTGCGCGGTGCATGCCGCGGTGGCGCCGCCAGCAGCAGGCACAGGCCAAGGATCGGCAGGCCGAACACATAGCGCAGCGCGGCCAGCAGCCACACGTCCATGACGTCGGTCAGCACCTTGAGCAGCGGCGTCATCGAGCCCCAGATCAGGGCGGTGAACAGCAGGCCGCCGGAGGCCCACAGCGCCGCCGATCGCGATGTGCGTTCAACCATGCCGGCCGACCGAGTGAGCAGGACGACTTGCGGAACTCAGGTAGCCTTCATGGTGAGCTTGTCGAACCATGAAGGCATCGCACGGCCAATCGTGCGGCGCTTCATGGTTCGACAAGCTCACCATGAAGCGCATTCCCCGATTTCCAGCCAGGCTCTGACCCAGCCCTCCGTGAGGCGCCATCAGCGAGGCCGCGCGATCTCGTCGAGGACCGGCAGGATGAAGCTGCGGAACAGCGGCGGGTTCTCGCTCATCGGGAAATGGCCCAGGCCTTTCATGATCGTGATCCTGGCGCCGGGCACCGCCTTGCCCACCTCCAGCGTATACTCGGGCTTGCAGGAATAGTCGTACTCGCCGGTCAGCAGGTAGAGTGGGCAGACCGAGGTGTTGATGCGACCGAGGCGGTCCTGCAGGTCGCCGTCGACGGTGTAGAAGTGCAGGTCGCCGTAGAACACGCCCGGGCCGCCCTGCATGTAGTGCCACAGCGTCTCCCAGCGCTCGGTGTCGGGACTCATGGGCGCCATCAGGCCGGACACGGCGCCAATGGCGGCCTCGGTGTGATCGACGCCGGGCCGGTCGAGCCAGGAGATGTCGTAGTAGGCGCTGGGTGATGCCGACGACTGCAGCCCGATGATGGCGCGGAACCGGTGCGCATGATCGGCCGCCAGCCCCAGCACGACGCGACCGCCGATCGAGCAGCCCATCACCACGGGCTTGTCGAGGCCCAGCGCATCGGCAACGGCGACGATGATCTCAATGTAGAAGTCGCGCGTGAGCTTGTAGTCCGTCTCCTGCCAGCCGGCCGGCGGCGAGGACTTGCCGTGCCACGGCAGATCGAAGGCGATGACGCGGAAGCGCTGCGTGATCTCGGCGTCGTTCATCAGGGCGCGGTACTGCCGTGTGTCGGAGCCGGCGGTGTGCAGGCACAGCAGCGGGATGCCCTGCCCTGCCTCCTCGACATACAGGCGATACGTCCGGCCCTGGAACGCAAAGCGCAGGTAGCGGCCGACGACGGGTTCGAAATCGGCGCTCATGGGCTGGGGGCGCGCGACTCCAGTCGCGCGTCTTCGCTGTTGGCCGCACATGACGCGTCACTGGAGTGACGCGCCCCCAGCGACGCACCCCGGTTGCCGCGCAGCGAACCCATCACGCCCTTTACGTACATCATGTTGGCCCACAGCGGCAGCAGATCGCCCTCCAGCCGCAGCTCGTTCTGGCGCAGCAGGCCGAAGATGTCCTGGTAGTACGGTGGCGGCACGGGCTGCCAGAACTTCGCCCAGCCCTCCGCGGTGCCGCGCAGCGCGAACGACCACGACGCCATGCGGAACGGGCCCTTCTCGACTGTGGCGATGCGTCCGTCGCGGACGTGCACCAGCCACGCCTGCGGCCCGACCTCGACCAGGAACGTCGTGCTCAGGAAGCGGCCGCGACGCACCAGCGCGGCGTTGCCGTTCACCAGATCGGGCAGCCGATCGAGCATGTTCCCTCCACCGGTGCGGCTTCTCGTCGTCTGTCCGGCACCGGTCAGTAGCAGGATGGCGCCCGCGATCACAACCCCGGACGACGCAGGACAGGGTCGCAGCGGCGAAAGCTCGTACGCCTGCGGAACCCGACGCGCTGCCGCGTCGTTGACGCCGCAGGGACGACCCGGACCCATTCTGATGCAGGGAGTGAGGCCTATGGCGAGATGCGACCAGTGCGGCAACGAGTACGACAAGTCCTTCCAGGTCATGCAGCAGGGACGCTCGTGGACCTTCGACAGCTTCGAGTGCGCGATCCAGGCGATGGCGCCGCGCTGCGCTCACTGCGACTGCCGGATCATCGGACACGGGCTGGAGAAAGGCGGCAAGATGTACTGCTGCGCCCATTGCGCCGGCCAGCAAGGCCACCGCGAGCTGCGGGACCGCGCCTGAGCGCGCGACAGGCAGCCCTTGACCGCGGCCGGTCGTTGGCGTCCGCTACCCCTGAGAGACGGACATGGCGGAGCCCCGGCCTGACGAGTCCTCGCACGAACAACCGTTGATCACGGTGTTCGGCGGAACGGGTTTCCTCGGCCGCCGTGTCGTCCGTGACCTGCTGCGGCGCGGTTTCAGGGTGCGCATTGCCGTGCGCAACGCGGGACGCGTTGTCGAACTGTTCGCCGACCAAGCTTCCGTCGAAGCCACAGAGGTCGATATCAACAGCGAACAGCGCGTGGCCGACGCCCTGGCAGGCGCGAGCGGCGCGGTGAATGCGGTCAGCCTGTACCGGGAGCGTGGCGGCGAGACGTTCCGCGCCATCCATCTCGAGGCGGCGCAACGTGTCGCGCGACTGGCGAGCCGACAGGGTATCGCCCGCCTGATCCACCTCTCCGGCATCGGCGCGAACCCGCAGTCCGACTCTGCCTACATCCGGGCGCGCGGACTGGGTGAAGGCGCTGTCCGCGAGGCCCTGCCCGACGCCACCCTGGTGCGGCCCGCCGTCATGTTCGGCCCGGATGATGGGTTCCTGACCGCGCTGATCCGGCTGCTGCGCACCCTGCCGGTCTATCCCCTGTTCGGAAGGGGCGAGACGTCGCTGCAGCCGGTCCACGTCGAGAATGTCGCCGAGGCCATCGCGGCCATGCTGCAGGACAGCGCCAGCGTCGGTCGCACCTACGAGCTGGGCGGACCGGAGGTCTTCACATATGCCGGGCTGCTGCGCGCCATCGGCGCCGAGATCGGCGTGACGCCGGTGCTGGCGCCGATACCCTACGGAGTCTGGTATGGCCTTGCCGGCGTGCTTGGCCTGCTGCCCAGCCCGCCGGTGACGCGCAGCCAGGTCGAGCTTATGGAGATCGACACCGTGGCGGCCGCCGACGCGCCGGGTCTCGCTTCGTTGGGCATCGGGCCCCTCGATCTGCGGCAGGCGGTCCGCGACATCAGCGGCGTCCGCAGATAGCCGCGTCGAGCAGGCGAGCCGTTGAGGATCTCGCGCCCGGACAAACCATGAGACGAAGTGGCACGAAGCAATGCTGATGCGATTTTCTTGGTGTCTCTCCGGAGCGGTGGCGGCCGGCCGACAAACGCCTTGACAGGCACCCGGGGCCACTATGAGTATCGCGCATATGCTGCGAGCGGTGGACAATGGCGTCCGATATCGCGCGCGTGCGGTTCCAGACGGTGCGCCGGCACCCAAGACAAAACATTCTGCGGGGCTCCAAGCCTCGTTCGGCAACAAGGCCTGAAGGTTCCGCAAGGAGCCTCGGGCCTTTGTCGCTTTGATGCGAGCGCATCGCGAACCGGGGCGCGACGAAGGGGCTCGGTGCAAAGTGGTGTCATTTGTTTCGATCGTCCAAGACCACCGCGCGCGGACCGGCCGGACGTCACGCCATCGACGCCGCGCCGCCTCCATCGGAAGGACCCTGGCTGCCCGCATCTTGAGGCACGGAACTTGCGTGGCCGGCCACGCGCCGCCTGGGACCAGGCGCGCGAGAGCGCGGTCTGGCCCGGAGAGGGGCTGCGTGCTGTTCCGGCCTGCGCCGGAACCCATGGCCGCCCGGCGGTGAGGATCGCATGGACGTGGGCGTCAAGCTGGTCTTCGACATCCTGGCCTTCACGTCGGTGATGGTGCTGATCGTGATGGGGCTGGGCGTCATCGCCAGCATGATGGGCATCTTCAACTTCGCGCACGGCGAGTTCGTGCTGCTCGGCGCCTATACGGTCTTCCTGTTCCATGAATCGGGCCTGCCGATCTGGGCCGGCATCGTGGCCGCGCCGTTCGTGCTGGCGGTCTTCGGCGCACTGCTGGAGCGCACGGTGATTCGCCGCTTCTACGCCGCGCCGATCATCGCCATGCTCGGCACCTACGCCATCGGCCTGGTGATCCGCGAATCGGTGCGCGGCCTGTTGAGCGGTCAATACAAGACGGTCCCCGAGCCGCTGTCCGGCGTCTACACGATCGGCAATCTCGATTTTTCGATCTGGCGCACCGTTATCGTCGCCGTCACGGCCGCCGTGATCGTCGCCAGCTGGCTGATGCTGAGCCGCACCTCGTTCGGGCTGCAGATCCGCGGCTCGCTGGAGTGCCCGTCCTTGGCGCGATCGTGCGGCATCGCCACCCCCAGGCTCTACACGATCACCTTCGCGTTCGGCTCGGCGCTGGCGGGGCTGGCGGGCGCCCTGATCGTGCCGCTCTACCAGCTGTCCGCCGATATCGGCCTGCGCTTCCTGGTGCAGGCGTTCCTGTCGGTCATGCTGGGCGGCGTCGGCACCTTCGAGGGGCCGGTGCTGGGCGCCGCGGCTGTCGGCGCCACCGCCGCCGGCCTGCCATGGCTGGTCATCCCGGTGCTCGCCGATCCGCTCGTGTTCGTGCTCGCACTGGCTTTCGTGAAGTTCCGGCCGCAAGGCTTCATCACCCAGGGGAGGCTCTGACAATGACGCAGTCGAAGGATGGCGTGTCCAACACGGCGACCCGCGGTCTGGGACGCCGACAATTGCTGACCGGGGCCAGCGCGCTCACGGCGGCGGGCTGGATCGCCGGCACGTCCGGCGGCTGGCTGCTGCGCCCGAACTGGGCCAACGCCGCCGGCCCCATCAAGATGGGCATCGCCACGGACATCACCGGCGCCATCGCGAACGCCGGCAATGCCAACTGGCAGGTGGCGCAGTTCGCCGTCGAGCAGATCAACAAGGCCGGCGGCATCGTCGGCAAGCCGATCGAGCTCTATCTCGAGGACACCGCGTCCGACGAGAAGGTCGCGGTGGGCAACGTCCGCAAGCTGATCCAGGAGCGCAAGGTCGACGTGGTTCTGGGCGGCATCACCTCCTCGATGCGCCAGGCCATCAAGGACCCGATCGTCAACCGCGGGCGCACGCTCTACATCTATCCGCAGCTCTACGAAGGCCTGGAGTGCACGAAACACCTGTACTGCACCGGCCCGACCCCGGCGCAGCAGTGCGACGAGCTGATTCCCTACATCATCAAGAAACTGGGCAAGAAGCGTTTCGCGATGCCGTCGGCCAACTATGTCTGGCCCCAATTGCTGAACAAGTACGCCCGCAAGGTGATCCAGGCGAACGGCGGCGAGGTCGTGTTCGAGGAGTACTACCCACTCGACCAGCCCGAGTACTCGGCGACCATCGGCAAGATCCGCGACGGCAAGGTCGATTGCGTGTTCAACACCGTCATCCCGCCGGGACTGCAGCCGTTCATGAAGCAGCTCTACGAGTCCGGCTTCCAGAAGAACGGCGGCGTGCTGTCGTGCGTCTATTACGACGAGAACCTGCTGAACTACCATCCGGCGCACGAGATGGAAGGCCTCTACAGTTGCCTCGACTACTTCCTGGCGGTCAACGACCCCTTCGGCAACAAGCTGCAGGAGGACTACGGCAAGAAATTCCCGGGCACGAAGTTCCCGTTCACCGCGGGCTCGGCCGCCACGGGCATGTACCGCGGCGTGAAGTTCTACGAAGAGGCGGTCAAGGCGACCAAGGGCGACCTGGCGCGCGAAGCGGTGTCGGCGGCGATGGACAAGGCCAAGCTGGCCGAAGGCCCCGGCGGCGGCGCCGAGATGGTGCCGGGCAAGATGCACTGCAAGACGAACATGTACATCGCGCAGTGCAAGGTGCAGGGGGACAAGACCCGCTACGACGTCATCAGCAAGTACGACATGGTCGACCCCAAGGAGTGCTGAGGCGATGATTTCGTCCGGGGTTTCGCGCTTCATGACCTCTCCCGCTCGCGGGAGAGGTCGGCGCGTCTTCGCGCCGGGTGAGGGCTTCACGCACGGCATCTCGTGTGAAGCCCTCACCCTCCCATCGCGCTGCGCGCGATGGGCCCCTCCCTCTCCCGCAAGGCGGGAGAGGTGTGAATCCAGATGACCGCGATCCTGAGCCTGTCGGCGCGGCGCCGGGGCAAGGCGTTGGGCGCCCTGCCGATCGTCGAGATCGCGATGCTCGTCGTCGCGATCGCGCTGCCGTTCATCCTCTGGGACCGCATCAGCCTTGTCACGCTCGCCACGAACGTGCTGATCCTGTCGATGCTGGCCATCAGCTTCGACCTGTGCTGGGGCCTGTCGGGGATCATGAGCTTCGGCCAGGCCCTGTTCTTCGGCGTGGCGGGCTATGCGATTGCGCTGGTAGGACGCGACCTCGAGTTCAGCCACATCTGGGGTACGCTGCCCCTGGCGCTGCTTGTCGGCTTCCTGCTGTCGGCGTTGCTGGGCGCGTTCCTGTTGCTGGGCCGCAAGACTCCCAGCGTGATATTCGTGGCACTCGGTACGCTGACCGGCTCCTACGCCGCGCAGCGGCTGGTATCGGGTTGGCAGTATGTCGGCGCCGGCAACGGGCTCTCTTCCGTGAAGCTGTTGCAGGCCGGCAGCTACGAATTCATCGAAGGGACCGCATTCTACTTCCTGGCGCTGGCCATCCTGTCGCTGGTCTATATCGGTTCGCGCTTGCTGATGCGCTCGCAGCTCGGCCTGGTGCTGGCAGGCATGCGCCAGAACGAGGAGCGGCTGGCCTTTTTCGGCTACCGCGTGCAGCTGTTTAAGGCACTGATCTTCTCCATCGCCGGCGCCATCGCCGGCATTGCCGGGGCGCTGTACAGCTACCATCAGGGCTTCATCGGGCCGGGCAACATGGGGCCGGGCTTGTCGACCCAGGCTGTGCTCTATTGCCTGTTCGGCGGCACCGGCACGTTGATCGGACCGGTGATCGGCACGGCGATCGTCGAGGTCATCACATACGTGCTGGCCGACATCGACCTGATCAAGCGCATCTGGCCGATCGTGCTCGGCGTCGTGCTGCTGGGCGTCGTGATGTTCCAGCCCAAGGGCATCCTCGGCTTCTTCGTGTCCGACCGCGAGCGCATCGGCTCCTATGGCGCCAGGCCGGACGAGCGGGAGTAGGTCATGCTTTTCGGACCGCGCGCGTCCACGCGCGCATTCGCTCGTAGCGAAGCGGAGAGCGAAAGACTTCGGCGCTCCGCGCCGATGCGCGCGTGGACGCGCGCGGTCCGAAAGTAGCCGGCGATGGCGTTGCTCGAGGTCCGTAACGTCGGCAAATCCTTCGGCACGCTGCGGGCGCTGGACGGCATCGACGTCGCCGTGCAAGCCGGCACCTTTCATGGGCTGATCGGGCCCAACGGCTCGGGCAAAAGCACCCTGCTGAAGGCGATCGCCGGCGCGCACTTCCCCGACAGCGGCACCGTCACCTTCGACGGCCGCGATATCACAACGGCGACGCCCTACGAGCGATCGCGTGCCGGCCTGAGCCTGAAGTTCCAGATCACCGCCGTGCTGCCCGAGCTGTCGGTCTACGACAACGTGCTGCTGGCGCTGCAGTCGGACCAGAGCCTGTGGTCGCTGCTGCGCTCGCGCACGAAGCGCCGGCTGGACGGCGAGGTGATGACGGCGCTGGAGCGCTTCCGGCTGACCGACCGGGTCGACGATCTCGCGGGCGAACTGAGTCACGGCCAGCAGCAATGGCTCGAGATCGCCATGGCGCTGGCGCCGAAACCCAAGCTGCTGCTGCTCGACGAGCCGACCGGCGGCATGAGCCCGGAGGAGCGCCGCGTCACCGGCGAGCTGCTGCAACCGATCCGCCACTCCTGCGCCCTGGTGATCGTCGAGCACGACCTGGACTTCATCAAGGACATCTGCGACCACCTGACCGTGCTCGACCAGGGCAAGGTGCTGGACGACGGCACCATCGAGCAGATCGAGAAGTCCCAGCGCGTGCAGGAGGTCTACACCTCCCGTGTCTGACACCGATGCCTTCCTCCAGGTCGACAAGCTCAGCTCCGGCTACGGGTGCAGCCGCGTGCTGTTCGACCTGTCGATGAGCGCGGGGCGGCAGGGCGCCGTCGCCATCCTCGGCCGCAACGGCGTCGGCAAGTCGACCCTGCTCAAGACGCTGGCCGGCGAGATCCGGCCGATGAGCGGCACCATCCGCTTCGACGGCACCGACACCCAGGACGAGCCGACCGAGCGGCGCGTCCGACGCGGCCTCGGCTACGTGCCGCAGGAGCAGGCCGTGTTCAGCAAGCTGTCGGTGCGCGAAAACCTGCTGCTCGGCGCCATCGCGCAGAAGGACAAGTCCGGCATCGACTACGTGCTCGACTTCTTCCCCAAGCTGGCACAGCGGCTGGGGCAGACGGCCGGCACGCTGTCGGGCGGCGAGCGCAAGATGCTGGCCATCGGCCGCGCCCTGCTGGGCCGTCCGCGGCTGCTCCTCCTGGACGAGCCGACGGAAGGCGTGTGGATCGGCGTCATCGGCGAGATCGCCGACCGGCTGCGCCAGCTGACGAAGGAGATGTCGGTCATCCTCGTCGAGCAGCACATCGAGCTGGCGCTGGACGTGGCGAACTACGCCTATGTCATGGATCGCGGCCAGGTCGCGCTGGAAGGTTCGGCCGCCGCCGTAAAGACGGATCCCCAGTTGTTGAAGTATCTGTCGCCCTGATGCGGTCCACCCGCCAGAGGCATCGCGTTTGGCGTCATGAAGATTAACCACAGAGGCACAGAGGCACAGAGGAAGACACAGAGGATCAAGCCGTCTTCGGCACGGCGCCGGGTCGCCTTCATGGTGAGCTTGTCGAACCATGAAGGCGTCGCACGATGGGTCGGTGCGGACTGCTTCATGGTTCGACAAGCTCACCATGAAGCAGTCATTGCCGCTCTCTGTGTTGCCTCTGTGTCTCTGTGCCTCTGTGGTTGATCTTCTCGCAGGTCGAGCCGCAACACGTCGAAGAAGGAGGGAAACATGGCCGTCCAGGTGCCCACGCCCGAGCAGCTCAGGGAAGTCGCCAAGGAGATGGGGCTGTCGCTGACCGACGCCGATGTCACGTCGTTCATCGGCCTGATGGTTCCCAACGTCGGCGCCTACAACGCCGTCGATGCGATGCCCGACAACCTGCCGCCGGTGAAATATCCGCGCACGCCCGGCTACCGCCCGGGGCCGGCGGAGAACAAGCACAACGCCTGGTACGTCAAGACCACCGTGAACGGCGCCTCGCGCGGCAAGCTCAAGGGCAAGACCGTGGCGCTGAAGGACAACATCATGCTGGCCGGCGTGCCGATGATGAACGGCGCCGCCACGCTGGAGGGCTATGTCCCCGACATCGACGCCACGGTGGTGCAGCGCATCCTCGATGCCGGCGGCACCATCGTCGGCAAGGCGCACTGCGAATTCTATTGCCTGTCCGGCGGCAGCCACACCAACGCCACGGGTCCGGTGCACAACCCGCACAAGATGGGCTACTCGGCCGGTGGCTCCTCGTCGGGCAGCGCCGTGCTGGTGGCGCTGGGCGAGGTCGACATGGCGCTGGGCGGCGACCAGGGCGGCTCGATCCGCATGCCGTCCTCGTTCTGCGGCACCTACGGCATGAAGCCGACGCACGGCCTGGTGCCCTACACCGGCATCATGCCGATCGAGATCTACGTCGACCACACCGGCCCCATGACCGGAACCGTGAAGGACAATGCGCTCCTGCTCGAGGTCATCGCGGGCGCCGACGGCTACGACCCGCGCCAGTACTC
>Ga0187894_10001541_pt1 | contig 29408 bp, 24 predicted proteins | sample GBC1701081metaG_FD_136650 | JGI IMG/M metagenome (GOLD analysis project Ga0187894, IMG submission 136650) | White microbial mat communities from a lava cave in the Kipuka Kanohina Cave System on the Island of Hawaii, USA - GBC170108-1 metaG ...
CGCTGCAATCGAAGCCATCGGGGTCCGCGCCGCCGTTGCGGTACGGCGTGCCGAGCAGCGTCAATGCCGTGGACACGACGGCATGCGCGACCTCGCGATCGACGCCCGGCAGCGTCCCCCGCAACGGGCTCCCCGGCGTGCCGGGTGCGGGCGCATCAGGCCGGCTGCGGGCCTCGTCCGGCCAGCCGCCGGGCGTGGGAAAGGGCCTCGGCGTGCCGCCGCCACTCGCGCACGCGGAGAGCGCGCCGGCCGTCGCCAACACCGCCAGACACAGGAAGAATCGCGGTCGTCTCACGCTTCTCGTATCGGGTGGAGCTGTCCTCTTCTGGAGATCGGAACGATAACTCCTTGGTAACGAGGGTGTTACCATCAGCCCATCCTTGACAGTTGCCGCAAGTTGGATGAAAATAGACAGGCAACCCTTGGGTGAAACCTATGGAGCAGACGCTCCTTTTGAACGCGACGTACGAGCCGTTGAAGATCGTCCACTGGCAGAAAGCGGTGACGCTTTGGTGCCAGGGCAAGGTCGAGGTGATCTCGGTCTACGACCGGGAAGTGCGCGCAGTGTCGTTCACCTTCCGGTTGCCGTCGGTGATCCGCCTGCTACGGCGCATCAAGATCAAACGCAGGTTTGATTATGTGCCATTCTCGCGCGCGAACATCTACGCGCGCGACGAGTACTCCTGCCAGTACTGCGGTCACATCTTCCCTTCTGCAGAATTGACGTTCGACCACGTCGTGCCGGTTGCCCAGGGCGGCCGGAAGGACTGGGAAAACATCGTGACCTGCTGCATCAACTGCAACCGGAAGAAGGGGGGACGCACGCCCGCGCAGGCCGGCATGACGCTGATCCGCCATCCGCGGCGGCCCGACAAGGCGCCCGCAATGCGCATCACGATCGGTCTGCGGCAGGCGCCGGAAAGCTGGCGTGATTATCTCTATTGGAATGTGGAGCTGGATGACACGTAAGATGTGAGGACGCGTCAACCCGTCTTCCGCACCATCCGGGCAATGTCCTCCATTTCCTCGCTTCCCCAGATCATCAGCCTGTCACCGTTGCGCGCGGTTGAGGGCGGACGCGTCACCATCCGGACGGTCGGCCTCCCGCTGACCGCGGATTCGCGGCCCGCCGTCCGCATCGGCGACACGTGGGTGCCGGCCAGCTTCGCCTCCACCCGCGAGGTGAAGTTCGTCATCCCCACGGGGCTGCCGGGTGGACGAATGCCCGTCCGCCTGGAAGAAGCGCCCGGCGGGACGCTCTTTCTGGACGTCGGCAAGACCGTGGCGACGGGTCTCCACCAGGTGGACAGCCCGGCCTTCGACCGCGAGGGCAATCTCTACGTCACCTACAGCGGCAGCCGCGGCCAGCAGGCCGGCGTGTCCGTCTATCGCGTCCGCCGCGATGGATCCCGCGAAGTCTTCATCACCACGATCACGAACCCGACGTCGCTCGCGTTCGATCCGCAAGGCCGCCTGCACGTGTCCAGCCGGTACGACGGGACCGTCACCCGCATCGAGGCGGACGGCGGCCGCGAGGTCGTCGCCACTGAACTCGGCGTCGCGTGCGGCATTACCTTCGCCCCGGACGGCACGATGTTCATCGGCGATCGCTCGGGCACCGTCTTCCGGCTCGGCCTCTCGGGACGAGTGACGCCGTTCGTCTCGCTGCCGCCCAGCGTCGCCGCATTCCACCTCGCCGTGGGCGCGGACGGCACGCTCTACGCCACCGCCCCGACGCTCGCCACTCGCGACGTCATCTACCGCATCGATCGCCAGGGCCAGATCGACACACACGCCGAAGGCTTCGGCCGCCCGCAGGGCCTCGCCGTCGATGCCAACGGCGACCTCTACGTCGCCGAGGCGATGGCCGGGTCAAGCGGCATCTACCGCATCCGCCGCGACGCGCCGCCCGAACTCCTCGTGTCCGGCCCCGCGATCATCGGCCTCGCCTTCGACCCGCTCGGCGGCTTCGTCGTCGCCACCGCCGACACCGCCTACCGCTTCGACAGCTAGCCAACCGCGGCCGATCGGCCTCCACAGATAGCCTCGCTGACGTTCCCCCGCGTCTCCGGACAGCGTCCGCACACCGGTGTCGGACCGCTTGGCGGGTGGAGTACAATGGTCAATTTGGATCGACCCCGTCGGGCCGTCCAGAGCGAGTTGTCACGCAACTGGTAAGAAGAACGATGAGTCAGGATTGGATTGCCGTCCGTGGGGCGCGGGTGCACAACCTGAAGGACATCGATGTCGATATCCCGCGCGATCGACTTGTGGTGATCACCGGATTGTCCGGGTCGGGGAAGTCCTCGCTGGCGTTCGACACGATCTACGCCGAAGGCCAGCGCCGGTACGTGGAATCGCTGTCGGCGTACGCCCGCCAGTTTCTCGAGCAGATGGAAAAGCCGGACGTCGATCTGATCGACGGTCTCTCGCCGGCCATCGCCATCGAGCAGAAAACCACCGCCTCGAACCCGCGATCGACCGTCGGCACGGTCACCGAAATCTACGACTACCTGCGCCTGCTCTTCGCGAACGTCGGCGCGCCGCACTGCCACCTGTGCGGACGCCCGATCGCGTCGCAGTCGCTGGAACGCATTCTCGACCTCGTCATCGCGTACCCGCCGGACGAGCGGATCAACGTGCTCGCACCCATCGTGCGCGGCCGCAAGGGCGAGTTCAAGAAAGAGCTGGCGGCGCTGCGTACGCGCGGCTTCACGCGCGTCCGCGTCGATGGCCAGACGCATTCGCTCGAAGAGGACATCAAGCTCGATCGGCGGAAGAACCACTCGATCGAAGTGCTGGTGGATCGCCTGATCGTCAAGTCCGGCATCGAGCGCCGCCTGTCGGACTCGATCGCCGTCGCCCTCGAGCTCGCCGACGACATCGTCATCATCAACACGCTCGACGGCGGCGATCGCCTGTTCTCGCGCCGGCTTGCGTGCACGAACTGCGGCATCAGCATCCCGGAGATGACGCCGCGCGCGTTCTCGTTCAACTCGCCGCACGGCTGCTGCACCATGTGCCAGGGATTGGGCGCGACGTACGACTTCGACCCGGGACGCATCGTGCCGGACGACTCGAAGTCGCTGCGCGCGGGAGCGATTGCGCCGTGGACGAAGGGCGATCGCGCGCTGGTGCAGACGGCGCTGGCGACGCTCAGTGAAACCTTCGGGATCGACCTCGACGTGCCGTTCGCGAAGCTGCCGAAGAAGCAGCGCGACCTCTTGTTCTACGGCGCGGCGGCGCCCGTGCGCAAAGCGGCGCCCGCCAAGGCGGTGAAGACGGCCGCGAAGACGAGCCGCGCGCGCAAGAAGGGCGACCCGTTCGGTGAAGGCTTCGAAGGCCTGATCCCGAACCTGCGCCGTCGCTTCGACGCGGGCGCCTGGACCGACCGCGAGGCGCTGGACAGCTACCGCACGCTCCAGAACTGCCCCGATTGTCAGGGCGAGCGGTTGAAGCCGGAGAGCCGCGCGGTCCGCGTCAAGGGACGGACGCTCGCCGACTACGTCTCGCTGCCGATCTCCGAAGCGCTGCGGACGTTCGAAGCCTTTCAATTCACGGAGCGCGAGAACCTGATTGCCGGACGGCTGCTGCGCGAGATTCGCGATCGCCTCCGCTTCCTGGACGATGTCGGCGTCGGCTATCTCTCGCTGGCCCGCAGCGCGGCGACGCTGTCCGGCGGGGAAGGGCAGCGCATTCGACTGGCGACGCAGATCGGCGCGAGCCTGACCGGCGTGCTGTACGTGCTGGACGAGCCGTCGATCGGCCTGCATCAGCGCGACAACCGCCGGTTGCTCACGACGCTGTCCCGCCTGCGCGACCAGGGCAACAGCGTCATCGTCGTCGAGCACGACGAGGAGACGATCCGTACGGCGGACTACGTCATCGACCTCGGGCCGGGCGCGGGCGAGCACGGCGGACGTCTGATGTTCCAGGGCTCGCCGGCGGCGCTCCTGCGCGGCGGACTCGACGAATCGCTGACGGGCGCGTACCTGCGCGGCGAGCGGCTCGTCCACGCGCCGCGGCCGCGGCGGCCCGCGCTCAAGGGCGAACTGCGCGTCGTTGGCGCGCGCGCGAACAATCTGAAGACGATCGACGTCGCGTTTCCGCTGGGCCTGCTGATTGCGGTCACCGGCGTCAGCGGATCGGGCAAGTCGACGCTCGTCAACGAGATCCTGTATCGCACGCTCGCCCGTCAGCTCTATCGCGCGCTGGACGAGCCGGGCGCGCACGATCGCGTCGAGGGCATCGATCTGATCGACAAGGTGATTCAGATCGATCAATCACCGATCGGCCGCACGCCGCGATCGAACCCCGCGACCTACATCGGCCTGTTCACGTTCATCCGCGAACTGTTCGCGATGCTGCCCGACTCGCGGGCGCGCGGCTACAAGCCCGGACGGTTCTCGTTCAACGTGAAGGGCGGACGCTGCGAAGCCTGTCAGGGTGACGGCGTCATGGCCATCGAGATGCACTTCCTGCCGAACGTCTACGTGACGTGCGAGCAGTGCAAGGGCCGCCGCTACAACCGCGAGACGCTCGAAGTGCAGTATCGCGGCCGGTCGATCGCCGACATGCTGGCGATGACGGTCGATCAGGCGCTGCCGCTGCTCGAGAACTTCCCGTCGATTGCCATCAAGCTGAAGACGCTGCAGCGGGTGGGCCTGGGCTACGTCGAGCTGGGGCAGTCGGCGACGACGTTGAGCGGGGGAGAGGCGCAGCGGGTCAAGCTGGCCAAGGAACTGTCGCGTCGCGGGACGGGGCGGACGTTGTACATCCTGGACGAGCCGACGACCGGCCTCCACTTCGACGACACGCGCAATCTGCTGGACGTCCTGCATCAGCTCGTCGAGCAGGGCAATACGGTCGTCGTCATCGAGCACAACCTCGACGTCGTCAGATCGGCGGATCACGTCATCGACCTGGGGCCGGAAGGCGGCGCGCAGGGCGGACGGGTGATTGCCGCCGGCACGCCGGAAGAGGTCCAGGCCGTTTCCGACTCCCACACGGGCCGGTTCCTGGCGGAGCACCTGGAAGGCGGCAGCGTGGCCGCCGTCGGCGCGTAAGCAGGAATCGCCTGGAGCGGCCCGTTCCCGCGGCTGCGTGGTATGACAGCCACACCGCGCCCTCCAGGACCTGTGGCTGTGGAACCACACCTCACGATCCGCTGATGCGAGCTGGCGTCGCGGTGTTCGGGTAACTCGTTACGAGCAGGGCTCTTAAAGAATGTGATCGAGATAGCCGGTGGACGGCCTCCATCTTGCTAAGACTGGAGGTCGCCAGAGCCTTCTCGTGAGCGCTTAATGACATTGCAGCGCACTTTACGTCGTTCAACCGCCTGTGCCGGCATCGGTCTCCATTCGGGGCACAAGGTCACCCTTACTCTCAAGCCAGCCCCGGCAGACAGCGGGATCATCTTCCGCCGTATGGATTTAGGCGGCGTCGAGGTCCCCGCGCACGTGTCCCTGGTCTCGGGGATCAGCTACGCGACGATCCTCGCGCGCGGCACGGCCCGGGTCGAAACGGTCGAGCATCTGCTCTCCGCGCTCGTGAGTCAAGGAATTGACAACGCCATCATCGAACTGAGCACACCCGAGGTGCCCATCATGGACGGCAGCGCTGCGCCGTTCATCTATCTGATCCGCGAAGAAGCCGGCATCAAGAAGCTCAACGTACCGCGGAAGTATCTGCGGGTGAAGCGCCCGGTGACGCTGACCCACGGCGACAAGCAGATTTCGCTGTATCCGGCGGACGAGCTGAAGGTCACCTACACCATCAGCTTCGACCATCCGCTGCTGCGCCATCAGACGCGCACGATTTCCATCACCGAAGAGTCCTTCGCGGACGAGATTGCGCCCGCCCGCACGTTCGGGTTCCTCAAGGAAGTCGAGACGCTGCGTCAGAAGGGGCTCGCGCTGGGCGGATCGCTGGACAACGCGATCGTGCTCGGTGAAACGGGCGTGCTGAACAACACGCTGCGCTTCGAAGACGAGTTCGTCCGCCACAAGATTCTCGACGTCATCGGCGACCTCGCGCTCGTCGGCCACCCGATCATCGGCCACATCGTCGCCCATCGCGGCGGCCACGGCCTGCACACGGCGTTTGCGGCCGCGCTGCTGGAGCAGCGTGCGGCCTGGGAACTCGTCGAATCTCCGGTTGGCGTCCCGGCCACGGTGTCCGTCGGCGTCGAAGGCGCGGCTACCCGCCTCGCCTGACCGCGTCCCTCCGGCGCGTTTCTTCGCTCCCCGTTCTCATTTTCTCCGATACCGACCGCGCGCGCACGGCCCGCTGACCGCGGGCCGCGAGGGGCTCGTGGCACGTCCGGCGCGTCCGCCTCCGCGTTCCCGATTCGCCTCACATCACACACGACCGCGTCACTGTCGAGGTTGGATATCCAGTTGGTACCTGTCTGCAGGCTGTTGATCAGCCTTGACACGCTGCCTGTCCGCGTCGACACTTAGCCCTTCACACTGCTTTTGCAAGTGCTTCGAATTTTCCCGGTGGGAAGATTTCCGTCCAGGAGGTGGACTGTGAACTGGGCTTGCTCGAGCCGTCCTAGCTGGCGGCGTGTGGCAGCATTGGTCATCGGCGGCGCGCTCTTGGTTCCCGCGCTGGCGTTTGCACAGGCGGGAACGGCCACGCTGCGCGGCGCGGTGGTCGACGAACAAGAAGCACCGGTGCCTGGCGCGCTGGTGACTCTGACGAGCGAAGGCACGGGTGCGGTCCGCACCGCCAACACCAACGAAAGCGGCGACTACTCGTTCGCGGCGGTGCCGCCCGGCTCTTATCAGATCAAAGTCGAGCTGCAGGGGTTCCGCACGTCCCTGGTTGGTTCCGTCCAACTGCAGGTGGACACGACCTCGCGCGTCAACGTCGCGTTGAAGGTGGGGAACCTCGCGGAGTCCGTTCAGGTCACCGCGGACGCCGCGCTCGTCAACACGACGGATGCCAGCCTGGGGAACGTCATTCAAGGCTCGCAGATCCGCGAGCTCCCGCTGGAGGGTCGCAATGTTGTCGGTCTGCTGAGCCTCCAGCCGGGCGCGGTGTACGTGCCGACGACGGATCCGAACACGATGGATCCGAGGTATGGCGCGGTCAGCGGCGCGCGGGCGGACCAGGCCAACGTCACCCTGGACGGCATCGACGTCAACGACGCGGAGAACCAGAGCGCGTACACATCCGTGCTGCGCGTCACGCTCGACTCCGTGCAGGAATTCCGCGTCACGACCAGCAACTACGGCGCGGACCAGGGCCGATCGAGCGGCGCGCAGGTCTCGATGGTCACGCGGAGCGGGAGCAACGACTTCTCCGGCGCCGGCTACTATTCGAACCGCGACACGCGGTTCTCGGCGAATGAATACTTCCTCAAGCTCTCGCAGCTCGAATCGGGCGACCCGAGCGAGCCGCCGCTCCTCAACAAGAACATCTTCGGCTTCTCGCTGGGCGGACCCGTCAAGCGCGACAAGATCTTCTTCTTCGGCAACTTCGAAGGCCTGAACGAGAAGCGCGAGGAAGTCATCACGCGCGCGGTGCCGTCGGCGTCGTTCCGCGACGGCGTCCTGGTCTACCAGTGCGCGAATCCTGCACAGTGTCCGGGCGGGACCGTCAACGGTCTCAGCGGCTCGCACGCGGTGCCTGCGGGATCGTACGGCCTGACGCCGGCCGAGCTCGCCCGGATCGACCCGCTGCACATCGGCCCGAACCGTGCGGCGCTCGATTACTTCCGGCAGTTTCCGCTGCCGAATGAAACCGGGAACTATCCCGGCAACATCGACTCGCTGCGCTTCGCCGCGCCGCGCGAGAACACGTTCCGCACCTACATCGCGCGGACCGACATCAAGCCGTCCGGCAACCACGGGTTCTTCGCGCGCGTCGCGTTCCAGGATGACGCCACCGCCGCGGTCCCGCAGTTCCCCGGCGGCGGCGCGCGCAGCACGACGCTGACGAACAACTGGGGCATCGCCGCCGGCTACGACGCGGTGCTCGGTTCGAACAAGGTGAACACGTTCCGCTACGGCTACACGGTGGTCGACTCGGCGACGGAAGGGCGCCTCAACGGGAGCACGAGCCGCTTCCGCTTCATGGACACGCTCGAACCGCTGACCAGCTCGAACGGCCGCAACCTCGGCACCCACAACATCGTCAACGATCTGTCCTGGCTGCTTGGCGATCACTCGCTGAAGATCGGCACGAACCTGCGGATCGTCCGGAACGACTTCTTCGACAACACCAACTCGTTCCATGACGCCGTCGCCAACGGCTCCTGGGTCGCCGGCGTGGGGACGTTGTATATGCCGGGAGGCACGTGCCCACCGCCAGGAAACTGCGCGGGGTTGCCGGCCGTCGCGTCAGGAGGACGATCTGGCTATGCCGACACGTTCATCAACATCCTCGGCGTCCTGTCGCAGTCGAACGCGATCTACAACTACAACATCGACGGTACGGTTGTGCCTGAAGGTACGCCCATCAGCCGCGTGTATGCGGCCAACGAGTACGAGTTCTACTTCCAGGACAGTTGGAAGGTCTCCGACACGTTGACCGTGTCGGGCGGCCTGCGCTACAGCCTCTACTCGCCGCCGTACGAAGCGAACGGCGTCCAGGTGGCGCCGTCCTTCAGCCTGGGTGAATGGTTCGAGCAGCGCGGCCGCAACGCGGCGCAGGGCATCCCGGCGAGCGCGAGCCCGGACGTCGTGTTCGAGCCGTCGGGCCCGAAGAACGGCGGACGCGGCTTCTACGAGTGGGACTACAACAACTTCGCGCCGCGCGCGTCGTTCGCGTGGACGCCGAACAGCAAGACCGTCCTGCGCGGCGGCTACTCGCTGGTCTACGACCGCGCGGGCGCGGGCATCGCGTCCTCATTCGACGCGGGCGGATCCTTCGGCCTGTCGACGCAGTTGTCCAGCCAGGCGAACCGGTTCAACGAAGACAATCCCTCGATCCGGTTCACCAGCGTCAACTCGCTGCCGCCGTCGCTGCCGGCGGCGCCGCCCGCGGGCTTCCCGACGGGACCGGGCACGTCCGAAGGCGGCATCACGATCGCGATTGACGACACGCTCAAGACGCCGTACTCGCACGTCTTCAACCTCGTGCTGTCGCGCGAGCTGGGGAACGGGTTCGCCGTCGAAGGCGCGTACGTCGGCCGCCGCGGACGCAATCTGCTCGTGCGCCGCGACCTGGCGATGCCGTCGAATCTCGTCGACACGAGGTCGGGCGTCGACTACTTCACGGCCGCGACGCAGTTGATCAACGCGATCGACGCGGCGGGCGGCGATACGACGCGCGTGGCGCCGATTCCGTACTGGGAGAACCTGTTCCCGGATGCGGCGGGCGGCGGCCTGACGGCGACGCAGGCCCTGGCCGCGGTCTACGCCGGCAACGCGCCGGACTACATCACCGGGCTGTTCTTCCTGGATCGCCTCTGTGATCCGGCCTGCTCGGTCTTCGGGCCGGGCGCGTATTTCACCAACCAGTTCGACTCGCTCGCGGCGCTCAGCTCGATCGGACGGTCCGACTACAACGCGCTACAGCTCTCGCTGCGCAAGCGGTTCGCGGCCGGGTATCAGTTCGATTTCAACTACACGGCCGGCGTCTCGAAGGATCACGCGTCGGAAGTCGAGCGCGGCGGCGTGTTCGGCAACTTCGGGTCGGGCGGGTACTCCGGGTTCCTCGTCAATTCGTGGGAGCCGGATCGCAACTACTCGTACTCCGACTTCGACGTCCGCCATCAGTTCAACGTGAACTGGCTCGCGGAACTGCCGTTCGGCCGCTCGAAGGCCATCGGCTCGAACGCGGGCCCCGTGCTCAACGCGATCATTGGCGACTGGGCGATCAGCGGCATCGGCCGCTGGACGAGCGGGTTCCCCTTCAACGTGATCAACTGCCGATCCTGCTGGGCGACGAACTGGAACCTGCAGGGCAATGCGGAGCTGGTCGACGCAGGCCAACTGCCGCCGACCGGGCAGAATCGCAACGCCGTGGGGAACCGTCCGAGTCCCTTCCAGAATCCGCAGGCGGCGATCGACTTCTTCCGCCGCGCGAATCCTGGCGAGACCGGCATCCGCAATCTGCTGCGCGGCGACGGCTTCTTCGGCGTCGACATCAGCCTGAGCAAGGCGTTCGTGATGCCGTTCGGCCATCGGCTGAAGTTCCGATGGGACGTCTTCAACCTGACGAACACCCCGCGATTCGATACGGGCGACATCGAGGTCTTCCCGGATCGCGCCGCGAGCTTCGGCCGGTACAACTCGACCCTTCCGATCTGCGACGGCGCCGCCGGGCGCTGCATGCAGGCCAGCCTTCGGTACGAGTTCTGATACAGTAGAACGGTTCTTGGTGATCGGTGGCCGGCAGCGCTCAGGCGCTGCTGGCTGCCGGGCGCGCCGACAGATCCACCGATCTCGTGATCGGTGTCTCCGGGTGCAGTTTTTTCGTTGACGGAACGGGCCCGCCACAATGTTGTCGTCCTGGCCAGCTATCGTCGCGGATGTGCGGCGACTCGCAAGAGGCGGGATCGGTGACGACGGGCCGCGCGTTGCCCGAGCGGGGCCGTTCGCGCCCCCAGGCGCAGGCGTCGCGCAGATCGACCGCACCAGGACGCCTCTCACGATTGCAGCGGCCCCCGTGATCATGGCGGCCCCCCTGTTAGCGGCAGCCGCTGTCCTTGGCCTTGCCCTCCTCCTCACCAGCAGCGACGTCCGCGCACGCGCCACGTCATCCAATCCCAACGCGGGTCTGACCGGCACGGTGCTCGCCGGATTCGATGACGAAGATCGTCAGTCGGTGACGGACGGCAAGTCCATCGCTCGCCTGCTGGCCGCGACCGGGCGCGAGGACGTGACCGTCGCGGGCATCATCCGCATCAATGTCTCGGCCGAGCGGCTGATCGCCCAGTATCGCGACATCGTCCGCTTTGAATCCGGCCCGAGCGTCTCCGGCGTCGGCCTGTTCTCATCGCCGGCCGTGCTCGCCGATATCGAGTCGCTGGTCGTTCCGCCCGAGGATCTTGCGGATCTCGCCGGGTGCAAGGAAGGCGATTGCAAGATCAACCTGTCGCACGCCGCGATTCGCCGCTTCAAGCAGGAAGTGCGATGGACGGCCCCGGACGCGGCGCGCCAGGCGACCCGCGTGATGCACGACGTCGTCGTCCAGTACACCCGCGTCTATCAACAGCGTGGCCGCGACGCGCTGGTGACCTACGGCCACCGCGAGGACGCCGTGTCGCTGAAGGCGCGCTCCGCGGATCTGCTGCGTCAGGCGAGGACGTGGCTGCCAGGCCTGGGGCCAGTCGCGAGTTATTTCGAGCGGTATCCGGACGAGCCGCTGCCGTCCGAGGCGGAAGAGTTCTTCTACTGGTCGCGGATGTCGTTCGGGATGAAGCCGGTGATTCGCGCGAACCATGTGGTCATCGCGCCCATCAGCATCAGCACGGTCCGCGCGCACGTCATCATCTCGCAGGCGATCTATTCCTCACACTACATGCCGGATGGCCTGGAGGTGCGGTGCCTGCTGCCGGTCGACGCCAGCGGCGAGCGTCTCTACTTCATCAGCCTGAACCTCGCGCACATCGAGGCGTTGAGCGGCTTCCGCGGCCGCCTGCTCGGTCCAATCATCCGCCGCAACATCCGCAACTCGACGGTGCGGCACCTGCAGTTCGTCAAAGCCAAAGTCGAAGCCGCGAGCTGACTCGCCGCGGCGGACGCTATTTCACCCGTGCGATCCGTCCATCGCGGAAGGCGATGACCGCGATGGTGTGCGGTGGCGGCTGCCCGGCCGGTGCGGCGTCGACACCGTCCATTGGCGGCATCAAGGACACGTGCAAGCGTCGTCCGACCGCCAGCGTGACCGCTTCAGGCAGCAGACCGCCGTAGGCATTCCAGATCGATCGTCGCGTTGTCCGTTCGTCCAGGAACTGCACGGAGGAGACGGCGGGTTCGCGCGAGAGCGGCTGAAGCGTTCGGAAGATGTCCGCCGATAGCGTGGCGAGTTCTGTCCATCGGACATTCCGCGCGTGGTAGACCGGCAGGAGCGCGAGCGGAATCACGACCGTGGCGATGATCAGACGTCGTCGAACCGGTTGCTGCGAGCGCTGCCAGAGGTCCGCCAGACAGGACGCGCCTACGATCACGGCCGCGACCGACGGTAAGCAGGCGTAGAGGCTGGATCGCACCGGTAGGAAGATCGTCAATGCGTACGATCCAACGAACCAGAATAGACATGGCGTCACGAGGCGCCGGACATCCCGCGACAGGCGAGGCCGCTGCCACGCGGCCAAAGACGCGACGATGGTGATCAGGACTGAGAATGTGGCGGCGCGATCGATGTAGTGAAGGGCATTCTCCGCAACCTTGATAGGGTCGAATATGAAGCGATAGAACCAGGGGCTGGTCGCCGGGGTAAACGCGTCCGTCTGCCCGCGGAGCCAGAGGTACACGCCTGCCGCCAGCCACATCGGCCAGGCAGCGCGGGCCACCCGTTTCAGCCTGGATCCAGTGCTCGTGTCCGACCCGGCGAGCACGTACGCCCAGGCGGAAAGAATCGCGGGCAGCAGCACTGCCTGTTCCTTCGACAGCATCGCCAGGAACGCGCAGGCGGTTGCGGTCCACCAACGTCCCCGGACGAAGAGTGCCGCCGCGAGCGTCGCGAACAGGACGAGCAGCAGCTCTGTTCGTCCGCTGAGCCAGAGCACGGCCATGTTGATGCCGTGAAAGTTCAACGCCCACAACCCTGCAGCGAGCGATGCCGCCAGGGGAGTAAGTCCGAGCACTCTCGCCAAGCCAGCGACTGCAAGGGAACAGCCGACGAGTAGTGCGAAGTTGGTGATTCCATAGCCCAACGACCACAGTCCGTAGAGCGATCGATCAATAGCAAAGCTCAGCGCGACGACAGGTCGATAGAAGCCATTGGAGCGGTCGAGAACCCCAGCCACGTCGCGCCAGGAATCGATCTGATTTTCCGCGATCCAAACCACATCGTCTTTCACGAAGCCCTGACCGACTCCCCAGCCGTATACCAACAACAGCATGACGATCAGGCCGAGCATCACGCTGGTGGCTGGTAGACCAAGGTTCCAGTGTCGTTCAGCGTGATCGTGTCCGTTTTGAAAAGACAGATTCATGGTCCTGAGTAGCCGTACTGTTCTGAATCGGCAGATGAAGGGTGACGCTATCCTATGGATATTCTGAAGTTTATCATCGAGGTTTCGGCGCTGAGGGCGTCAAATATTGTGAGAGGCGATGATCGATTCTAGTCTTCAGGCTTCTGCGACGGCAGTGAGGTGAATGTCCGAGTGTCGTGCGAAAATGTCGATCGATTGGTACCGCCCGCGACATCGCCTCGAGCGTCCAATGGATACCAGCCGCCATACCAGTGTGTAACCAGCGCCTGAAAACGGAAGGACGTGTGAAATGAGAAGTCTGGTCTCACGAATCACGCTATCGTGCGCTCTGCTCTGTGCTTGTGCGGGGCATGTACAGGCCCAGAACCAATCGTACGGCATTGTGTCAATCATCTTCGAGCCGCTGCACGGGAATGCCGTGTCTGGCCTCGGAGCAGGTTCCGTACGCCTTGGTTTCGACTGGTTCAGAATCGAACCTCAACAGGACCAATTTGAATGGGCAACGACAGATGCATGGGTGGCTGATGCGACGGCGCGAGGACTATCCATCTACGCGACCTTGGCTTATACACCGCAATGGGCAGGTCCCGCCTGGACCGGTGAATGCGTCGACGGGCACTGTGCTCCTCACAACATGGACGATTGGTATGACTTCGTCTGGCGCGTCATCGATCGATATCGCGGCTACAGCAATATCGTCTACGGCGTCTGGAACGAGCCGAATCTTCACTTCCTGAACGACAACTCTATCGCAACGATATACGCCGGGCTCTTTTTGACGGCGGATAGCGCACGGATGTCCGCGAACCCGAATGCGGCATTGGGAGGACCAGAGACCAGTCACCATGCCATGGACAATAGCTATTTTCATCATGCCATGAACTGGCTCGCATTCAGTTTGAAGCCGCAGGACGTCATCACCGTTCATTGGTATCCAGACGGACCGTATTTTCCGACCTATATGGATCGTGTGCGCGATCGAAGCGGCAGCCATCAGGTGTGGTTGACGGAAACCGGAGAGAACACCAGTAACGATGCCGTACAGATCGGCCGATATCGTTACATGCTGGAGGAATTCTTGAACCGCGGCCGGACGTGGTGGACCAAGACGTTCTTTTACGTCTTACACAACGGCATGGACGGTACCGAGAATATTGTCCGATCCAATTGGACGCCGCGAGCTGCCTACCACTACTATCGCGACTTCATAACGAACCATCCATAGAAGCCGCTGGACCGCGGACGCACGGCCGCGCCGGATGTCGCTCTGGCGCCGGCGCGGCTGGCTCAGATTACGACGAGCGGGCGGATGGTGGGCTCGGAGCCGCTGGCTTCGAACCAGTCGACGCCTTCGCTGACCAGGTCGAGGCGGAGGAGGTATTCGCCGGGCGTGGTGGGGGCGTGCAGCGCCAGCGGGACGTCGACGCGGCCGCCGCCGGGGACGTCCTGCGGCAGCCAGGCGCGCGCGTAGTCGCGATCGATGTAGCGGCCGTCCGGCTGACAGAGTTGCGCGCCGAGGCGCACGAGGCGACGGCCGTAGCTGGCGGTGGCTTTGAACGGACGCTTACTCAGATTGCGGACGCGCGTGTCGATCTGCACCGGCTGACCCGCCGCGGCGCGGACCGGTTCGTCGTAGCCCAGCCCGCGCAGCTCGATGCGCGCGCGCGGCGTGAAGCCGGGAATCGCGTTGCCGAGCCCGCTCTGATCCCAGATCTCGTTCGCAATCGTGCGATGGCCGTCCGTGCCGGGCGCGAAGCGGCGCGAGAACGAGTCCTCGGGGTGATCCGTGATCTCCCAGCACAGCCGGTCGACGCCGATCTGCTCCGCGAGACGGCGCGCCTCCAGCATCTCCGCGTCGCTGTCGTTCCACGCGAAGAGGATGTAGCGCCAGTTGATCATCGGCACGTCGAGATGATGCTTCCGCTTCTCGTCGATCGCCGCCGACAGGTGCTTCAGCACCTTCTTGAAATCGCCGCGCTGCCGGTATTTGACGTAGCTCTCGGGGCGCGCGCCGTCGATCGAGAACGTGACTTCGTCGATGCCGGATCGGATCAGCCGCCGCACCGCCTCCTCGCTGAAGGCGAGGCCGTTCGTGCTCGTGTAGAGATAGATGTGCGGATGGTGCGTCTTGACGTACTCGCACATCTCCACGGCGCGCTTGTGCAGGAACGCTTCGCCGTAGTTGAAGAAATCGATGCGGCCGAGCGTCGGCCCGGCTTCGTCGAGGACGCGGCGGAAGAGGTCGAAGTCCAGCATGCCCGCCTGACGCGTCTTCGTGATGCCGGTCTCCGGCGCGCAGCAGGCCTGGAAGCAGGACAGGTTGCACGCGGCCGTGCATTCGACGTACAGCCGCGTCGGACGCAGGCCCACGTCCAGCGGACGCTGTGGCGGGACGTCGTCCGCCTCCAGCGGCAGCTTCAGCGGACAGTCGCCGCAGAAGCTCGATCCGCCCGCGTTCAGATCCTTGCGCAGCGTGCTGGCCGTCTCGCCGGTCCAGATGTTGGCGATCGTGTCCGTCCGCGCGTCCCCGAGCACGCGCTTGGCGTACGGATCCGAACAGCCGCAGACGATGCGGCCGTCGCACAGCATGATGAGCGTGCTCCACGGCCACGAACAGGTGAACCGTGTCGCGAGGTAGTTGAGCGACATCTCGACGTCTCCGGGAAGGCGGGGGGCTACTCCTCGGTCGGGAGTTGCTTGATGAAGGCGCCGAGCCGTTCGTTCTCGTAGGTGACGGTGTTCAGGAAGAGGCTTTCGATGAGATATTCGCGGCGTTCGTCTTCCGACATCTGATCGACCAGATGGAGGATCTCGCGCATCATGTCCTCGAACGTGCGCTCCAGCTCACGCTTGACGGTGACTTCGCGGAACAGCGTCTCCAGCACGGCGAGCAAATCGTTGTCCAGCGCGATGTCCGCGCCGTTCAGCGTCTTAATTGTGCGCATGCGTTCCCCCGAAACTCTCGATCGCACGCGCTTCGTCGTGATGGATCTGGATGAACTTGTCCGCGCCCGTCATGTTCAACATCGTCTCGACACGGCGCTGCACGCCCGAGAGCTTCAGTGCGCCGTTCACCGCCGACATCTGCCGGTAGAGATCCATCAGACAGCCGATCGTCGCGCTGTCGACGTAGCCGACGGCGGACATATCGATCAGGACCTTCCGGGACCCGCCGGCAATCAGCGACGTCACGGCGTTGGAGAACTCGGAGAGTAACGGGTACATCATCCGGGATTCACTGAGCCGGACGATGGCGACGTCCTCGTGATGGTCGGTCGAGAGCTTCATTCGCGTGCTCCAGAGAAACGGTGGGGACAGTGGCGGGCTACGCCCGTTCCTTCCCCTTCGATTCGCCGCGCGTGTCGCGAGGCGAATAGTGACCAGCCGAGCCCGATCGGAAGTTCAGCTTCTGCCGCGGGACCCCTTCCGATTCCTGAATACGCCGGATCTGCCGCGCGAGCTCCAGACGCCCCCGGTTGATCCGCGACTTCACCGTGCCTTCGGGCAGGCCCAAGGTGTCCGCAATCTCTTGATACGACAGCTCCTGGATATCGCGCAACAGCACCGCCGACCGGAGCGTCGGCGGCAGGTTCTCCAACGCGCGCCTCAGCAGCGCCCGCCGGTCGCTCTGCTCGAGCACCGCGAGAGGGCCAATGTCGGCCGACACCGGTGACAGTTCGCCCGCGTCGACGTCGCGATCGATCGTCTCGCGCTCCTTGCGCACGCTGCGATAGTGATCGATGCAGAGGTTGCGGCTGACACTGATCAGCCACGTCTGGAAATTGGCCCGCCGGTCGAAGGTCTCGAGCGACTTGAACAGCTTCAGGAAGATCTCCTGCGTCAGGTCCTCTGCTTCGTCGTGCTTACCGACGAACTTGTAAGCGACGTTGAACACCTTCCGCCAGTGCTGCCGGACGATCGCCTCCCAGGCGCGCTGATCGCCTTTCAGACAGCGCTCTATGAGCTGGTCAATCGTCGCTGTTTCGACAGCGGAAGGGTCGGCAGACATGGTGCGGAAGCAGCCGGCGGGGTGGTACTTCGGGTGGATGGTAGCAGACTCGGGACGAAAAACAAAATGTTGAATCGACAATGCCAAATGTTGAATGCTGAAGCCCGTGTTGGGCTTTCATTACGACGACGAGACGCTCGCCTGCGACGGCATTCCGATCCCTGAGATCATCCGGACCACGCAAACGCCCGGTTACATCTATAGCGGCGGCCTTGTACGCTCCCGGTTCGCGGAGCTGTCGCAAGCGTTCGCCGCGTACCCGCATGCACTGCACTATGCGATGAAGGCGAACTCGACCCTCGCCCTCATCCGGCTGCTGCGGAGCATCGGATGCGACGCCGACGCCAATTCCATCGGCGAGATCGACGTCGCCCTGCGTGCCGGCTTCATTCCGTCCCGCATCGTCTTCTCCGGCGTCGGCAAGACGCGCGACGAACTGGAACGCGCCATCCCGCTCGGACTGAAGGCGATCAACGCCGAGTCCGCCGGCGAGTTGGATCGCATCGACGCCATCGCCCGCGCGCACGTCACGCGCGCCCGCGTCGCGCTGCGCGTCAACCCGGATGTCGACGCGAAGAGCCATCCGCACATCTCGACCGGCCTGAAGCGCAACAAGTTCGGTGTCCCGATCACGGAAGCCCGCGCGCTGCTGCGATCCTTCCGCGACCGCGCCGGCCTCGACATCGTCGGCATCCACTCGCACATCGGTTCACAGATGACCACGCTGGAACCGATCGAGCGCGCGGCGGCGGCCGCCGTCTCGCTGGCGCTGGAACTGAAGGACGATGGGTTCGCGCTGGAGCATCTGGATCTTGGCGGCGGCCTGGGCACGTCGTACGACGAGGCAACCGAGATTCCGCCGGCGCACGCCTACGCACGCGTCCTCATCGACGCCGCGCGACGCACCGGGCTGTCGCTGATCATCGAGCCCGGACGCACGATGGTGGCCCCCGCCGGCATCCTCGTCGCCCGCGTCGTCGACGTGAAGCCCGCGCCCGCGGGACGCAGGTTTGTGGTCCTCGACGCCGGCATGACCGAGCTGATCCGTCCGGCGCTCTACAACGCGTTCCACCGCATCGTGCCCGTCACGAAGTCGAACGCCGAGCCCACCATCTGCGACATCGTCGGCCCCGTCTGCGAGTCGACCGACACATTCGGCGTGGAACGCGCACTACCATTGCCGGCCGTGGATGACCTGATCGCCGTGCTGGACGCAGGCGCGTATGCGATGGTGATGGCGTCCAATTACAACCGCCGGCCCATGCCGCCCGAGGTCCTCGTGGACGAGGGCGCCTGGCGCGTCGTTCGACGCCGGCAGACCGTGGACGATCTGCTCCGCGAAGAGGCGTGATCTGGTGGTGATTGCATTTGAAGGCCTGGATCAGAGCGGGAAGGAAACACAGGCCCGCCTGCTGAAGTCGCGGCTCGAAGCCGCCGGTCGCCGCGTCGAGACGCTGACGTTCCCGGACGATACGACGCCGCTGGGCCAGGAGATCCGCGCCGGTCTCGCCGGGCAACGCCCGTATCCGTCGGACGTCATGCAGTTGATCTACATCGCGAACCGCCACGAGCGGCGCGCGCAGATCGAGAGCTGGCTGGCCGAGGGGACCGTCGTCATCTGCGATCGCTACATCGCGTCCAGCATCGCGTACGGCGAGGCGCAAGGACTGGATCCGCAGTGGCTCACGGACACGCAGCGCTTCCTGCCGCAACCGGCGTTGACGATTCTGCTCGATATCGAACCGGCAACCGCGCTTGCCCGTAAACAGGCCGGGCGCGATCGCTACGAGCGCGACCTCGATCTGCTGGCGCGCGTCCGCGACAGCTATCGTCGACAGAGTCAGCAGTCCACGTGGGTGCTCGTCCGCGGCGAACGCTCGCGCGAAGAAGTCGCGGCCGAGATCACCGCGGTCGTGTCGTCTCGACTGAGGCTGCCGTAAGCGTCCGCACTTCTCGCGCGCCCGCCACCTTGAGCGCGTACGCGCACGCCTCCAGCGTTGCGCCCGTCGTCCTCACATCATCCACGAGCAGCACGCACGCTCCGCGGACGCGGTCCGCGACGACGTGCCGCCGCCACGACGTCCACCGCGGTTGCCGCAAGTGAAACGCGCCCGCCACGTTGTCATGGCGCTGCGCCGCCGGCAGATCCGCCTGCACACGCGTCGCGCGCGTCCGCTGCAGCGCGTCCAGCACCGGACGGCCCAACGCGTGCGCAAGCTCCTCCGCTTGATTGAACCCGCGCACCAGCCGGCGGACGGGGTGCAGCGGAACGGGGACGACCCAATCCACGGCGTCCAGCAGTCCGGTCGTGCGTTCCCGCATCAACCGCGCCAGCGGCACGGCCAGCGCGCGGCGATCGTCGTACTTCAACGCGTGGACGATCTGCCGCAGCGGGGGGACGTACGGCGCGGCGGCGCCGCCGCGATCGATTGCGGACGTCGGCGCACGCAGGCAACGTACGCAGAAACGCACCGCATCAGCCTGCCAGGACGCGAGCGAATCGCCACAACGATGGCAGAGCGGTGGCGAGAGATGTGGGATCGAAGACCAGCAGGCGGCGCAGACGCAGCCGTCCAGCGGCGCGGCGAGCGGCAGTCCGCACGCCAGGCAGGGAGGAGCGAGGAACACCGACAGGAGCGCGCCCGCGATCGAGCGGGACGTGCTCCGGCGACTAGGGCGAGACGCTCTCGTCCGTGAGCGGCACGTGCTCGGCGCTTCCCCACAACCGCTCGAGGGCATAGAACTCGCGCAGCTCCGGCGTGAAGACGTGGACGATGAAGTCGAAGTAGTCGAGGAGCACCCACTGCGACTCGCCGTAGCCCTCGACGTGTGAGGGCTTCAACTGGAACGACTTGCGCAGCCGCTCTTCGATCGCGTCGGTGATGGCCTGCACCTGTCGCGCGTTCTGACCCGAACAGATCAAAAAGAAGTCCGTAAAGGCGTTGCCGTGCCCGAGATCGAGAATGACGACATTCGAGGCTTTCTTGGACAGCGCGGCCTCGACCGCCTCACGCATCTCCACGGGGAAGCGCGCCAGTGGGCTCTCGCCCGCCTTCTTACTGGCTTGTGTGCTCATGCAAGTGACCTGCCGTTCGCCTGTCGCCGGCATACAGATGATGCCGCGTGATGTATCGTTCGACGTCGAGAGGAACAAGCCCTCGAATCGACTCGCCCGCGTGCAACCGCTGTCGAATCACGGTCGACGAGACCTCCGGCGTCGAGGCCTCGATGAGATAGACGGCCGGGCGGCGCCAATGTATCGCGTCCGTCTGCGGCACGGCCGCGGTGGCGGGGACGCTCACGAATCGATCAGCCCATTCGGGCAATCGCGTCCGCATGGCTTCCGCCGGCAATCCAGGACGCGAGATCACCGCGAAGTGGCACATGTCGAGGACTGCCGGATATCGATACCAACTGGCGATGTCCGCGAACGCGTCGGCGCCGAGGATGAACACCAGCGTTGACGCGGCGTGGCCCTGCTCGTGCAGTCGCGCCAGGACGTTGTAGCTGTAAGACGGCCCGTTGTCCTCCGCGTCGATGTCGCAGGCTTCCAGGCCCTCGGCCGACAACGCCGCGAGTCCCGTCAGCGCAAATCGATGATAGATGGACGCGGAGGGCTGTGTCGGCCGGTGCGGCGGGATGCGCGTCGGCAGCAGCCACACGCGCGACAACCCCAGGCGCTCGCGCGCGGCGGCGGCGACGGCGACATGACCCGCGTGAACCGGATCGAACGTCCCGCCGAGCAGCCCGAGTCGCGCCACTGCCATTACTGCGAAGAGTCCGAGCGACCGGATCGCCGTTCCTGCGCGTCGCCATCGTGCGCGTCATCGGACGCGGATGACGCGTCGGGCGAGCGTCGCCGGGTCAGGATGCGGATGTCCGTGATGGCCTCGGTGGGCGCCGCCGGCTCATCGGCCGGAGCGGGCCGTTGGTAGGCAACGTAGGTCCACATGGCTTCCAGCAGCGTGTCGACGCCTTCGCCGGTGACGGCGGAGATGGGATAGCACTTCAACCCGAGGGCCTCGACGTGTGCCTGGAGCCGGGTGAGGCGATCCGGATCGTCTAGCGCGTCGATCTTGTTGGGAGCGACGATCTGTGGACGTTCGGCGAGCGGAATCGATGGTTCCCCCAGCTCGTTCTCGGGGGCGTAGAGCGCGAGCTCGCGTTGGATGACGTCGAAATCCTCGACGGGGTCGCGTCCTGAGACGGAGGACAGATCGACGAGGTGGACGAGGACCTTGGTGCGTTCGACGTGGCCGAGGAAGCGGTGGCCGAGGCCGTGGCCGGCGTGCGCGCCTTCGATGAGTCCTGGGACGTCGGCAACGACGAAACTGCGGTTGTCGGAGAGGCTGACGACCCCGAGGTTCGGCGTGAGCGTCGTGAAGGGGTAGTCCGCGATCTTGGGCCGGGCGGCGGAAATGCGGGAAATCAGCGTGGACTTCCCGGCGTTCGGGAAGCCGACGAGGCCGACGTCCGCGAGCAGTTTCAGCCGGAGGTGCAGGTCGACGATCTCTCCTGGGAGGCCGGAATCGGCGCGGCGCGGCGCCTGATTCGTCGAGCTGACGAAACGCGCGTTTCCACGTCCGCCGCGTCCGCCCTGCGCCACGAGGGCGCGTTCGCCGGCGGCGGTGAGATCCGCGACCTGGACGAGGCCCTCTTCGGTCCGTGCGAAGGCGACGGTGCCGACGGGGACTTCGAGATCGAGGTCCTGGGCGGTTTTCCCGGTGCGGTTGGAGCCTTCGCCGTGGCCGCCGCGCTGGGCCTTGAACTCCGGATGGAACCGATAGTTCACCAGCGTGTTGACGTGCGGGCTTGCGACGAGATACACGGAGCCGCCGTGTCCGCCATCGCCGCCGTCGGGGCCGCCGCGCGGGATGAACTTCTCGCGGCGAAAGCTGACGCAACCCCGGCCGCCAGCACCAGCCGCGACCTGGACGTCAACTTCATCAACAAACATCAGGATTGGGAAAGCGGGACGGCGGGCTGTGGGTCCCGCCGTGCACACCGAGCTAGTTTTCGGCCGGGTGGACGCTGATGAAGCGGCCGTGGGCGCCGTGGTCCTCGAACTTGACCACGCCGGTGACCTTCGCGAACAGCGTGTCGTCCTTGCCGAGGCCCACGTTCAAGCCGGGACGGAACCTCCGTCCGCGCTGCCGCACGAGGATGGACCCGCCGGTGACGAGGTTGCCGTCGAACCGCTTGACGCCGAGGCGCTGCGACTGACTGTCCCGGCCGTTCCGCGAACTGCCTTGACCTTTCTTATGTGCCATTGCTGTAGCTCCGTCCGACGCGGGACGCTAGATGACGATGTCCTTGATGTGGACGCGGGTCAGCGTGCTGCGGTGTCCCTTCGTCCGGCGCATGCCCTTGCGGCGCTTCTTCTTGAAGATACGGATCTTCGGGCCGCGGCTCTCGCCTTCGACCACGCCCACGACGCGCGCGTTCGCCACGAACGGCGCACCTGCGAGGATCTCGCCGCCGTCCTTGCCGACGAGCAGGACCTGGTCGATGCTGACCTGTTCGCCAGCCTCGAGCGCCAGCCGATCCACGGTGACCGTGGAACCGGGCGTCACCTTCACCTGCCGCCCACCACTTTGAATAATCGCGAACACGCTCGTTCCTCCCAAATACCTTGCCCGGCTGAAGCTGTCGGCGGACAGGCGGCCCTGGCCGCTCAGACCTGGCGACTCGAACACGTTAGTCTATATCGACTTTGGCCGGCCGTAAAGACCGGCCAGCCGAGAGGCCGAAAATCGAGGATTTCCCGGGTGCGGCGGCACCTGCCGCGCCGCGGTCACGCCAGTTGGCGCCACTGACGCTAGAAGAACTGCCGCGCTAGACGTCTTGACGGCAAGAACTCTCGCGAATGCGTCCCGTTTGCTCCGTCAAGACGACTCGCCCCGCGGAGCGGGGCAAAGCAGACAGCAGGGACTAGCAAGGCGGCTGCAATTGTTTCTCGCGAGCGGGGCTGAAGCTCCGCCGCGCTAGTCCTTCAGGAGGATACGGCTGCCCCGGACCTTCTGCGCGCTGAGCGTGTTGAGGAACGACGGCAGCAGCGTGTCCATCATCTCGAAATAGGATGACAGCGCCGGCGTGTTCGTCGAGGCCGGGTAGAGGCGCTCTTCGCGGAAGGTTTCCGTGTAGAGCGTCGCGCCGGTGCGGCCGTCGATGAACACGAATTTCGGTCGCAGGACGTAGCCCTTGCGTTCCTGGTAGACGCGGACCGGGACGACCGTGCGGCGGCCGAGCTGATCGTACGTCTCGCGCTGCTGCGTGACGATCCCGTTGCGCGTTTGCGGATTGAAGAGGATCGTGCCGGTCACGATGAGCGGCTGCTGATACTCCTCTCCGAGCTTCTTCCAGTACGCCACGTTCGCGAAGATGCGCTCGTAGTCGACGAGATCCTTCTCGTCCCGGATGCGCGGCTGACCGGGCGTCGCGTCGGCGGGTGCGGGCGCAGTCTGTGGCGGCGTCGCGGGTGGCGTCTGTGGTTGCGTCTGCGCGGGTGAGGCGCCGGGCGATCCGGATCCCGAGCCGCTGCCGGACGCGGACTCGCTGCTGGTGTTTCCTGCGCCGTTGGGGACGGGCGCAGAGGCGGACGGTTGATCGGACGCGGGCGGCGTCGTTGGCGGCGCGGCGTTCTCGCGCGTCTGTTCGAGCGCGACTTCGGCGAGCGGGAGCACGTCCGCTTCGATCACCCGGAGGTTCGATCGCGTGCGCAACTGGCTGCGCAGCAACCGCACCGTCTCGAGGTTCGTATCCACATCGTCCGATCCGCCCGAGATGAAGCCGACGATCAGCACGCGCTGAAACGCGGACACATCCAGCTTCGGCTGGATCGGCGTTTCGATCGGGATTTCGTAGAAGCTGGTGCAGGCCGCCGCGACGAGCAGCGAGACCAGGCTAACGACGACCTTTGCTGCGGCTCGAGCGGTCATTGATTTCTTTGAACAGATCGTAGTTCTGCTGGATCAGCGCGTTGTTCGGTTCGAGCTCGAGTGCCTTCTCGTACGCCTTGCGAGCCTCGTCGAACTGGCCCTCGTGTTCATGGGCGATGGCGAGATTGTTGTACGCGGCCGCGTACGTCGGATCGATCTCGACGGCACGCTTCCAGCGATACAGCGCTTCTTTCCAGAGGTCTCTCTGCGCGGCGACGATGCCGAATTCGACCTGCGCCTTGGAGTCCTTGCGCGCATCGGCGACCGCCGGGAGTACGCCAAACCCGCACAGGAACAGGAGGGCAAGAATGATCAATCTGCGCGGCATACCGTTGAGTCTAAGGTCTCACTATATCCACTGAACGGGGGAGGGGCAAGCCTATTCGTCACCGATTTGTGGCGGATTGCCGGGCTTTTCCTCCCATAAATCCTTTGGCGTCCCGCCGCGCGTGACGGATTCGTTTCGCGTGGCGAGGAACTTGCTTTTTCCCTCGTGTACGCCGCGCGCCGCGCCTCCCGTGGGCGGCCGCAGGCCACTAATTGTTTGACTCGTGACGAGCTGGATTTCCTCCGCCAACCCGCGTCCGGTCGGTGGAGCGTCCGCCGGCGCCTCGGCGCCCGTCGGGGTGACGCGGAGCGGAGCAGGAGGGCAGGTCGCGAGCAGGCAGATCGCGAGCAAGAGCGTCGTGCGCGAGGCGGATGCGAGTCGAGTTGTCGAGTAGGGCTTCCATGATGACCTCATCCTCTTCCCCTCATCTGTCCGCGTCCGTGGCCGGCGCGCTTCCGCTGGCGTCACCGGTGCCGGCCGCGGCGGTGATTGCCTGCTTGCCGGCGGGGCATGCCGCGGAGGCGTTTCGCGAACTGCGGCGGCGGTGTCGTGTCGCGCCGGCGTGGAGCGTGTGCGTGGAGCAGGACGAAGAGATCGATGGGGCGATCGCTGATGCAGCGATGGATGAGGTCCGCCGCGCATCGGCCCAGTCGTCGTCCGCCAGCGCTGAGGCCGCGGACAGAGAAGCAATGGCGGTCGAACCGCTGTTGATCGCGACCAGGTCGTCCGCCGCGGACGCCGCTCGCCTCGTGAGCGCCGCGCAGACGAAGTACGCAACGCACTGTGCCGCGGCCGCTCGCATCGGCGCAATTCCAGTTGCCTGGGGCACGGACGCCTATCCACCGCTTCTCGGCACGATCGCCGATCCGCCGCCGCTGCTGTGGGTGCGGGGTGACGTCCAGGCCATGCACGCCGTCTGCATCGCCATCGTCGGATCCCGCTCCGCCTCCGAATACGGCCTGGCCGTCGCCGAGTCCCTCGCCTCCCCCCTCGCCGGCACGGGCCTCGTCATCGTCTCCGGCCTCGCACGCGGCGTCGACTCCGCCGCCCATCGCGGCGCGATCACCAGCGGACGCACCATCGCCGTCTTCGGCTCCGGCCTCGACATCTGTTACCCACGCGAGCACACAGACCTCGCCGAGGCCATCGTCTGCAACCACGGTTGCCTCGTGTCCGAACTGCCCATCGGCACGCCGCCCCGGCCCCACCACTTCCCCCGCCGCAACCGCATCATCAGCGGCCTCTCCCGCGCCGTCATCGTCATCGAAGCCTCCGAACGAAGCGGGTCGCTGCAGACAGCACGGTTCGCACTGGAACAAGGACGAGAGGTGATGGCCGTGCCCGGCAGCATCCTGTCCGACCGCAACCGCGGATCCCACGCCCTGCTGAAAGACGGCGCCTGCCTGGTCGAGCAGGCGACAGATGTCATTGAAGAGCTTAAACTGTCGGTCACGCTCGACACGGCTCCCACCCCGCCGTCCGACGCGCCCGACCTCGTGCTCGACTCGATGTCGAATGGGGAAGTCTATGATTTTGATGCACTTATCAGGATGACCGGACTTTCGTCGGCGGCGCTCCTGGAGCGGTTGACGACCCACGAACTGACGGGCAGCATCGCGAGAACGGCAGGGGCGGGGTTCTTGCGGGTCGCGAAAGCAGTGGTAAGGTAGGGATCAAGTCAGGCGCTTCCGGTGGTCTCACCCGGCCAGCCGCGCGCCAAACGTCTGTGCGGTGAGTGCACGCGGAGCGGAGGTCTTGCAGACCTCTGCCTTTGTGACTGAAGTTTTCTGCAGGCCGTGGCGCCGAGCCTGGTCTGCCAGTGATGCTTGCGGCGTCCGCATGGTTCGGACCCGCAGAGGAGTTCAGCGAGTCGTGGGTCTGTTTCGACTCGCAATGTGACACATGCGGGTGCGGCACTGACGCATCCCGCCAAGAGTTCTATGGCGAAGCCCCTGGTTATTGTCGAATCGCCGGCCAAGGCGAAGACGCTCTCGCGCTTCCTCGGGAATCGTTACCGGGTTGAGGCGAGCTTTGGCCACATTCGCGACCTGCCGGAACGCGCGAGCGAAGTGCCCGCCAATATAAAGGACAAGTCGTGGGGCCGGATGGCGGTGGATGTCGATGGCGACTTCACACCCTATTACGTCATTCCCGCGGACAAGAAGCGGCACATCCAGTCGTTGAAAGCGGCGTTGAAGGACGCATCCGAAGTCTTCCTCGCGACCGACCCCGATCGCGAAGGTGAGTCGATCAGTTGGCACCTGAAAGAGGTGCTGAAGCCCAAAGTGCCGGTGAAGCGGATCGTCTTCCACGAGATCACCGAAGAAGCGGTGCAGGAAGCCATTCGCAACGCGCACGATGTGGACGAGAACCTGGTTCGCGCGCAGGAGAGTCGCCGCATTCTCGATCGCCTGTATGGCTACACGCTCTCACCCGTGCTCTGGAAGAAAGTGCAGACAGGGCTGAGTGCGGGACGTGTGCAGAGCGTCGCGGTCCGGCTCATTGTCGAGCGCGAGGAAGAGCGGCGGCGGTTCAGGACGGCGTCGTTCTGGGATCTGGAAGCGCGGTTGCGCGGGGACAGCCGTGAGTTTACGGCGACGCTGGTGCGTGTGGCGGACGAGCGGCTCGCGAGCGGGCGCGATTTCGATCCGGCGACGGGCGCGCTCAAGGAGCGCAACGTCCGGCTGCTGAATGAGGGCACCGCGCGGGCGCTGGCGACATCGCTTGCGACCCATCTGCCGTGGACGATCTCGGCGGTGGAAGAGCGTCCGGTCACGCAGCGGGCGGCGCCGCCGTTCACGACGTCGACGCTGCAGCAGGAGGCCAACCGCAAGCTGGGCTTCTCCGCCGATCGAACGATGGGGATCGCGCAACGGTTGTTCCAAGGCGTGGAGATCGGCGGCGGCGAGATCGAAGGCTTGATCAGCTATCACCGCACGGACTCGACGACCTTGAGCAGCAAGGCGTTGGGCGAGGCGGCGCGCGTCATCAAGGAGCTCTTCGGCGACGAGTACCACACGGGTCCTCGCCAATATCAGACCAAGGTCCGCAACGCCCAGGAAGCGCACGAAGCTATCCGGCCGACGGACTTCCGGTTGTCGCCGCAGAAACTGGCGGGCGTGCTGGACTCGGATGAACTGCGGCTCTACGAGTTGATCTGGAAACGGACGATTGCGTCGCAGATGGCGGACGCGCGGCTGTTGAGGACGACGATTGAGATGACGGCGCGCGGAGAGAACGGCGAGCCGGCGATCTTCAACGCGTCCGGCAAGGCGATTCAGTTCCCCGGGTTCCTGCGGGCGTATGTCGAAGGCAGCGACGACCCGGCGAGCGAGCTGGGCGATCAGGAAAACATCCTGCCGAAGGTGAAGGTCGGCGATCGCGTCGGCGGCGCCGATGCTCCCAAGGATCCGGCGACGCCTGTCACGCTCGTCAATCTCGAGCCGCGCGGGCACGAGACCACGCCGCCGGCACGCTACACGGAAGCGTCGCTCGTGAAGCGGCTCGAAGAAGACGGCATCGGCCGTCCGTCGACTTACGCGCCGACCATCGACACCATCCAGCGGCGCGGCTATGTCTTCCGCCAGGGCAAGGCGCTCGTCCCCAGCTTCACGGCGTTTGCCGTGACGAAGCTCTTGCGCGAGCACTTCAGCGACTACGTCGACACGGGATTCACAGCGGAAGTCGAGAAGGATCTCGATCAGATTTCCGAAGGTGAGCGCGATTGGATCGACTTCGTCCGTGAGTTCTATCGCGGTTCGGGCGGTGAGCACACGGGGCTGGAGCAGAAGGTCCAGCAGGACGAGGCGATCAGCTATCCGGCCGTCGAGCTCGGGACTGACCCGCGATCGGGCGAGCCGCTGCGCGTGCGCATCGGGCGTTACGGGCCGTTCGTGCAGCGCGGTGAAGGCGGACCGGGTAACACCGCCTCGATTCCCGAGGACGTGGCGCCGGCGGACTTCACTGTCGAACAGGCGGCCGAGGCGCTGCGCGTGAAGGCTGAAGGACCGCGTTCGCTGGGGCTCGATCCGGCGACTGGCAAGACTGTCTACGTGATGAGCGGACGGTTCGGCGCCTACGTGCAACTCGGGGAGACGCCTGAGAAGCCAGAGAAGGGAACGAAGGCCGCGAAGGTGGAGAAGCCGAAGCGCGCGTCGCTGCCGACGGGTGAGACGGAATCCACGGTTACGCTCGAACAGGCGCTGCGGTTGCTCGATCTCCCGCGTGAAGTCGGAAAGCATCCAGTCGACGGGCAGCCGATCCTCGCGAACTTCGGGCGGTTCGGTCCGTACGTGAAGCACGGGGACGAATTCCGGTCGCTTGAGTCGGAAGACGAGGTCTTCGGCGTGACGTTGGACCGCGCGGTGGATCTATTCAATCAGCCGAAGCGCAGCCGGAAACGTCAGGCGACGCGGACCGTGCTCAGCGCGCTCGGCGCGCATCCGCAGGGTGGCGCGCAGGTCCAGGTGCTGGCGGGACGTTATGGACCGTACGTCACGGACGGCACGACCAACGCCTCGCTGCCGAAAGGATCGGACCCCGCGAAGTTGACGATGGAAGAAGCGGTGGCGTTATTGAAGGCGCGCGAGGAAATGGGGCCGTCGAAGAAATCGCCGCGCAAGCGGACGGGCGGCGCGCGCAAGAGTCCCGCGCGCAAGAAACTCGCCGCGGCGTCATAGGACCCGCGGCGTCGGCCCGGTTCGCGAATCCAGACGGGCGAGCCATTCTCGGTGTGACCGTTGCGCCGGGAGGCGGACCAGCGGACACGATGCGCCATCCCGCGGCCCCTGTCTCGCGGCCCCTGTCTCGCGGCACTGTTCCGCGGCACTGTTCCGCGGCCCTGCGTTTTGCGGTCCCAAGTCTTATGATTCACATTATTGGCGCCGGGCTCGCGGGCAGCGAGGCGGCGTGGCAGGCGGCCTCGCGTGGGGTCCACGTCACGCTGCACGAAATGCGGCCCGTGCGCGCAACCGCCGTTCACAAGAGCGATCGCTTCGCGGAGCTCGTCTGCAGCAACTC